>Ga0209710_1001691_pt1 | contig 16356 bp, 11 predicted proteins | sample ArcticOcean_MG_C_5_FD_187436 | JGI IMG/M metagenome (GOLD analysis project Ga0209710, IMG submission 187436) | Marine microbial communities from western Arctic Ocean - ArcticOcean_MG_CB4_138 (SPAdes) (version 2) | ecosystem: Environmental > Aquatic > Marine > Oceanic | place: Arctic Ocean...
TCTTTCAGCAACTGATTTTTTACCACTAGTCATCAATACATTTACAAACTTAGAAACTTCTTGGCTTCCAAATTTTGGATCTTGAAGAATGTGTCTTTTTGGAACATCTCTACGTCTTGGCATATCTTGTAACCTCTATATTAAATTAAGCTGCTTTTGGGCGTTTAGTCCCATATTTTGAACGGCCTTGTTTCCTATCCTTTACCCCTGAAGTATCTAAATTACCTCGAACCATATGATATCTAACGCCAGGCAAATCTTTCACTCGACCCCCACGAAGTAAAACAACTGAATGTTCCTGAAGGTTATGCCCTTCTCCACCAATATAACTAATCACTTCGTATCCAGTAGTCAAGCGAACCTTAGCTACTTTTCTTAAAGCAGAATTTGGTTTTTTTGGTGTTGTAGTATACACACGAGTACAAACACCTCTTTTTTGAGGAGAAGCCTCAAGCGCAGGGACCTTACTCTTTTCAACCACTCTTTTTCTGGCTTTTCGTATTAACTGATTAGTTGTAGGCATTACCTATCCTTTTATTAAAATTACTATTCTAAACTGTTCCAGAACTTATTTCTGAAAGGCGAGAATTGTATTTTGCTTCGCTCATAATGTCAACTGAAATTACTTAGTTGACTCCTTAATTTCTAGATTATTATCAACAGATTCTTGAGGAGTTAACTCTTCATTCACTTTTTCTGTCTCTTCAATCTCAGCAGATGGAGCAAATGCTTCTTCTGCTTTTTCTAAATTACTCATTTCACCTGCTTTACCTTCTACTTTTGCATTCTTTGCATTAATTTTTGCATCAGCAACTTCTTTTCTATTGAGATGATACGCTAATCCAGTCCCTGCAGGAATTAATCGACCAACAATTACATTCTCTTTTAGGCCTCTTAACTCATCTCGCTTACCAAGAATCGCAGCTTCTGTTAAAACACGAGTAGTTTCTTGGAAGGATGCCGCAGAAATAAATGAATCTGTTGAAAGTGAAGCTTTTGTAATACCTTTTAAAACAGGCTCAAATTCAGCTTCTTTTTTCTTTTCGGCTCTCATTAGATCATTTTTCTTAAATACTTCTGCACGTTCCAGCTCTTCACCATTAATAAATGATGTATCGCCGGCCTTGGTAATTCTTACTCGCCTAAGCATTTGTCTAACAATCACCTCAATATGCTTATCATTGATCTTGACACCTTGAAGTCTATAAACATCTTGAACTTCGTCAATGATATATCTTGCAAGAGCTTCTCTACCTTGAAGTCTTAAAATATCAGCTGGGTCAGCTGGGCCATCAACAATTGTTTCACCCTTAGTAACTACTTGTCCATCATGCGCTGTTACATGTTTATCTTTAGGAATTAAAAATTCACTAGCATTTCCATCTGAATCAGTAATAACTAAACGTTGCTTACCTTTCGTATCCTTCCCGAAAGATACAGTGCCAGTATTCTCAGCTAATACACCTGCATCTTTAGGGGAGCGGGCTTCAAAAAGTTCTGCAACCCTTGGAAGTCCACCAGTAATATCTCTAGTTTTAGATGACTCTTGAGGGATTCTTGCTATTACATCGCCTTTCCTAACCTCTTGATTATCTGTAACAGTAATGATGTAACCCAGTTGGAATGTTATATTGACTGAGTTATCCGTATCATTTAATTTTACTTCTTTACCTTTGTTGTCTAATAACTTAATTTGAGGCCTTAATCCTTTTGATTGGCCAGTTTTTTGTTTAGACTCAACAACAACGAGGGTTGATAATCCAGTAACATCATCTATTTTTTTCGCTACGGTTACGCCTTCTTCAACATTTTCAAATTTTGCAATTCCATCATGTTCAGAAATAATTGGTCTATTATGAGGGTCCCAAGTGGCTATCACCATACCAGCTTTTACTGTCTGAGCATCATCTGCTAATAATGTTGCGCCGTAAGGGACTTTATGCGATTCTCGCTCCCTTCCAGACTCATCTTCAATTATAAATTCTCCATTTCTTGATACAACTACTTTTTCACCATTAGCATTATTAACTAATCTCATTACTTTATATCTGACTTTCCCTGCAGATTTATTCTCTATCTGGCTTACAGATGCTGCTCTTGAAACTGCACCACCAATATGGAATGTTCTCATAGTTAGCTGTGTTCCAGGCTCACCAATTGATTGAGCTGCAATAACTCCAACCGCCTCTCCTTGATTAATTAAATTACCACGACCAAGATCTCGACCATAACATTTAGCACAAATACCGTAACGAGTCTTACAGGTAAGTGCAGTCCTAACTGTTATTTCATCTATACCAAGGGTTTCAATTTTTTCAACCTCATCTTCTCCTAAAAGAATGCCTGCATTATAAAGAATCTCTTGTGTCTCTGGATTTAATATATCGAATGCAGAAACTCTGCCCAAGATTCTGTCGCTTAGTGGCGTCACTGTCTCGCCACCTTTAACTAATGCCTTAGTTAAAAGGCCTTCATCTGTTCCACAATCAAGCTCTGTAACTACAAGATCTTGAGTTACATCAACCAACCTCCTCGTTAGATAGCCAGAATTTGCAGTTTTAAGCGCTGTATCTGCTAAGCCTTTTCTTGCCCCGTGAGTAGATATAAAGTATTGCAATACGTTTAATCCATCACGAAAATTTGCTGTAATTGGGGTCTCAATAATTGAGCCATCTGGCCTAGCCATCAAACCTCGCATCCCAGCTAGCTGTCTAACTTGAGCTGCAGATCCCCTAGCGCCTGAATCAGCCATCATATATATAGCGTTAAATGATTCCTGACGCATTGGATTTCCCTTTTCGTCATTCACTGCTTTATCATTTACATCCATCACCGGCTCATCTTGCAATTGTTTCATCATTGCATCGGCAACTTTATCACCTGTTCGCCCCCATATATCTACTACTTTGTTATATCTCTCCCCTTGGGTAACAAGCCCAGAGGAATATTGATCTTCGATTTCCTGTACCTCAGACCTTGCAGTTTCCAGCAATTGTTCTTTTTCGACTGGTATCTTCATGTCATGAACAGTAATAGACATCCCAGATTTTGTAGCATATTTATAACCCATATTTTTCAAGTTATCTGCAAGAATTACTGTATCGCGAATTCCTATCTTTCTGAATCCAACATTGATAAGTTTTGAAATTTCTTTTTTCTTCAAGCTCCTATTAATTAAATCGAATGGAAGCCCAGCTGGTAAAATTTCTGATAATAAAGCTCTACCTACAGTTGTTTCATATCGGTTAACTTTTAAAGTAGTGCTATTATCAAAATTTAATTCGTATTCATTAATTCTAACTGTCGCTCTAGCATGCAGAGATACTGTACCGTTATCATAAGCACGCCTTACTTCATCAACATCGGCAAATTTCATACCTTCGCCTTTTGCCGCAATTCTTTCTCTTGTTAGATAATATAGTCCTAAAACAATATCCTGTGATGGCACAATAATTGGCTCGCCATTTGCAGGTGATAAAATATTGTTAGAAGCCAGCATTAGTGTTCTCGCTTCCATTTGAGCTTCAATAGACAATGGAACATGAACAGCCATTTGATCGCCATCAAAATCCGCATTAAAAGCTGAACAAACTAATGGATGAAGTTGAATCGCTTTACCTTCAATTAATACTGGCTCAAAAGCCTGAATACCTAGCCTGTGAAGGGTAGGTGCTCTATTTAAAAGCACTGGATGTTCTCTAATTACATCTTCCAAAATATCCCATACCTCTGGCCCCTCTTCCTCTACCTTTTTCTTTGCTGCTTTAATGGTAGTAGCTAATCCTAACATCTCTAATTTATTAAAAATAAATGGTTTAAATAGCTCGAGTGCCATTTTTTTTGGTAATCCACATTGGTGTAATTTTAATTGTGGCCCAACAACAATAACTGAACGTCCAGAATAATCTACTCTCTTTCCTAGTAAGTTCTGTCTAAATCGTCCGCCTTTACCTTTAATCATATCGGCTAATGATTTTAGCGGTCTCTTATTTGCTCCTGTCATCACTTTTCCACGGCGACCATTATCAAGTAAAGAATCTACAGATTCTTGCAACATTCTCTTTTCATTTTTTACAATAATCTCAGGTGCTCTTAAATCAAGTAAGCGACGAAGTCGATTATTTCTATTAATAACTCTTCGATATAAGTCATTTAAATCAGACGTTGCAAATCGCCCGCCGTCAAGAGGAACTAAAGGTCTTAACTCAGGCGGCAATACTGGTAAAATATCTAATATCATCCATTCTGGTTTAATTCCAGAACTCTTAAAAGCCTCTAAAACTTTTAATCTTTTTGCAAGTTTTTTTTGTTTAGCTTCAGAACTAGTTGCCTTTAATTCTTCATGTAATTCTTCGACTACTTCATGAATTTTAATTGATTTTAAAAGTTCTTTAACGCCTGCAGCACCCATTACTGCATTAAATTCATCACCAAATTCTTCAACTTTAGCTAAATAATCGTCTTCAGATAGTAATTGGCCTTTTTTGAGCTCTGGAACCATTCCAGGCTCAGTTACCATATAAGCTTCAAAATATAAAACCCTTTCTATATCTCTTAAAGGGATATCAAGAACCATTCCTAGACGACTCGGTAAACTCTTAAGAAACCAAATGTGTGCCACAGGGCTTGCAAGATCTATATGCCCCATTCTTTCACGCCTTACTTTTGATAAAGTAACTTCCACACCGCATTTTTCACATACAACTCCGCGATGCTTTAGCCTCTTATACTTTCCACATAAACATTCGTAATCTTTTGTTGGTCCAAAAATCTTTGCACAAAAAAGACCGTCTCTCTCTGGCTTAAAAGTCCTATAATTAATAGTTTCTGGCTTTTTTACCTCGCCAAAAGACCAAGATCTAATTTTTTCTGGAGATGCTAGCGCAATTTTAATTGCATCAAATTCTTGTTGCTGTGTAGTCTGTTTAAATAGATCTAGTAATGCTTTCATTTGTGATCTCCTTAGTTTCTATCTAGGTCAATATCAATTGCTAATGAACGAATTTCTTTAGTTAAAACATTAAATGATTCAGGCATGCCTGCATCTATCTTATGTTCACCTTTGACTATATTTTCATATACTTTCGTTCTGCCTGTAACATCATCTGATTTAACAGTGAGCATTTCTTGGAGCGTATAAGAAGCTCCATATGCTTCTAGAGCCCAAACTTCCATCTCACCAAATCTTTGTCCACCAAATTGAGCTTTACCCCCTAGCGGTTGTTGTGTCACTAAGGAATAAGGTCCGGTTGATCTTGCATGCATCTTGTCATCAACTAAATGATGGAGCTTTAATACGTGCATATAACCAACTGTTACGTGTCTCTCAAAGGCTTCCCCAGTTCTACCATCATATAATTTTACCTGGGTTTTTTTTGCAGAAAAATCTAGCAACTTAGTATGTTCACTGTTATCTGGATAAGCCAAATCTAACATCTGTTGAATATCTGATTCTGCACCGCCATCAAAAACAGGTGTTGCAAAGGGAACGCCGCCTGTTAAATTTGAGGCTAGTTCTTTTATCTCGTCATCTTTTAATGATTTAATATCTTCTGCTTTACCTGATGACTCATTGTAAATTTTCTCAAGGTAATTTCTAACCTCAGAAATCTTTTCCTCTTTTTGCAACATTTCATTTATTCTATCTCCAAGACCCTTGGCGGCCCAGCCCAGATGGACCTCAAGAAGTTGTCCAATATTCATTCTTGATGGTAAGCCAAGTGGATTTAAAACAATATCTAATGTAGTTCCATCAGCCATATAGGGCATATCTTCTTGCGGCGCAATTTTAGAAATAACCCCTTTATTTCCATGTCGACCCGCCATCTTATCCCCTGGCTGAATTCTTCTTTTCACAGCTAAGTAAACTTTAACCATCTTTTGAACGCCTGGAGGTAATTCGTCACCTTGAGTTAACTTACGTTTCTTCTCTTGATAGCGATTATCGAATTCTGTTTTCGCTTTAGTTAAGTTTTCTTTTAATATTTCTAATTGTTTAGAATCTTTATCTTCTTTTAAACGAATATCAAACCATTCGTATCGTTCAATTACAGATAAACTTTCTTTAGATACCTTATCCCCTTTCTTCAAAGGTTTTGGTCCGCCAACTACAAGCTTATTAAGAATTGTTTTTTGTACTCTTGTGAAAATATCCTCTTCAACAATTCTTTTTTGATCATCTAAATCTCTTTGGTACGCTTCAAGTTGAGCGCTAATAATAGTCTCTGCACGATCATCTCTATCAATCCCTTCACGAGTGAAAACCTGAACATCGATAATTGTTCCTGACATGCCTGATGGAACCCGCAAACTAGTATCTTTCACATCAGATGCTTTTTCACCAAAAATTGCTCTTAATAATTTTTCTTCAGGAGTTAATTGGGTCTCTCCTTTAGGAGTTACTTTGCCAACCAAGACATCGCCAGATTCTACCTCTGCACCGATATAGATAATGCCTGATGTATCTAAGCGCCCTAACATTCTTTCAGATAAATTTGAAATATCTTGTGTAATTTCTTCTGAGCCAAGCTTTGTATCTCTTGCTAGAACTTGCATCTCTTCAATGTGTATGGAGGTGTATCTATCTTCTGCGACAACTTTTTCTGATATTAAAATTGAATCTTCAAAGTTATATCCATTCCATGGCATAAAACCAATCAACATATTCTGACCAAGAGCTAGCTCACCTATATCAGTTGATGCGCCATCAGCAACAACATCTCCTCGTTGAATTTTTTCCCCTATTTTAACTAAAGGTTTCTGGTTAATAGTTGTGTTCTGATTTGATCGTGTATATTTTGTTAAATTATAAATATCAACACCAATTTCATCCTGCGCCGTTTCTTTTTCATTAACCTTTACAACTATTCTTCTTGAGTCTACGTAATCTACTACGCCGCCACGTTTTGCTTGAACAGTCGTTCCAGAATCCATAGCTACAGTTCGCTCAATTCCAGTACCAACCAGAGCTTTATCTGCTCGCAGACATGGTACGGCTTGTCTCTGCATATTAGCCCCCATTAAAGCTCTATTTGCATCATCATGTTCTAAAAAGGGAATTAATGAGGCCGCTACTGATACAATTTGACCAGGTGCGACATCCATATAGTCAATTTTATCGTTGTCCGCCATGGTAAATTCATTTTTATGCCTTGAAGAAACCTGGCTTTCTTTAAACTTGCCTTTAGCGTCTAATTCACAATTTGCTTGAGCAATTGTATACTCACTTTCTTCAATTGCTGACAGATAGTTAATCTCAGCTGTTACTTTTCCATCATTCACTTTTCTATAGGGAGTTTCTAAAAATCCATATTGATTAGTTCTTGCATATAAAGCAAGAGAGTTGATTAGACCAATATTTGGCCCCTCTGGGGTCTCAATTGGGCAAACACGTCCATAATGAGTTGAATGTACATCTCTAACTTCGAAACCAGCTCTTTCACGAGTTAGTCCGCCGGGCCCTAGTGCAGAAATCCTTCTTTTATGTGTGATTTCTGAAAGTGGGTTTGTTTGATCCATAAATTGTGAGAGCTGTGAAGAGCCAAAAAATTCTTTAATTGCACTTGCAATTGGTTTAGAATTTATTAAGTCGGTCGGCATTAAGTTATCTGCTTCTGCCTGACCTAGACGTTCTTTTACTGCTCGCTCAACTCTAACTAATCCTGTTCTAAACTGATTTTCTACTAATTCACCAACTGAACGAATACGACGATTACCAAGATGATCAATATCGTCAATATCTCCTCTTGTATTTTTCAATTCTACAAGGATTCCTACAACTGCCAATATATCCTCATGCGATAACACAGGGGATCCAGTTACTTCCTTTTCTCCTGCGGTATCATAAAACCGTTTTAACCAGTTAGCATAATGATTGTACGATTTTGGAAATGCTCTGCGATTAAACTTCATACGGCCAACATTAGATAAATCATATCGGTCTGGATTAAAAAATAATCCTTCAAATAAGGATTGGACTGAATCCTCTGTTGGAGGCTCACCCGGCCTCATCATTCTATAAATTGCAACTTGGGCACTATATTGATCTGGCACTTCATCTGTAGATAAAGTTTGTGATATAAAGTCGCCATGATCAAGCTCATTTGAATAAAGAATATTAAATGTTTCTGCTCCAGATTCAAGAATTTTTTCAAATAACTCTTCCGTAATTTCTGCATTTGTTTCTGCAACAACTTCACCAGTTTCAGTATCTATAATTGCTTTAGCAATTTTCTTACCTATATAATCTTCAGGCACTACTGGAACGATTAGCGAAGCTTTGTTTTCAATTTCTTTAACATGCTTAGCTGTAATCCTCTTTTCTTTCGCAACGATAAGATTACCTTTTTTATCTTTATAATCTCGTTTTGCAATCTCTCCTCTTAATCTTTCAGGGACAACTTCTATTGAAGCTTTTTTATTTTTTACATAAAATTTTTCAAAATCATAAAAAGTAGTTAAAATTTCTTCTGGTGAAAGCCCTAAAGCCTTTAAGAGTGTTGTGACCGGCATTTTTCTTCTGCGATCAATCCTGAAATATAAATAATCTTTAGGATCAAATTCAAAATCCAACCAAGAACCTCGATAAGGAATAATCCTTGCTGAAAATAATAATTTTCCTGAACTGTGTGTTTTTCCTTTGTCGTGCTCAAAAAATACCCCTGGGCTTCGATGCAATTGAGAAACAATTGCTCTTTCAGTTCCATTGATCACAAATGACCCATTGTCTGTCATCAATGGGATTTTACCCATATAAACTTCTTCTTCTTTTGTATCCTTGATTACTTTTTTATCGCCAGACTCACGATCATAAAGGGTCAATCGTACCTTAACTTTTAAAACAACTTCGTATGTTAGGCCCCTTTGCTGACACTCCTTTACTTCAAACTCTTCTTTTCCTAAGGTGTAACTTACAAAATCTAGTCTAGCAAACCCTGCGTGACTAGAAATTGGAAAAAGTGTATTAAAAGTGGATTGCAAACCTGCATCATCACGCTGTTCTGGTTTAATTTCTTCTTGAAGAAATGCCTTATATGATTCAAGTTGTAATGCTAAAAGATATGGTATTTCTAATACAGTCTCTTTTTTTGCAAAACTTTTTCTAATACGTTTCTTTTCAGTAAAGGAATAGCTCATAGCATCTCCAAAGTTAAAAATTCATATAACAAAAAACTAATAATCAAAATTTCTTGTTATATAAAAAATCAGTTATTAAAAATAAATGAAGGCTGCCTTATTCAAAAATAAAGACAACCTTCAAATTAAATTTTAATTATTTCAACTCGCCTGTTGCGCCAGCATCAGTTAATTTTTTCAAAGCTTCTTCAGCAGAGGCCTTATCCAAAGTTTCTTTAACAACTTTAGGTGCAGCATCAACAATATCTTTAGCTTCTTTCAAACCAAGGCCTGTAATTTCACGAACAGCTTTAATAGTACTTACCTTATTATCACCAATAGCAGTTAAATGAAGATCAAATTCAGTCTTTTCTTCAGTTGCTGCTGCATCACCGCCGCCGCCTGCAGCTGCAGGAGCTGCTGCTACTGCAGCTGCAGAAACACCAAATTTCTCTTCCATCTCTTTAATCAATTCTGATAAATCTAGAACTGACATACTACCAATACCTTCTAATATGTCTTCTTTTGAAATAGCCATACTTTAATACTCCTAATAGTTTAATGTAAGTCTTATAAATAAATTATGCAGGTTTCTGATCCCGGACCGCTGCAATACCTCGTACGAATTTTGTTGGCACTTCGTTTAATGTGCGAACAAATTTTGAAATTGGTGCTTGCATAGTTCCCATCAATATCGCTAATAATTCATCTCGACTTGGTAAAGAAGCAAGAGCTTTAATTGCTCCGGCATCTAATTTTTTATCTGGCATTGCACCTGTTTTAATAGTAAATGAATCATTTGTCTTAGCAAAGTCATTTAAAATCTTCGCCGCTGACACAGGATCTTCAGATATTCCAAATAGTAAAGGCCCCACCATCTCTTCTGCTAAAGATGAAAATGGAGTATTCTCAACTGCTCTTTTAACTAAATTATTCTTAAGCACTTTAAGATATACACCTGATTTTCTAGCTTCTGCCCTTAAATTAGTCATATCTTGAACACCAACACCACGATACTCAGCAAGTATCATAGATTGAGCATTCTCAATCTGCTTACTAACTTCAGCTACAACTGCCTTCTTTTTATCAAGATTCAGACTCAAGGTCTTCTCCTTTCGTTAAATAAAAGTATCAGTTTCCTAATACCAACTAAAACGACGACCTCTATCAGGATATTATCCTTAAGGGGATTCGCCATCTGCGTAGGTTTAAATATCTAAATTAAACTTTCGTGCCTACGGTCTTTGACAACTTCACTGAAAAATACACCAGTGAACCCAAAGCTCTTTATTGTGAAGTATATGATCTTCACAAAATTCATAAAACTTAACTCTATAAATTTGCTTGGTCTATTCGGACTCCAACTCCCATTGAGCTCGATACCGATAATTTTTTTATAAAAACACCTTTCACATCTTTTGGCTTAGCTTTACTAATTTCGTCCACCAAAGCAGATAAATTTCCTTGTAATTGATCAGGACTAAATGAAGCTCTCCCGATTGTGCAATGAATAATTCCAGCCTTATCTGTTCTGTATTGAACTTGGCCTGCTTTAGCATTTTTTACAGCTTTTTCAGTATCCGGTGTCACAGTTCCTACTTTAGGGTTGGGCATTAATCCTCTTGGGCCTAATACTTGCCCTAATGTACCGACAATCCTCATAGCATCAGGAGTCGCTATAACCACATCAAAATCCATTACCCCTTTTTTTATTTGTTCAGCTAAGTCTTCAAATCCAACAATATCTGCACCAGCTTTTTTAGCTGCCTCTGCTGCTTCACCCTGAGCAAATACTGCTACACGAGTAACTTTACCTGTTCCATTTGGAAGCACTAGAGCTCCCCTAACTGCTTGATCTGATTTTTTTGCATCAATGCCTAGATTTATAGCTGCGTCTACGGACTCATCAAATTTAGCCTTAGCTGTTTCCTTAACTAAATTAAGGCCGTCTAAAACTGGGTATACTTTGTCTCTATCAACTTTATCTATCAAAGCTTTAAGTCTTTTACTTGTGCTCATTTCACACCCTCCACATCAATACCCATACTTCTCGCACTGCCTGCAATAGTTCTGACTGCAGCGTCCATATCTGCTGCTGTTAAATCCGGCATTTTCGTTGTAGCAATTTCTTCTGCTTGAGCTCGTGTAATTTTACCTACTTTATTTGTGTGGGGAACTGGTGATCCCTTAGTTAGCTTTGCCGCTTTTTTAAGTAAAATTGAAGCGGGTGGCGTTTTCATAATAAAAGTAAAACTTTTATCTGAAAATGCAGTTATTACTACAGGAATCGGCAAGCCTGGCTCAACACTTTGTGTAGCAGCATTAAATGCTTTACAAAAATCCATAATATTTAAGCCGCGTTGGCCTAAAGCTGGTCCAACAGGTGGACTAGGGTTTGCTTTCCCAGCTGGTATTTGAAGCTTTATATATCCCTCAATTTTTTTTGCCATTTCTTTACTCTCCTAAATTTTGGTTCAAACGCTTTTAAAAAATAAAAGCTCCCAAATAATTTTTATACTTCTTTTTCGATTTGCCCAAATTCAAGCTCTACTGGTGTTGCTCGACCAAATATCACCACAGAAACACGAAGTTTACTTTTTTCATAATCAATTGTATCTACGGAACCAGAAAAATCTTTAAAAGGTCCGTCAATAACTCTTATTGATTCACCAACCTCAAATGTTAATTTTTGTGTTGGATTTTCTTTGCTATCATCCATTTTCTGCAAAATGATATCAACTTCATTATTTGTTATTGGGGCGGGTTTTGTTCCACTTCCTCCAATAAAAGCTGTAACTTTAGGGTTGCTTTTTACTAAATGCCAACTATCGTCATTCATTTCCATTTGTACTAATACATATCCAGGGTAAAGCCTTCTCTCACTAACTTTCTTTTGTCCCGATTTCATCTCTACTACTTCCTCAACAGGAACTAGTATCTCACCGAATTGATCTCCTATTTCAGACTGAGCAATACGCTCCAATAATCCTTTTTGTACAATTTTTTCATACCCAGCAAAAGCCTGAACTATATACCAACGCTTTGACATTAATCACCCCGCCCTAATAACAAATTTATAATGTATGAAAAACTAATATCAATAAAAGCAAGAAAGATAGCCATAATTACAACCAAAATAAACACTATCGTCGTCATTTGTATAGTTTCTTTTCTTGTAGGCCAAACTACTTTCTTAGCTTCCGTTATAGCTTCACCCAAAAAACCAAAAGCTTGTTGGCCTTGTGGTGTTGTTCGAAAAACAACAATAAATAAACCAACGCCTACTAATATAGATAAAATTCTTATTACTGTAGGCTGCTCAGAAAGCATATAAAATCCTAGCAATCCAGCCCCTAATAGCAAAAATGATAAACCTAATCTGATATTAATATTCATTCTCACTCTGCTTCCTTTTATTGGCAGGCCAGGAGGGCTTCGAACCCCCAACCCTCGGTTTTGGAGACCGATACTCTACCAATTGAGCTACTGGCCTAGGTTTAACTTATAATTTTATTCAATAACCTTTACTACCACACCAGAACCAACAGTTCTTCCACCTTCACGAATTGCAAATCGCAAACCTTCTTCCATAGCAATTGGTGCAATTAGTGTTCCAGTAATTGATACGTTATCGCCTGGCATTACCATTTCTGTTCCTGCTGGTAACTCAACTGCTCCGGTTACATCTGTTGTTCTAAAATAAAATTGTGGGCGATATCCATTAAAGAATGGTGTATGTCTTCCACCCTCATCTTTACTTAAACAATAAATCTCTGCGGTAAATTTAGTATGTGGTTTTATTGAGCCGGGTTTACATAGAACCTGTCCACGCTCCACATCTTCTCGAGCAGTTCCACGAAGTAACACGCCAACATTATCGCCTGCTTGACCTTGATCAAGCAATTTACGGAACATTTCAACACCCGTACAAATTGTTTTTACTGTATCTTTTAAGCCAACAATTTCAATTTCCTCATTAATTTTTACAACACCACGTTCAACACGACCAGTCACTACAGTGCCTCGACCTGATATTGAGAACACATCTTCCACTGGCATTAAGAAAGCGCCATCAATTGCTCTTTTTGGCTCTGGAATATAACTATCTAACGCTTCAGCCAATTTAAGAATTGCTGGTTCGCCTATCTCTGATTGATCACCTTCCAATGCTTTAGTAGCAGAGCCCATGATGATAGGAATATCATCACCTGGGAAATCGTATTTGCTAAGTAATTCACGTACTTCCATCTCAACTAATTCTAATAATTCTTTATCGTCCACCATATCGGCTTTATTTAAGAACACAACCATATGAGGTACACCCACTTGTCTTGATAAAAGAATATGCTCACGAGTTTGAGGCATTGGGCCATCAGCAGCAGAACACACAAGTATTGCACCATCCATTTGAGCAGCACCAGTAATCATATTTTTTACATAATCAGCGTGGCCTGGACAATCAACGTGAGCGTAGTGGCGTTTGTCTGTTTCATATTCAACATGTGAAGTATTAATTGTTATGCCACGTGCTTTTTCTTCTGGCGCTGAATCAATTTCAGCAAAGCTTTTTGTATCGCCACCAAATTTTTTAGTAAGCACAGTTGAAAGTGCAGCTGTTAGTGTTGTTTTCCCATGATCAACGTGACCAATAGTGCCAACGTTAACATGTGGTTTGTTACGCTCAAATTTCCCTTTAGCCATAATATATTATCCTTAAAATTACTTTTTATTAATAATTGCATCCGCAATATTTCTTGGTGCTTCAGCGTAATGCTTAAATTCCATAGAGTAAGTAGCGCGACCTTGTGATAATGATCTTACAGTGGTTGAATAACCAAACATTTCTGCAAGAGGCACCTCTAATCGAAGTACTTTTCCTGTAGCATTATCATCCATACCTTGAATAATCCCTCTCCTAGAAGATAAGTCACCCATCACGTCACCCATATATTCTTCAGGAGTTTCAACTTCAACCGCCATCATTGGTTCTAAAATAATTGGGTCTGCTTTTTTACATCCATCTTTGAATGCAAATGATGCTGCCATTTTAAATGCATTTTCGTTTGAGTCAACATCATGAAAAGATCCATCATAAAGAGTTACTTTAACATCCTCAACTGGGTAACCAGCTAATACTCCTGATGTAATTGATTCTTTTAAGCCTTTATCAACTGCAGGAATAAATTCTCTCGGTACCGATCCACCCTTTATTGAATCAACAAATTCGTAGCCTTTTCCTGCTCCATTTGGCTCAATTTTCAGCCATACATGTCCATATTGGCCCTTACCGCCAGATTGTTTAACAAACTTGCCCTCCGCCTCTACCGTTTTCTTAATTGCTTCCCGATAAGCTACTTGAGGTGCGCCTATATTTGCATCAACCGTGAATTCCCGTTTCATTCTGTCAACCAAAATCTCCAAATGAAGTTCTCCCATTCCGGAGATAATTGTTTGATTAGTTTCCTCATCCGTTTTTACTCTAAATGATGGGTCTTCTTGAGCAAGTCTTCCTAAAGCAATTCCCATTTTTTCTTGGTCTGCTTTTGTTTTTGGCTCTACTGCAACATGGATTACCGGTTCAGGGAAAATCATACGTTCGAGAATAATTGGTTTTTTTAAATCACAAAGCGTTTCACCAGTCGTTACGTCTTTTAAGCCAACTGCTGCAGCTATATCTCCTGCACGAACTTCTTTGATTTCTTCACGATTGTTAGCATGCATTTGAAGAATTCGCCCAATCCGTTCTTTTTTTCCATTAATCGAGTTTAAAACTGTATCGCCAGCTTTCACTACACCTGAATAAACTCTGAAGAAAATTAATTGACCAACAAATGGATCAGTTGCAATTTTAAATCCTAATGCGGCAAATGGGGCATCATCTGATGGCTTACATGTTATTGGCTTACCTGACTCATCCTCACCTGGAGTTTCATCTATATCAACAGGCGAAGGCATATATTCAATTACTCCGTCAAGCATTGCTTGCACACCTTTGTTTTTAAATGCTGAGCCACACACCATAGGGACTATTTCGTTTGCTAAGGTTCTAATGCGTATTCCTTGTTTAATTTCTTCTTCAGACAAATCTCCTGTCTCAAGATATTTATTCATTAAATCTTCATTTGCCTCAGCAGCAGTTTCTATCATATTATCTCGCCACTTTTTACAAACATCGGCTAAGTCAGATGGTATATCCTTATATTCAAAAGTAACTCCATTATCTGCTTCATTCCAGATAATTGCTTTCATTTTTACAAGGTCAACAACACCAGAAAAAGTCTCGGCAGCACCAATAGGAACTTGAATAGGAATTGGATTTGCTTTTAATCTTGACTTCATTTGGTCATAAACATTGAAAAAATCTGCCCCTGCACGATCCATTTTATTTACAAATGCAAGACGAGGTACCTTATATTTATTTGCTTGACGCCATACAGTTTCTGATTGTGGCTGAACTCCTCCAACTGCACAATAAACCATACATGCTCCATCTAAGACTCGCATAGAGCGCTCAACTTCAATTGTGAAGTCAACGTGACCAGGTGTATCAATAATATTGATACGATGTTGCTCAAACTGATTACTCATACCCTTCCAAAAACATGTTGTAGCAGCAGAGGTTATTGTAATTCCTCTTTCTTGCTCTTGCTCCATCCAGTCCATGGTTGCAGCACCATCATGAACTTCGCCAATTTTATGGTTAACACCTGTATATAGTAAAACTCTCTCTGTCGTTGTTGTTTTACCAGCATCAATATGAGCACTAATACCTATATTTCTGTAACGTTCAATGGGGGTTATTCGAGCCACTTTAATATACCTTTAACAAAAATTAAAAACGGAAATGCGAGAAGGCTTTATTTGCTTCAGCCATACGATGAACTTCTTCTCTTTTTTTCATCGCTGACCCTTTATTCTCAGATGCTTCCATAAGTTCGGCAGCTAGGCGCAAATCCATTGATTTTTCACCTCTTTTTCTAGCTGCGTCTCTTAGCCATCTCATTGCAAGAGCTGATCTTCTTGAAGGTCTTACCTCAACTGGTACTTGATAATTAGCCCCGCCTACTCGTCTACTTTTTACTTCGACCAGTGGTCTTAAATTTTCAATAGCTAATGAAAATATTTCAATTGGATCTTTACCGCTTTTAGTTTGTATTTGATCAAAAGCACCATAAATCAATCTTTCAGCAACTGATTTTTTACCACTAGTCATCAATACATTTACAAACTTAGAAACTTCTT
>Ga0209710_1001692_pt1 | contig 16355 bp, 8 predicted proteins | sample ArcticOcean_MG_C_5_FD_187436 | JGI IMG/M metagenome (GOLD analysis project Ga0209710, IMG submission 187436) | Marine microbial communities from western Arctic Ocean - ArcticOcean_MG_CB4_138 (SPAdes) (version 2) | ecosystem: Environmental > Aquatic > Marine > Oceanic | place: Arctic Ocean: Canada...
CGTTAGTAAAAAAAGAAGCGTTTGAGTACGCTTCGAGATGTTGGAGCCACAGATTCTTTGGAAGCGTATCGCCAATTTTCCCAAGCACGTCCCTCGTACTTTTACGATTAGGCCACTGCACGGGCTCTGACATTTTCGCATCTACAATCGCAGATATTTGCAAAATACATTTTAAACACGTCGGAGACTTTATGTTTTTCCCATTTTTGGATACAATCTCCTCTGCACTCAAGACGAGCGATTTTACTGCCTCGAAGAACAATTTTTCTTCCTCATTAACATCTTTGCTCGTTTTAGAATGCGCTACAGATACTTGATTTTGCAACGCATCCATAACAGCAACAATAACCTGCTCGGGATCACTGTTCTTCTTTTTCGAAAGATCTAATAGCCATTCACGAAGTGATTGGATCCATAACGTCGCCGATGGCGTATCCTCCACTATGGCGTCAAACTTCTTACGCTCGATGAGCGACGCAAAGAACATTTTCAGTTGTTTCTCTGAAGCCCGTGGTATCCAAATCATAGTTTGGCTATGGCATATTTCTAGAGCCGCTGTAACCATGCATCCAATAAGTTTTTCTGCCTGATTGCTTGGAAGTTCTGCGTTTGATAGAGCCTTCATAGCGCAAGAATATAACAAGTCTTTTTCTACGTCGTCGTCGTTGTTTTCCATTTTCAAACATCCAAGAAAGTTTTCAAAGAGTGCCAAGTTATCGCGGAATGCGGTTCCAATTATTGGGGAGTGCGATATAGCGCCGTAAATTGCCGCCGTCGAGTGCGCACCTTTTTTGTTTTTTTTGTTGCTTTCGGCTAATATTATTTGTTGTCCAATTTTAGAACATCGCTCTAACGTAAATGAATCCGCAATACCTTTATGCGCGCTTCTAATAACCAACCCTAAAGTGACTAATAGTTTTCTTCCTGAAGGAAAGTCTGAATTCATTTGCCCTAGTGCGCTTTCGCACGCATCGAGCAATTCCCCTCGTTGACCTTCGAGCATAGCGCCTGAGTGTGTTTCCAACGATTTCAAAAATTCCTCCGAACGAAAAAGTTCGTTAGAACAACCATCCTCTCGAGTGATTACGCTCTTCACACATTCGATAAAGTCAGGTAATTTACGACGCGTTGCAAAAGATGCCAATAGATGGAGAAGAAAATTTGATTCTCCCGTTTCACATCGCGCTAGACACTTCTCCGCTCTCTTTTCAAGCAAACGGAAATCGATTGAAAGAATGGCGTCTAATACACCTGCGTAATTCATTTTATTTTTCGATGATGAGCCTACATCAAAAGATGCTTGTAAGAATGCCTCGATTGCTTGTTTTGGAGGATTAGAATCATCGAACGCGTCGTATACGCCATCTTTCGTTTTCAGTGCTCTTAAAAGTTGAATCATTTCTCGCGTGGCATCAATCTTCCCAGAAGTGCTCGCTTTCGCGGCGGTTTCAAACAGCTTTGAAAACACTTCGCGCATATCTTTCAGCGCCTTTTCTTGTTGTTTTTTCGTGAAACTCTTGTTGTTCTTTGCGCTATTCTCTTTTGAAGCGCAAATCTCGTGGAAGAACCAAGGTGCGAATTTTATTGCATTTGCGTCCAAGGGATCCATAATTCGTTTTGCAAAGTGCAATACGAATTGCGGAATTTTTTGATTGCTACTACCAGCGCCTTTTTTTTCTTCTTCTCCTTCTTCTTCTTTATGATCTCGATTCTTTCTTTTCTTCGTAAAAGTCGATGTGTTTTGCTGATGATGCACGAATGCGTCGGGATAGAATCGCAACACGGACTCTCTCGCGACAGTCGCGCGCAACGTGCTCTCTATCAACCTCCTCAACTCTTCTTCTTCTTCTTCTTCTTCATTATTATTATTTTTGTTATTGTTGTTTCTACTACTATTATTACTATTATTACTACTATTACGATCTCCTACGTCTCCTATAATGACATCTAAAAACTCTTTTGACACGTTCTTCTCCTCCGCTCTCGACCTCCTCAACTGTCTTGCACACGCACGTAAACTCGAAACGCGCATCTCTGGAAACTTATCAAACGCTAAAATCGCGCTCTTCAAACATACGCTCAACTGCGGAGAATACTTACTCGCCGGCAACACAATCCAAAGCATCTCGCTACAATTCCTCAACGTCTTTTCAATCCCACTTCGCTCGTTTGCAAAAATATCCATCGTCTCCGTGAACGCGTTCATTAACTTATTCGAATTCGCTGCATTAAAAGGGACAACATTACTCATCATATCATCATCATCAATATCATTATTATTTCCATCTAAATCATCGCGCGCCCGTCTCACGCTCCTCCCCGCTCTCTCCAAAACCTCCCAATGAAATCTCAAATCTTCATCAGTGAACGCATTCGTTCTCTCGAGAACTCCGAACGATCTCTGACCTAAAACATCACCATTCTTCTCATCATCATCATCATCAGCATCGCTCTTCTTCTTCTTAGCGTTGTTACGAATTCGCTCAGCTATTTGAGGAACAGTCGAAATCGTCCATTCCAAAAGTACTCTCATAACTTTACCTTTCCCTTCCTCGGCAACTCGTTCGCCGCCAACATCATCATCTGCCAATAAACGTTTAATGAGCTCGATTTTAAACTCGAACCGCTCTCTTTGCGAGAACAGAATCCGACGAACGAATCTACTGCTCACGAGTTCGCGTTCTCTATCGAGCGAAAAGTAATTCGCGGCGTGTTGCATCGCGCCGCTTTCGACGTCGGCTTTTTTTTTGACGCCTATTTCCATTTCATCGTCAGTAGACAAATAATAATAACGAGAGGAAGTTTTCTAAAAAATGCGGTAGACAAGACCACGCTTTGATCAATTAAAATTAATTAATTAATGTGGCGCAGATCGTATAAGGGATACAAGGAAAAATACGAACACGATTTCGATCCAAGTCTCGCTTTGATCGGTTACGTTGGTACTCGTTCAGTGAAGATTTCGCAATGCGCTGCGCATGCCGAGCTCGTGAAGAGAATAGGTGTTACTAGTTCTCTCGTTGTCGTTGTTGATGATGGTGAAGATGAGGAGGATGGAGATCCGGTACCGGAAACTGGGTTTACGATATGGGACGCGAGTTTAGTCCTGGCGAAGTTCTTAGAGAGTCACGAAGGTTTTACGGACGATGATAGAGAAGTAAAGGTTGCAAAAGAAGGCGCTGATGATGCCGGAGCTGGGTCAGTATCGACGGTAGGGGAACGCGTTAACGCGAGAAGGAGATGTTTCCTCGAACTCGGGGCCGGGACCGGAGCGTGCTCGATACTCTTAGCGGACTCGTTTAGGAAAAATGAAAGGACAACGAATCGCGAGTTTACGTTCGTTGTGAGCGATTTAGAACCAGTACTCGCGCTTTTGAGACATAACGTGAAGCAAAGCGCGTTGGACGATTGCGTAGACGTTAGGAGGTTGAACTGGAGCGAGAGACGACGAGGGAAAGATATAAGCGAACTCGGATACGAAGAAGGATTTGATTTAGTGTTTGGTGCAGATTTAGCGTATACGTCGAACAAGGGCGTTATTAGGAATTTAGCAAGGACGTGCGAGGAATTACCTAGCGATTTATTCGTAATGGCGTTTTGTACGGAACATAATCCAGGCGCGGTAGAGTATTTCCACGAGCTAGTTAGTAAAGAAACGTTTGAGGTTAGGACAATTACAAACAAAGATAATGTTTGGCCTGAAATGTTTTTAGAAGATTCGGATGAGTTTTGTATATTAATAATGCGTCGGCGTAAATGAAAAATGTATTTTTAAATAATAAGTTATTCCTAGACTACCTACCGCAGACGAAGACACGCACGCACACTTACACACGAATTACTGCTAAACTTGATGCTAAACATCAGCACTCGTTCTCTGTGTTCTACTATTACTACTATCGCTATTACTACTAATACTCACAAGAGCTCGAGCAGAGTATAGAGACACGATGCCGAATAAGACGAACATAATTGCGACTATATTCTTAAACGACTCAAATAACGAACGACTATTAATGGTGCACGTTTTCTCAAATTCGGCGGCATCGCCACCTGGACCGCTCGCTTGTGCTATAGCCGCTGGGTGTATTTCGCTAATAGCGGCGCCTAAAGTCCACTCAACCTCGGAACCGTTCACGTCTTCGGCGAACTCAATCATGCGTAAACCAGCGCGACTTTCAGAGTATTTCGGGAAACCAAAACCGACATTTTCGGAGTTTTCATCTATGGAAAGTAACGCGTCTACGAGCGCGGCGTCAAAGCATCTCCCGTTTAACCTGTCCGAAGGCGTGTTTGGATCTTTTCCGTCGTAATCGCTCTTTACTACGTTCCAGTTCGTGGAACACAACGCTTTTGCCGCGGTGCCAATTTCAAGCAACGTCGGTTTCGGAAAGCTCGGTAAAGAAGATGGCATGACGACCGATATGAAGTGCGTCAAATGATATAATAAACTCATCCCAAGAAATTTGTTATCTTCGTGTTCAAAGATCGTTTTTGGTAATCGCATATCTTCGTTACCGTCCGATAGAAGCATTGTTTTGATTTGTTTCTTTAAGCCGAGCGCACACTTTTCGTATTCACCCGAACCAATTAACGCATGATCTGATTTCATCTCTGGTATCGCTTCATAGCCAACAAACCCGCACGGATCGCTCGTCTCGCCTCTATTCGCGAGTTCGTTTCGCCATCTTTTTTCCATATGATTCGCGCCGTACCCCAAATAACTCTTCACTCTCACCGCTTTCCTTAACTGTTGCATGGTCTTTATGCTTCTTGGATTAGTCCTTCCACTCATGATAACGACTTGCGCAGACCCTCCTCCGACATCGATTGCACCAATAGCTTTGTCCAACGGTTTTCGAATTTCATCAAACTGTGAAGCTTTTTCTACTAACAAATTGTTGTTGTTATTGTTGTTCTCGGAACCGATCGAAGTCACGTCCACGCCTACGAGATAGTTTGCCGCAAGCCACGCATAAAATCCTTCATCTTCACCATCTATGGTCTTAAAATGTTCTGCTTCGTCTCCAATAGCAAACCTCGGTAATTCATCTCTCACTAACTCCGAAACCGCCGACCATACTTCCCTTTGCTCGTTCTCGGACAAAACGCGCATGCCGGCTGTCGCCCAAACATACAAAGGCACCTTATCATTCCTACGATCGTTACCACTCTTCTTATTATTAGTATTTCTCCTCATCTCTCGTTCCTCGAGTTCTACTTTCTCCATCGCCTCTCTCAACATCGGCAATAACTCGCTCTCGATTTCTTTCCTCGTCTTCCCGAACATACTCGCTAGCGGTCGCTTACTCTTCACCTTCTTCCCAATCGTAGTCAACGAAAACAACCTCCCATTTCCAGTATCTTCCTCGATCGCGTTCACTCTGAACGCATGCGCGCGACACCCCGTGCTCCCAGCGTCGACGAATACGACAAATCGCGGTACTCCTGCGCACATCACATTTTTCGACCTCGAACTTCGCCCGAAAACTGCCTCTCCTTCGCCTCCTTCGCCTCTTTTGATCGTTACAACGAGATACACGAAGCACAAAATAGGTACGATCGCGCGCATGAACGCGCTCACGCACGCTCGAACGCCTTCACAACCCTGGCGCGTACTCGAACTACCGCCTTTGCTCGCTTGTATCTCGAAGAACCTCGTGATCGAATTTTGACCAATCCATGATGCTTTCGCGTGATTCATTTTCTGCTTCGACGGTGACGCTGGCATGCGCGCCGCGCAGCGCTCGTTTACGCCCTCAACGTTTCTTTGGAGCTCTTGCGCGTTGTACGAATTTGCGCGAAGCATGCGGGTTTTCCGAGTCTATAATCGACCAAGAAAAAGTGACCAAATCTCATCACCGATGGAATAACGTCCTTTTTCGTTGAATTACTTTGAGTATACTAAAAAAATCGCACAATTTCGAGTGAACATATTTCGTAATCGACGCATAGGTAAACATAACAAAATGGAAGCAACGAAAGCACGATCATATATCGCCAGCTTCTGTTAAGTTTCCTCGTTTCGATATCACGCAAGCGCAGCGCGCGAGCTTTAAGGGTATGCTTTGTTTCCAATTATGCTTTTTGATACCCTAAACCGTTTCCCTAACGTGCAGCACCGCTTTTTACAGTTTCCGTTTCGATCCGTAAAGAAGAAGAAGCTGGCTTCGTAAATCGATTTCTTCATTTTTTTAGATCAAGGCGAACGCGCGAGAGCGAGTTTTAGTTCTACACGAGAGCGATATAGATTTGATCACTGTTTAGGGCGTGGATATATATATATATATATATACATATACATACATCGAATATCTGTTTGTGCATTCTGGTTTTTACGGAAGAGATATATTTTAAGCCAAAAGGCGTCGTAGTTTGTTTGTGAGTGAGTTCGTTGTCGCGAGCTTCGGACTCGCTGAAACAATAATGTCTCTACCGATAATAGACTTGAAGAAACTAGACGCTGCAGAGATCGTGCGCGAACTACGTCGCGCGTGCGAACGCGATGGGTTTTTCCTGATCAGGAATCACTCAGTGCCGCGAGAGGTCGTTCTTGACATGAAACAGGCCTCGAAGGCGTTCTTCGAGCTCCCAGTCGAAGAGAAGATGAAGGTCTACGCGAATAAGGATAATCGAGGGTATACTCCGTTTAACCAGGAGACTTTACAGCAAGGGACTCTTGGAGATAGTAAGGAAGGGTACGCGTGGTATCGTATATCGTATCGTTCACGAATCGGATCGATTTTGCATTCGCTGGAAAGTTTTCAACTAAGTTTTGTCGCTCGCGTATTGGATTTTTAGCGAGCGAGGGACGAAGTAGTACATGTTGTATCGTTTGATCGATATATATGTATATATGTATATACGTGTGTCGTTTGTGGTTTTGATGGTGTCTGAAGTGACTGACCGTGATTTCGTTCTCTTTCTTTCTCTCATTGTAGGTATTACATTGGCCGCGAGTGTTCCGATAGCGAAGTCGGGTTACAGTTACGGTCGAAGAACCAATGGCCCGAACAAGGGCAGTTCAAGGAGAAGATGGAGAAGTATTACGGGAGTTTAGTTGAAATGTGTGAAAGCTTCATGCCAGCGTTTGCGTTGGCTTTAGGATTGGACGCGGACTTTTTCGACGATAAGTTTAAGCCGCATAACGCATTATTAAGGCCTTTGAAGTACGGTAAGGTGAAGAGCGAAGGAATGCAGTTTGGCGCTGGAGCGCATTCTGATTATGGTGTTTTGACCGTTTTATGGGTCGAAGATGGATCGGAAGGGTTAGAAATACAGAACAAAGACGGAAGTTGGATGAGAGTCCAAATGCCTAAGAAAGAGGAGGGCGAGACGTGCGATTTCATTTGTAACATTGGCGATTTGATGCAATTTTGGACCAACGATAGGTTCAAGAGCACCGTACATCGCGTGGTAACTGATGGCACGAAAGAACGCTATTCGGCTGCATTTTTTTATGAGCCCTCGTACGAATGCCAAGTCGTACCTATTCTCATGAATCCAGATGAGAAACCGAAATACGAAGCGCAAACGTTTTTGAAGTATATTCTCGGCAAATATTCAAAGACGCATGAACACATGGCCGAAGAAAGAGCTGATAAATAATCTGTCGCGCACATCAAAACACACAACGCCGTTTCAGCTATTTTTTATACTATGTACAGTACAGTTAAATTTATTACTACAATCTATAAATATAAGAATTCATCGTTAAAGAAACTCATTTCTTCGTTTGATTTATATCGATTTTTATTTTTGTCTCTCTTTTCGCGCTTCCCGCTCGCGGCCGAGCTCCTTTGTTCTAAAGCGTCTTCAATCGCATTTGTAACAACGTTATTAATAACGGAAGAAGAAGAAGAAGAAGAAGAAGAAGGGTCATCGGAGCTCTCCAAATCACCCTGAACGTGATGAGAGTATTGATGACGGGCGATTTCTGGGTTCTTCATAGCCTTGCGCTTTTCGCTTTGAATGCGCATTTGCGCGCAGACGTCAAAAACGCGCCATTCATCAACTTTTGATCTTCGACAGCACGATTCCAAAAACGCCAACGTGACAGTGCTCAAGCCTACTTCGGCATCTTTCGCCTTGTCGAAAACGCTTAATGCGGAAGAAACCTCGTTTTGTCTGCAACACTCATCAATTATTGCGCCGTACATTTTCGATTGAGGCGTATCTTTTTGATACGACGAGTTGTTTTTCTTCTTCTTGTTCTTCGAAATTCTTTTTATATCTTCGTTCTCTGAATCAATTCTATTTTCGTACGTTTCCCAAAAATCTAAAGCAGATTCGAGGTCGCCAAAACGCGCGAACGCTTCAACGAGTATGCACAAGACATCCGTGCTCACAAATAGTTCCGGTGAATTAGATTCGAGAGCGAGTTTTGCCATCCCTTTCGTTTTGCTCATAAAGTCAATATCTTGATTGACAACCTCCGCGTTTCTTGCAACTGCTTTGAAAAGAGATCCCATGGCCAACTCTCCAAGCTCTTCTACGATTGATGATGATTCTTTTTGCATTTTATGTCTATCGACAAGATTCCAAGCGTCGGTAAGAAAACCGTTATCGGCGCATGATTGTACCATATCCTGAAACGTTTCGCGATTTAAGCAATAAGATGGTTTCATCGAGTGCTTATCGTCTGATTGTCGTGAGCGGAGCCATTTGTATACGCGCAAAGCGCGCTCGGCGTAGCCTGCTCTGCACAAAGCGCGCACGACACCTTCGAGAGTATCGTCTTGAATAGAGCCACCACATTTAATGATCGCTTTAAGCTCAGATAACGTATCTTCGACTCTTCCAGCTCGAGAGATGACTTTAACAAAAAGGTTCCCGCACCAATCGTTCGGGACGACGTTAAATTTAGCCATATCGGCGAAAATTTTATACGCTTTATCGGCAGCGTCATCGATGTTTTCGCGCTCGGTCCAGCACGCGGACAAAGCGCTCCCGAATGTAACGATTGATGGGGACGATTTGATATCACCATCCGACTCGTTGTTACCATTTTCACGCTTGTGCCAATCGATGATTGAGTCGTATACCAAAAGTGCCTCATCGACTCTATTTGCTTTTACGTTTGCATCCATCCATGCCGTTTTCATGAAATCGTTTAGAATAACGTTTGGATCGCTCGACGCTAATTTATATACATTTTCAACGTCTGCAAATCTCGTCCCTTGGGTTCCTAAAACTGTTAACATGAGCGAATACGTGCGTTCGGTGGCTGGCACTCTCGCGCGTCGCATGTCTTGAAAAATCGACATTGCTTGTATAGCATCGTGATCTGAAGAAAAAGAAGATGTTGTTTTCTTCTTCTTCGCACAATGTAGCAACATCGTGTTGAATAAAATCTGATTATCCAAACTGTTATTTTCGTTCGTTCTTAGTTTCACTTTATCGTATAAATCTTGCGCTTTGCGAGTGTCGCCGAGATAAAAGTACAAAAACATTGCCGCACTTGCGACTGAAGACGTTTCGCGAACATTTTTGTTCGTTCTTAGTTTCACTTTATCGTATAAATCTTGCGCTTTGCGAGTGTCGCCGAGATAAAAGTACAAAAACATTGCCGCACTTGCGACTGAAGACGTTTCGCGAACATTTGTGTTCGATTTTTCGTATAAATCAACTCCGCGTTCGGCGATACTGCGGTTCTTTAATAATTGTGCGGCTGAAGAATAATCATTACTCGGTCTGCAAGCGGTCAACGCGGATGTTAGAATGTGTCGATCCACGGAAAAGCCTCGGTTTTGCATGAGCGCAATAGTCTCGAGAGCCGATTCAACGTCGTTCGCACGCGCATATACGGAGACTAAAGCGCTAAAGACTTGCGAGGAGACGACGAAATCAATTTTTTTCTTACCTCCTCGCTCGTTTTCCGTTTCGTAGAGTTGTTGCAGAAGCGGTCGCGTGATCGTCTTCGCCAATAAAACGGCTTTTTCCTTCGTCCCTGTAAAAGAACCAGCGGCGAGAGACCTTTGCAAACTCGATAAAGTTGCCGAAACTATGAATTTATCCAAATCGCCTTGAACCGTTGGATCTTTCTTCGATCGATTGAAGAGTTCTAATGCGAATTCTAAGTCCGGTTTTGGGTACGCATTCGCCGCCGCGGTGATTGCCGTCGCGTACGTAACCTCAGTCGGTGCTAAATATGTAAAATCTTCAGTGAGTTCTTTAAATACTCGCTTTGCGACTTGCACATTTCTAGCGTTTTTTGCAGCCGAGAGCATGCCGTTGAACGCGCGTACGGCATCAGTGTCGTCCCTGAGACGTTCATCTTTCCCTAAAATCTCTACTTTAAACGCTTCGAACGTCTTTAAAGCGCTATCGCAATCTCCACAACTTGCACAACAATCTATAAACGCTCGAAAAACGATCGAAGTCGGCGTCCCTTTTTTCTTTGCGTTTTCAAAAACTTCCTTTGCGTCTTGTAATCTATTCGCTTTTCCGCACGCTTTCAAAAATGCCGATATGATATATTCATTCTTTACTAAAGAATTCTCAAACGCCTTTTTCACGATTGAAAAATACAAATCATCGCTCTCGCTCTCTTCCTTTGCCGTTCTATAAAATCTTTTAACGTTTGCCGTCGTCGATAACTCGTTGCCTTCCGTAGTGGCAACGACATTGGAGCCTTTTTTGTTACGAATCTCTTTCGTCATTCTCGTCATGAACGCGTTCGCTAATCTCCCACCCGATCTCTTATCATCTCTTGGATCGAACAACTCAAAATACTTCACAGCGAGATCTAAATCTCTCGCGTTTGCGCATAAATCCCAAAACGGGCCGTGATGCGTCCTCACTTGCATCTTATCATACGTCTCCGAGCTCACGTACTTAAAAGAAGAAGAAGAAGAAACAGAAGAAGAAGAAGAAGCGTTGGTTCCATCGATGTCATCATCATCACCACCACCCTTCTTACTCTTCCTACTATTTCTATGCATCGAAAGAAACCTATACGCCGCGCGCGCTCTCTCGGCGCACTCCTTCCCGTTTCTCTCATCTCCAACGATCTCAATAAACTTATTCGCCCTCAATCGCGCATCGCTCACGTTCATCCACTGCTCTTCTTCCTTCGCTTTCATCGTCTTCTTTCCACGTTCTCCTTTTTTTTCATCCGCGTCTTCCTCGATCCCGTCGCTTACGCGCGAGTTACTAAAACCGCCCTCGAAGCCGCCTCGAACGCTCTCTCGATCATAACCATCATTACGTACAGTACTACCATCAAAACTACTACTATCGATCTCTCTCTTATATCTCTCAACCACGCTCGATTGATTACTCGCACTCCTTCTGCTCGTATAACTCCTCCTACTATTCGTATCGTTCGCGTCATCAGTACTCGCACTGTCCATCGAGTTCGGGTTATCAGAAATAGCCAAATTGGTCAAAATCATCTTCTTCTTCTTCTTCTTCGTACTGTTTCGTTCGATGACGAACCATCGCAGAGCATTGCTCCTACTGCTCGACTGCATCTGCATCTCTTTCTCAAACTCGCTTCCGACCGCGTCGTACGCGTACCGTAATTAAATTAATTTAAAAATCGAAAGTTGCGCTTTTCAAAACGACCCCGTCGAAATGGAATAAAAGATATTTTCTAATAAACTGGTTTTCTTTTCGCCTTCGTATCGTGCGAAGTATCGCAACAGGTTCGAACAGAAGACGAGGCCTTCGCTTTCTTCGAAGAACGCGGTCCGCCTATGCGATGCGATGCGTATGATTAATCAATTACTATATTATTAATCGAAAATAAGGAAAATTCATTTCCCCAAATCCCCTATTATTTCCCCTGTTACCACTTTTACGCCGTGCCTTTAATATCGTTAATCCATCGAATCGATTAAATCGAATCAAAGTTATAACGAAATCGTTCAACAGAAGAAGAAGAAGAAGAAGAAGAAAAACTCGTTTGATGGGCTGCTCGAGCTCGAAACAGTCCATCGAGTGCGAGAGCATCGATGCCGTACCAAGAGCGTTCGAAGATGAAGACGAGGATCTTAATTGGACGAAGAAGAGGTCTCCAACGAAACCGCCAAGGGCACCGAATAGTCCTACTGAGGCACGCGCACTGCCAAATGCGAAACAGAAGAAGAAGAAGAAGCAGTCAGAGCCGAGTGCGGAGAGCAGTAGTAACGCGCAAACGCAGCTCGCAGTGAAAGTAGAGACGTCGAAGTTAAGTTTTACGTTTATGAGGGACGACGTCGGATTACACGATTTCGAGGACTGCGAAGAAGGGGATTCGACGCGAGCGAGTGAAGGAAGAGAGGCGAGCGATGAAGAGATTTTGAAGGGAAATAAGGAAGGCGCGAGAGCAGGATGCGGTGATGATCTGAGTGATTGGAACGGTAGCACAGCCGATGCTAGTGCGAGTAACGGATTTGTGAGGGATAGCGAGACGCAGACGATGGGGCGGCGGCGGCGGACGTTTATGGATGCCGCGACGCACGCGACGCGAACGTCTTCGATCGACGCGCAGGAAACCAATACAGAGGAGGAGGAAGAATATCAAACGCAGCAGGTATTGTTACAATCGACGCCAGCGCGGGCGAGGAGAACGAGAGATGATGAGTTGATTACGAGAGATTACGATGATGATGATTATGAGTACGACGACGACGACGACGACGACGACGACGACGGTATTGGAGGAGGACGAGGGGATTCGATGATCGTCGATGATAGAGATAAGAGAGCGCAGTCGTCGATGTCGGTGAGGGATGATGATTTCGGGTTGAGTAGGCCAATGTCACCAGGGTTACCGATGATGATGAATTTGATGATGCCATCATCATCATCATCATCAGTAGCAAATAATAATAATAATAATAATAATCAAATATCAGCACAAACGCAAACGCTAGATTATCAGGAATATGTTAATAATTCTGATATAATGACCGATAACAAAACGAGATCAAAAACGCCAGATAATTCGCAAGTTTTAACAGTCGATAAACGAGTAAACTCGGTGACGTTCAAGAAACAGTTAAGAGAATTGTTAGAGCGTAAGAGTTCGGTTAAGATGAGAGACTTAGTGACTAGAAAATCCTCGATCGATAGCGGAATGATGCCCGGCATTACTCCGCCAACGACTCCGGGTGGCAAGAATAGTAGTAGCGAGAAGAAAAATCCCCAAAGATACTTTTCGCATACGACTTCGATGATAAATCGTTCGGCAGTATCGTTCATTGACGCTACTTTTGAACATTCCGAAGAAGATATTGCGTTTCTTTTGAAAAGTTTGCGTAAATCAGTTCTTTTTGCAGATTTGAAAGAGTCAACTTTGCGTGAATTGATAGCGGTCATGTGGAAAGAAAGTTTCGAGCAGAGCGCTGCTGTTGTGACTCAAGGCGAAAAAGGAAACGCGCTATTTTTAGTCGCCGAAGGCGAATTCGATGTCTTTGAACGCGTTCAAAAAACAATCGATAAAGTAGACTCATCCACCTCGTTAACAATAGCAGAAACTAAGCAGCTGCAGCAGCAACCTCTAGAAAAATCTCGCCTAGGCAGAGAAAGCCGAGAAAGCAAAGAAGAAGAAAGTAAAGTAGATATTGCTTCAGAGGAGGAACAAAAGAAGCGCCTATCGCTGGAACGAGAAGAGAGTCACGTCGCGACGTCTTCCGAGCGAATGAGAAAAAATAATTTAATCGCCGAGCACAATAATAGCGCGAGCGAATCTCAAGATCAGCAAGTTATAGCACCTGTAGTAGCAGCGGCAGAGATCATCGAAGTAAAAGTGAATTTGAAAAAACCGGGCGACATCTTTGGCGAGCTCGCTTTGATGTACGGCGCGCCAAGAAGCGCCACCGTGAGAGCTTCCGAGCGTTCAGAATCAAATATATGGTCGACTTGGGTCTTACCGCGTCGCGCTTTCCGAGCAGTCGCGAAAAGAGCGGCGGAAGATTTCCGGGAATCAATAGCGGTTTTCATGAGTTTAGTGCCAATGTTCGCTCCGCTTAGCGTGGCAGAAAGATTGCGCGTCGCAGATGCTATGGAAGAGGTTGAGTTTGCGGCAAATAAAACAATTTTACGGCAAGGCGAAAACGCGGGCGACGATAGTGGATTTTACATCATCGTTTCTGGGGAAGCGTTGGTTTACGTGAACGACGATAACGAGGCTAAAGCAATCGGTAACAACAACAACAACGGCGGCGAAGACGACGACGACGAAGAAGAATCAAAACTCGGCATTGTGGTAAATCACCTATTTCGCTCCAATTTTTTCGGAGAAAAAGCTATGTTGTTTGATAAGCCGCGAGACGCTACTGTTAAAGTCGGACCAAACGGTCCACTTCGTTGTTTGAAATTGAAACGTGTTGATTTTGTTGCCATGATGGGTACGTTGCAAGATTTAGTATCTCGACGAAACAGTGTTACGCAGAAACGGAAAATGAAAAAGGTGAAGATGTCTCAAGAAAGCGACGATACGAGTCCGATACAACAAAATTACCACGCAAAAGGTTTCGGCAACAACGCTGTTGCGTCCTCATTATCAATCGATGACACGTTACAACAACAACGAGATGTTGATAATCGAAGCACACAAACGAAAGAAGCTTTAAGCATCGGCGATGATCATTACGACGATGAATTCGAAGTGGCGTCAAAAAAATCGCTCGTAAAGACATTGCCAGGCGTTCTCCGCATTCGGAGAGTAGGCACAGGGTCTAGAAATTTGTTCAGACAATCAAGCAGCATGGAAGAAGCTTCCATTTATCGCGACGTAGACGCCATGGGTACGTTCAATGAGTCTTTCGTAGAAAGTATCACGAACGGGTCGTTCAACGCCAGTCTCGAGCCGTTCATCTTCACCGTCTCCGAAGGGACGCTAATTGGTGGCGGTGCCGTCGGATGCGTGAACGAATGTAACCATTATGATACGCAAAGAAAATTCGCTATAAAACGCGTTCGTAAAGTTGCAGTTAAATCATCGCCCGAACACGTGCTTTCAGAGCGTAAAATTGTCGCTGAATTGAATCACCGGTCGATTATTTCTCTCCACGGCGCATTTCAAAGCGATAGACACTTGTATTTTCTCATCGATTTAATGAATGGTTTTGATCTCATGGACGCGTTGGTTTCCGTAGCGACGGTTCGAAAAATGCCACACTCGACACGCCCGGATGCGCCTTTGCGTAAAGTACTCGTTGGCTTTGACGAAGATTCTGCTAGATATTACGCCGCTTTGATCGTTTGCGCGTTTGAATACCTTCACGAGCTCGGGATTATCTATCGCGACTTGAAGCCAGAAAATGTGTTTTTAGATAAATCAGGTCGAGCAAAACTTGGGGATTTCGGATTTGCGAAGAACATTGAGGAATCTGGACACCAAACATTCACATTTTGCGGAACTCCAGGGTACGTTGCGCCAGAAATGGTTCTTGCGAGAGGATATTCGTACGGTGTCGATTGGTGGGCGCTCGGTGTCTTGCTTTATGTAATCATTTCAGGACTGCAGCCTTTTGGGCAAAGAGGTTCTGGGGAGAAAGATAACGATAGTCAACCGCAAAACAATCCTTTACAAGTCATGCAACGAATTGCAGACGCGAGTTTTCAAGTGACTTACCCGATTTATACTTCTGAAGAGGGGTGCGATTTGATCGCAGGCTTGTTACAACGCCGAGTGGCAAAGCGTCTAGGAAATCTTAAAGGTGGCGCGCAAGCTATTAAAAATCACCCGTGGTTTGACAATTTCGATTGGGAATCGTTAGAAAACGGTACGTTTTCGCCGCCAAAGCTTCCAGAGCCATCAAAATCGGTTTTAGCATCGCATACGGCGAGATTGGCTGAAATTGAAAAGATGGTACTCGAGCAAGAAACGCGAGACGACGAAAAAGGAGAAGACGATCCAAAGTTGTTAGCCGCACGTGAAATCTTCAAGGACTTTAAGTAGTTAGTTTGTTGCTGTATTATTATTTGCAAAATATATATTTCTACCTCTCATTAAACGTTTAAATTCTCTACTCCTCCGAACCCGTCGTCCTCTGACGACTTATTGGCGTCTCGTAAAATGTCGTATGCTTTTTCAAAGGTCCATATTCAACTGAAAAAGATGAAAACTTTGTCAGAATTCATGTGGGTGTTTCAACATTATGCATCAAATCCAAAGATCAAGGCTATCGAAAACGCTTTGGAGGAGGGTGGGAATACTCGAGAGGGAAACTGTTCAGATATAATTACCTATATTAAGAGCGTGGTTAATTCAAATAAACCAGTTAAAGTTAAACAAGAAGTGAATTTCTGAAGCACCATTATCATTATTCACTTCTTGTTTAACTTTAACTGGTTTATTTGAATTAACCACGCTCTTAATATAGGTAATTATATCTGAACAGTTTCCCTCTCGAGTATTCCCA
>Ga0209710_1001703_pt1 | contig 16268 bp, 14 predicted proteins | sample ArcticOcean_MG_C_5_FD_187436 | JGI IMG/M metagenome (GOLD analysis project Ga0209710, IMG submission 187436) | Marine microbial communities from western Arctic Ocean - ArcticOcean_MG_CB4_138 (SPAdes) (version 2) | ecosystem: Environmental > Aquatic > Marine > Oceanic | place: Arctic Ocean...
ATGGTTCTTGCACGTTGTCGATGACAAACGTCTCTTTAGCTTGAGCAGGTGTCACTACAAGTAAGGCCGCTGTCGCTACGAGCGATAATATTAATTTTAGCATTCTTCCTAATCTAACTGCTGGAAGTTGGGTTGATGGAGCCGCCGACACACGGGTGGCTGAGGGGGCATAATGCCCAAAGATTGATCTAATTATCTTCATCTAATTTCTCCTAATAATTTTTGTTATTGAATTAAAACATTCAGAAGCTGATTTTAGAAAGTTATATACTATTTTAGAAAGTTATATACTTTAGTACATTCAAATATTTTGTAATAATTGTCAAAGAAAATATATAATACTTATTTTTATTAACTATTGTATATTAATTTTGCTTACCAAAAATCACCAAACACATGGCTAATACTGGGCTTGGGATAGGTTGCCTGCCGTACGATTTCGTTGTGGATAATACTTCATATGTTCGTGCGATTGCTATATCCGTTCCAGTAATCCACCAACCTCATGATTAACCTATGCAGTCAGCAGAGGTTTGTTCACAAGGATCGGGTCGGCAATCTCTTTCCAAATCGTCATTCATGGATTTAGCGAGTTGAATAGACCTCGAGTTGGGATCCGTGATACAAGTGGGTGTACCAATGACCAAGAACCGGGGGTTACTTTGCTCAATCTAAACCGTTGAAACGCGCAAGGCTCACCCCGGGGAGGCCTGGATCAAGTGCCGCGCGCCTCGCACCTCGGGCCTTTAGTGCTGGAGGGGTAGTTTCATTGGGCGAGGGTAGATTAAGAATTAATTAATCTGATATAAGATCTTCTGCTAAGGTATGATCAATTACTAAATGAGACACAAAGCCACCTTTAAGTGCTGCAAGAATAGCATTTTTTTTATCCGAACCAGAAGCCACACACATTCTAACTGGGACTCGCTTGATCTCCTCAGGTGAGATACCAATAATCCGAGCACTGTAATCACCGGACAAATGCTGACCATCTTTATCAATAAAATGACCACATAATACAGCTCGAGCCTGCCGGGCTTTAAATTCTAATAACTCTTTCTTATTTGCAATTCCAGTTGTAACGACAACTGTATCTGTGCCCATATCGCCAACAGAGAAAATAATTTTGTCGAGTCTTTTTAGTCTAAGTAACTGTTCTTTAACGACATCTTCTCGTTTTATGGCGTCAGCTAAATTTTTACTTGAAAGAATGGCGGGCGCATGAAGAGTATAACATTTAGCATTTAAGCGTTCAGAAATTCGTATAGTGCTTGCTTCTGAGGTCATAAATTCTTTCGAGCTCATCGAACCTACTAATTGACAAACGCTAAGGTTGGCTACTCTATTTAAATTTGTTGGCATTTCTTGAGCTACTGATTGAACAGTTCGACCCCATGCAACTCCAATACAATCACCATCTCTGATCAGTTCATTTAATGCTATAGCTGCAGACCGAGTAACGCCTGAATACGAATTTAAGTCCACTCCATTAAGTTCGGATTGACTAACATATACATCAACTAAATTATATTTTTTTCGAATTGACTGACTTAAATTAGAAACTGGGTAGTTTGACCCTTTTATTTGAATGTCCACAATTCCTTCGTCACGACATTGCTTTAGGTAGCTGATTATTGTTGCCCTAGATAGCCCCAACCTAACCGCAATTTCTTTCTGATTTAAGCCATCCTTGTAGTATAGTTCAGCTACTATTACTAAAATACTTTTATCATTTCTCAGTTTACCTTTCGAAATGATTAAATGCTTCTTCATTTAGCGTAACTCTGCCGATGTATTTCCACCATCAACCGTAATTACATGTCCAGTAGTTCGTTCCATTCCAGCTAAAGAGACAAATACATCAGCGACATGTTTCGCTTCAACTTCTAACTTTAGTAAATTTCCTGCCATATAGGTGCTTTCATCTAATTTTCTTGCCTTAGCCCTCTCCGAAATAAATTCGTCTGTTAATAAGCCTGAGCGAATCCTATCTGCATTCACCCCATTAACTCTTATTCCACTGTTTCCTAATTCCATTGCAAGCTGTCGAATTAAGAACATTGTGGCAGATTTCGGTAAGCCATAAGCACCAAGATTCAAACCTGGGGCGACCGCTTGTTTGGAGACATTAAATAAGAGCTGACCTGAACGAGCTTGATTTTTCATCACTTTTGCAACTTCAATTGCAAAGTTTTTATGAGAAAAGAAATTCATTTCAAAAGCTTTTCTAAATATATCATCATCTAGCTCTAACATTGAGCCACTATGAGCGGTACCAGCATTTGAAACCAATATATCTACACCTCCAAAATGAGAAATAGCTACGTCTACAGCGGTATTTGCAGACCCTTTAGCTGTTACGTCCACGCAACATGTTTTGTGCCACGGACCTATTTCTGCTAATGCATCTTCTAAATTCGCCTCATTAATATCGACAAGTAAGCAATTAGCCCCTTTAGCGGCAAATGCTTTTGCAGTTGCCAAACCAATAGCACCAGCTCCACCGGTGACCATAACTACTTTTCCTTGAAATTGAGGTGGTTTACCTTTCCCAAGTTTGGCTTGCTCTAAAGACCAGTATTCACAGTCAAACATATCTTTTTCGTTTAGGGGATAAAATCCACTAAGATCCTCACCAACGGCCCTTACACGAAGATTTTGTTCAACTAAGTCCGCTGCTGCGCTAGCTGACTTCGAATTGTCACCTATTCCTAGAATACCTACACCTTCTATCCAGGCTTGTTTTGGATCAGGTTTTAATTGTATTTTTTTCTCAGATGAATTTGGCGCGTTGCGAGCAAAGTAATCCCTATACTCATTTTTAAATTTGGTTAGTTCCACTTTTATTGCTTCTCGTCCAGCAGACCAGACTTCCTTTCTCAAAAGTAGAGGTCTCCCTTTTGTTCTTAATACATGATCAGGGGAGGCCATACCCCTTTTCGACAGTTCTTCAATATCTGGTCGTTTTAAGAAATCTAGCACGTCTGCACTGTTCCTTAGATCAAATACGGGCATAGGGCTTTCAGCGGTACCAGTTTCTTCTGCAATGAGTCCTCGGAGTACTGGTAGAAATGAAAGATTTCTTGAAAGTTTGCTAATTTTGTAAGAGGTTGGCTTTTTTAGATTTAAATATTTCGCTACTTCATTGGTATGTGAAATAATTAAATCATAACTTTTTTGTGCCGTTGGACCAAACGTAAAGTGACCATGATTAAGTAGCAATAAGCCTTCGACTTCTGGGTTTGCATCATATATTTCTGCAGCTTTTTTTGCTAAGCCAAAACCAGGCATAATGTACGGGACGATCGCAAGTCTGTCCCCAAATATCTCTTTGCAAATATCTGTCGCATTTGGTAAGTTAGCTAGAATAAGAAATGGTGTCGCGTGAGTGTGATCAACGAATTTGTGAGGTAAAAACGCATGTAAAAGTGTTTCAACCGATGGATTAGGTGAGGAGCTATCTAGTAAATTACTTCTTTGAATATTTACCATATCTTCATCAGACATTAGATCAAGATTCCTCAATTTCAGCAAAGGTTTCAACCAGACCCCAGGCAACCCTGGAGCTTCAATAACATCTAGGTCCCAACCAGACCCTTTCACATGTAAAACTTTCTGAATATTTCCAAATAAATCTGTTCGATCAACTTTAACTGAAGTGTTGCCACCTCCATGCATTAGAAGATCGGGATTTCTTCCTATCAGTCTGGAAGTATAAACTCTTTCTGCTAAATCCTGGTCGGCTGGTAAATCACCTGCCTGCTCCCGCCAATTATTTGCCTCAGTATTATTATAAGAATTTACTATCATTATCTAACCTTTTGTAAGTTCGGGAAACATATTTGCTAACCCTTCTTTAGAGGCCTCAGAGACACCCCTTTCTGTTATTAATCCTGTTACTAATCTACTTGGCGTAACATCAAATGCGGGGTTTCCAACCATTGTTCCGTCTGGAGTGACTTGGACTGCTTCGAGATTCCCTTTATCTGTTTTACCAATAATTTGGATAACTTCATCTTCTGATCGTTCTTCAATAGGAATTTCTGATATCCCGTCGCTAATAGTCCAGTCTATTGTGGGGGAAGGTAAGGCAACATAGAAGGGAATTGAATTATCATTCGCGGCTAGCGCTTTTAAATACGTACCAATTTTATTACAAACATCTCCTTCGGATGTTGTTCGGTCAGTACCTGTAATGACGAGGTCTACTAAGTTATGCTGCATAAGATGTCCGCCCGCATTATCTACAATATATTGGTGTGATATTCCATGACTTGCCAACTCCCAACTGGTGAGAGCTCCTTGATTCCTGGGTCGAGTTTCGTCTACCCAAACATGAATATTAATTCCTGCATTAAAGGCATGATACATAGGGCTTGTAGCAGTTCCCCAGTCAACAGTTGCGAGCCATCCAGCATTACAATGCGTTAAGATTCTAACAGGTTCATTATCCTTCTTTTTTGCTGCTATTTTCTTAATAATCTCTAATCCGTGAGAACCAATTGAACGATTGATTTCAACATCCTCATTACATATCTCATGTGCAAGTTCCATAGCGATAAGAGCACGGTCGCATTCAGGCAACGGAAGAAGTGTGCTTTTACATCGATCAAGTGCCCATTTAAGATTAATCGCAGTCGGTCGAGTGGAATGTAATTTACCCCATGTCTTCTCTAAAGAATTGTCAGATGGATCTTGCTGCATTTGTACCGCCACTCCGTATGCTGCGGTTGCACCGATTAGAGGAGCGCCGCGAACCCACATATCTCGGATTGCTACCTCGAAGTCCTTAAGAGATAGCAACGAAACAATCTTAAATTGGTGGGGCAACCATCTTTGGTCAATAATCTTAACATGATTAACTTTTTGATCAAACCAAATCGATCGATAGTGGGTCCCATTAAATTTCATAGAAAATTTTCCTGATTAAAACGTCTAGCAATTATAGACAGTGCATTAGTATCATTTATAGCTTCACGATTTAAGATCAATTCTTTTCCCATCATTAGAGCTTTAGCTTCCAACCTACTTCGAATAGTTTCATCTTTTATGTCTTCGAAATCCGCATTATGAGCTAAAGATAAAATTCGCCGATGGATTTCTATACCAGATATGGTGAGCGCATCGAACCAAATATTCTTTAGGAGCGCGTCCAAAGCTTTTTCAGAAGATTGACCTTGATCTTCAAATAAAGATTTAGGATAAAGAATTCCGTTTCGTTCTGTTTTCCAAAGGTTAGTAAACTCATTTGTAAAAACTCCATAAAATTTTGTAATTACCTCTAGTATCCAGTCTTGAAATTTTACTAAACTTTCTGAACTTCTGTGTGCGGGTTGACTGATGTAGGCCATTAAGAAGTTTGAAATTAGCATTCCAATATCAAATCCCATAGGTCCGTAGAATCCAAATTCGGGATCAATTATTTTTGTATCATCGGTTGTACACATTACTGACCCTGAATGAAGGTCACCATGGCAAAGTGTTTCTGTATTAGAGGAAAATTTCATTAAGGCATCCTGTACTTTTACTTTCAGGTTAATATTTCCTCTTATTTGCCCTATAATTTTTTCTAGGCCAGGTGTGTTATGGTTCATTTTTGCATCAAAGTACGGGTCGGTAAAAACTAAGCTTTCAGTAATATCGCACAATGCACTATTACCCAAAAACAAGGCCACATCATTTTTCTTATCACTTGTATCCATCGATAAATCGGAGCCACGGAAAAGAGTTCTAGCGCAAAACAATCCTAACACTTCAGAAATCCCAGTTACGTGTTCACCAGCAATTAATTTACCGCGAAGAATTTTGTGAGGGTGTAGGAACTCCATTACAATTAAGGCTTGGACTTTATCAAAAAAGAATACTTTAGGTACTGAATTCGGTGCACGGCTATTTTGTCGTACGAGACTATTATATTCAAAGAATGCTCTAGTCAGAGGAAGAGGCCAGCTATCCCCAACTAACCGAACATAGGGTAAGGCTTGTTTTATAATTAAGGAGCCTTTGTCTCCTTTAAGAATAAATACTAGGTTTAGATTACCATCTCCAATTTCGGCGGCCTTCCATTTTGAAGTGTCTGATCCCAGTATCGACGTGACAGGTTCTATTAAATTTAATCTTGATACTATTGTTTCAAGTGTTAATGGCTCATATTCAGTTGATGTGGTCATGAAGTCATAAACCTTTTTTGATTTTGGATTAAAAATTAACAGAGCTCAGTTTTATTTTTTCGTAATCGCTAACAATTGTCAACTAGCTTGACTTTTGTGAATCTGAATATAGGCTCGCATAATTGGGGGAACTGTATGTCAGCTGTCGCTTGTCAAATTATTTCAATGTCAAAATCTTTTGGGGTTAATAAAGTCCTAAGGAATATTAATTTAGATTTATTCTCAGGTCAGGTTACTGTTCTTATGGGAGCCAATGGAGCAGGGAAATCTACCTTGGTTAAAATATTATGTGGAGTTCATAAGGCAGACTCAGGTACAGTTAAACTTTTTGGGAATAATTTTCAGCCTAGCTCGCCGTCAGATGCTTTTAAGAAAGGTATAGTGACGGTTCATCAATCGATAAACGATGGAGTTGTACCAGATTTAGACATCGCTTCCAATTTGATGTTAGATAAGCTGGGTGATAGCTCCTGGGGTTTTTTTGTTCGAAATAGACAATTAAAGAAAGCTGCTTCTGAAATAGCAGCTTCCATGGGAATTAAATTTGATGTTTCGAAGCCTGTTCGGGAACTGGGCATAGCGGACAGGCAATTGATAGCAATTGCAAGAGCCATGGCACAAGATCCAAAAGTGTTAATTCTAGATGAACCCACATCAGCATTATCCGTAGCAGAAGCAGAAAGGTTATTTAAGTTAATTGAAAGGTTCCGCAAGACTGGTGTTGCTATATTATACATTTCTCATCGAATGGGGGATATTAGAAGAATAGCAGATCGTATTATTTCTATGAGGGATGGCGAAATAGCCGGCCTTTTTGAAGGAAAGGCATTAGATTATGAAGGTGCAATAACAGCAATGTTGGGCCATAGTATGACCGAGTTTAATGTAAATGTAGAACAAAATGGTCCCTTAGTTCTAAGTTTTGAGAATATAAAAATTGAAGAGAAAAGTCAGCCCATAAATCTCTCCGTACACAAAAATGAAGTTGTGGCTATAACTGGTCTCTTGGGGAGTGGAAAAAGTAGGCTTGCTGAAATTTTATTTGGACTTCGAAATCAGCTCTCCGGTATTTTAAAGTTAAATGATAAAGAATATTATCCAAAGAGTCCAAGAGACGCATTAAAATCTTCGGTGCATATGAGCCCGAAAGATAGAGCAACAAACGCAATCATCTCAGATTTTGATATAACTGGAAATTTAACAGTTCCATTTTTAAAATCTTTTTCATACATGTCATTTATACAGGGGAGAACTCAAAGAAATGCCTCAGATGAAATGATAGAGAAGATGGGCATTGTATGCCAATCTAGTTATGACAAAATTGGGACCTTATCTGGTGGTAATCAACAAAAAGTAATCGTGGGACGCTGGCTGTTAAAGTCATGTGATCTACTAGTTTTAGACGAACCTTTTCAAGGAGTTGATATTAAAGCAAGAAGGGATATTGGGTCCTATATTAGATCATCGACAAAAGACCGTGCAACTCTAGTGTTTGTATCAGAGATTGATGAAGCACTTGAAATAGCAGATAAAATTATAATAATGAGTGAAGCTTCCGTAGTTGGAGAGCACATTAATCATGAAGTTGATTTTCCAACCTTGCTCACAGAGTTTTCCGGGAAAAAAATCAATCATAACCAACGGTATTTATGAATGGAATATAAAGAAAAACTGGTAGATTTAATTATAAAGTATGGATTTTTATGTCTATTACTGGGACTACTTGTGTTTTTTAGTCTTTTCTCAAATGGGTTTGCGTCTCCCCGTTCAGCAGTTTTCATTTTTCAATCAGTAGCTATTACAGGAATATTAGCACTCGGCGTTACTTGCACGCTGGTAGTTGATGGTTTTGATTTATCAATTGGTTCAGTGGCTACATCCGCTTTAATGCTTTCGGCATATATAATGGTTGTTCTAGAATATAATGGGCTAATTGCTGTGATTGCCTGTATCGCCATGGGTGCTATTGTTGGGTTAGTTAATGGTTTGTTAATTGTAAAAATGCGAGTACCAGATTTATTAGCCACTCTGGGTATGATGTTTTTACTAATTGGTTTGCAGCGAATCCCAACAGAAGGGCGTTCAATATCTACTGGAATGCGGATGCCTGGTGGAGAAGTTACCGAAGGAGTTTTCTCTCCAGGGTTTCTTTGGTTGGGTAGGCATCGGTTTGACTTTTTCTTAGACAACCTCATTCCTATGCCAGTTATTGTATTTGTAGTTATTGCTTTTTTAGTATGGATATTTTTACAACTGACTAGGCATGGAAGATTAATGTATGCCATTGGCTCAAATGAACGCGCCGCAGCTTTAGCGGGAACCAACGTCAATAAATATAAGATCATCGCATACATGATCTCAGGGATGCTTGCAGCAGTAGGAGGAATTTTACTTTCTGCCCGTCTAGGACGGGGGGATATAGCTTCTGGTAATAATCTTCTTTTAGATAGTGTCGCAGCCGCATTGATAGGTTTTGCCGTATTAGGAGTTGCAAAACCCAACGCTTTTGGAACAGCCATTGGTGCATTATTCGTAGGAATTCTTTTACAAGGTTTAACTATGATGAATGCACCATATTACACGCAAGATTTTGTAAAGGGGGTCGTTTTGGTTGTCGCCCTACTTTTCACTTTTGCTTTGACATCACGAACACGTGGTGGGGGGCATTAACTAAATATACTTACACATAAAAGGGAGATTATAATGAAACTATTTAGACGACATATTTTAAGTTTATTAGGTGGGGCCTTACTTACCTCTTTAGGTTTAACCTCGGCTTCAGCAGGAGATATGCCAGCGCCTTTTGATAATCCTGGGGATGTTAAGATTGCTCTGGTTAGGTATCTTTCCACGGGCGATTTTTTCCAAGCTTACTTGAGTGGTGTTGAGTCTCAAGCAAAGGCTATTGGCGTTGACCTGAGAATATTTGATAGTCGTCAAGATGCGGCTCTTCAAGCTGATATGGTTGACCAAGCAATTGCTTTAGGCGTCCATGGGATAATTATTCAACATGGATTAACTGAGTCTATGAAAGAAGCAGCTCAGCGAGCGGTTGATGCAGGAATAAAAGTTGTAGCTTTTGATGTTAACGTCGAGAATTCAGCGATTCCTCAAATAGAACAATCTGATTATTTACTTGGAAAACTAGCCTTGGAACAAGCTGTTAAAGATAATGGCACAGAATTTAAAGCTGGTTATGTCTATGTCCCTGGTATTGCTCCATTAGATAGAAGAGATAAGGCTTGGCAGGATATTAGAGCCAAACACGCTGGCATAGAAGAAGTTGCTGTTTTTGGGACACTTGATAATCCGATAGCTAATTCTATTGCAAACCAGGCAAGATCTATTTTTCAAGCAAATCCGGATATTACTGTTGTTTTTGCTCCATATGACGAATTTGCAAAAGGAGTTAAAATCGCAGTAGATGAAGCTGATTTAACTGACCAAGTTAGTATTTATTCAGCGGATGTTTCTACTGCGGATATTTCTGCAATGAGAGAGCCAGGTTCTGCTTGGGCTGCTACGGTTGCGACAAACCCTTCAGTAGTAGGAGAAGTTTCTGTGCGGGCTTTGGCAATGCTACTGGCTGGTGTTAACCCAGGGCAAAGTGTGATTGTTCCACCAACCCTAATCACTCAAGCTTTCTTGATTGAACAAGATATAAAAAATATGGGTGACTTGGGAGAAAAAATGCCTCAATTCCAGCATGCTGATGTAGCTATGCCGGCTTGGATGCCTCAACCACAACGATAAAAAGTTAGGGCCCCGCGTTGTTGGGGCCCGTAACTTACTAATGAATTAATCTTAAAAAGATGATTTCTGGCGCTAACCAAGTATGGCACTCCGCTGGATGGCTGGATGGCTGGAAGGCGGCCTGACGATGTCATATGAAAAATTTGTATTGGATTTGGATCATTGTGGAATGTTGATGCAAATGATGAAAGGAATCCAAGTGAACGAAGAAACTTTAGCGAAGGAATCCTATTATGAAAGTGGGCCTGGCGAAAACTTCTTATCAACAGCCCATACACTACGTAATTTTGCCACGGCAAATTACCAATCAAGCTTACCTGATACCGGGCCATATGAAACATGGTCTGAAAATGGTTCACTAACCGCTGCAGAACGTGCGAATGGGATCTGGAAAGCTATGTTGGCAAATTATGAAATGCCACATATGGACGAAAGCGTTGACGAAGTGCTCAAAGATTTTATGGCACGTCGCAAAGAGTCGATGCCAGATGAATGGTACTAACTCTTAAAAGGAATTTGCGTTCATAATAGACCTGTTGCAATTCATTTTAGCAAATTACTTTCGCGCAATAGTAATTAACTGTAGTAAACCTAATTCAACGCCAAGACAGGCTTATACTCAATCTATTTATTTGGTTTTGTGAATTTTATTAACCTACCAGATGGACCATCCTCTAACACCCAAATGGCACCATCATGGTCTATTTCGACTTCTCTCACTCTTTTAGACCAACTGAAGCGTTCAGCCTCAAACGGCACTCCATTATTAAAGCCAATTCTAACCAGTGCCTTACTTTTTAATCCTCCGATAAATGCATTTCCTTTCCATTCAGAAAATTCATCTCCTTCATAAAAAATTAATCCTGATGGAGCTACCGTAGGCACCCAATAAAGTTTTGGCGCCATGAATTCTGGCCTTGTTCCATGAACGGGAATTTTTGCTCCACTATAGTGATTACCTTCCGATACTATTGGCCATCCATAATTTTTACCGGCAACTATTAAATTAAGCTCATCTCCGTGCCTTGGACCCATTTCGTGCGCCCACAGCTGACCATTTTTGGCAAATGCAATTCCAAGGGCATTTCTATGACCGACTGTCCAAAAAGTCTTTGCGAGGTCACCTTTGTCCTGAAATGGGTTGTCCGTAGGTATGGTCCCATCCTCGTTAAGGCGGATAATTTTTCCTAATGCCATGTCCCATCGTTGTGCAGGGGATTGCTCTTGCCGATCGCCCGACGTAATGAAAATCTTTCTGGCGTGTTGTGTTCCATCAAGGCCAAATACAATTCTATGGGAAAAATGCCCTTTCCCTGATCGAGCGGGCGTTTGCTTCCAAATGGTTTCAATATTTTTCAGCTGAGGTTTATCTAACCTCTCTAGCGTGCCCAGTATTATGGTCGCATATCGTGTTTTTCCTGCATTGTCTGAATTGATGTAAGAAATATAAACTAGTTTATTCTTTGTAAAATTTGGATGAAGAACGACATCACCTAAACCTCCTTGACCACCTGCAAAAACCTTTGGAACTCCAGACACTAAAGATTTTTCGCCACTCCTATTTACGAGCCAAAGCTTTCCAGCTTTTGTAGTGATAATTAGGTTGTCACTGTTAATGAAAGACATCGCCCAAGGGCTGTTGAATTCAGAAACAACTTTTCCTTCTAATCTGCCACCTTCACTTCCAGAAACAACATTATTGGCCCAAGCATTTGAAGCAAAATTAATTAGCAATATTATAATAACTGTACGCATTAATTACCTATCCTATTCATTGTACTTCTCTCAAACTATTCAAAACAGAATTATTAGTCAGATGGAGGATATTCTATTCCTGTTTAGGTTCAATGGCTTTGTGTAATATGAAGAACGATCAACGCTTAACTATACTTAATTTTGTATGTCTGAAAGCGCCGCCAATAACTTACTTTTTGATACAGTTTGTTTTTTTTGGTGGGGGTTACTGAGCCAATCTCATGACAACGAGCACGCAAGGCCAAGCACCCAGGGCCCCGAACCAAGTGCCGCGCGCCGCGCACCTCGGGCCTTTAGTACTGGGGTGGTAGATTCATTGGGAGAGGGTTTTGCTCTAAAGCTGATTTCTGAATTAATATGCACTAGATGGGTTGGCTTTGGTCCGCTTACCTGATGCTCATTCTTTATTAAAGATCAAGTTAACTAGTTTAGTTCCAACATAACCAAACAATACCCCACCAACAGTGAATGCAGACCCTTCCACAAAACCTTCTTGGTTTACCATATTTGTTAAAAGAGTATCATCATAATACCCTCCCAAAGAAGTTAAACGAATTACTCCAATAGATATTATGAGTAAAGCTCCTACCCAAACAGCAAGGATAAGTAGTCTTTGAATGACACTTAATAATCTATCCATTTGGTTGCTCCAGTTAAGTTAACTATACAACAGACGTAAACACTAGCATCATAGATAGGAGTATGGGTTTAAAGTGGTTCATAGTCTGTTTCATAATGAAACTCCTGTTTCCTCAATTTAAATAGGAATACCTTAACATCATCAAGCACGTTATTCTTTTCTGCTATTTTGATATGCCGTAAAAATCGTTCCCTTTTATCTTCATCACTAGCTGACCATCCTGCCTGTATTAGTGGGTAAGGTATCTCAAACTTATAACCTTCAGCTAAACGTCTACGTACAGCTGGCGCTTTCTCTAACCCTTTAAAAGCCTCTGGGTAACTCTTATGACAGATTAGTTTATGTAAGTTATCCCACGGTTTTGGCATTGGACAGACTATCTTTTCTGTAGTGTTATTCATTAGGGATAGCTGATCCAGTAAAACCATAAACGTAATACCTTTGTGTATTTTGAGTATGATGTTAGGTTAATTCTTATAAAATTTGAAAGGGTATCTTTTTAAATGAACTACGATTTCATTTGTGACTGTGATGCAGAAAAATTCCCCTTGATTGAAAAAGCAGTGGGGGGCGTACATAGTTATGAAAATAATATGTTTAAAGCTCTTCTGTGTGCAAAATGTCTTAAAGAAGGAGAAAGTAGCATGACTAACATAAAACCATTCTTTCACCTCAAAAACTATAAGGATGGTATCTATGATGCTATCTTGAAGAAGGGGGTGGATGAGACACCTAGATCACCTGAGTATAGGGAAGGCTACGACTTTGGCATGTACTTATATAATGAACAACAAAAACAGGATGATGCTAATGATTAAACACCTCGCCAAGCCGATAGGGGCAGCACAGCATAGGTGCTTTATCATCATAGCATCCCTAATGACGCTGCAATTGGGGGTATACAGTGACTGACGCTAGAAAGATTGAACTCTTGAAGATACTCGCAGAGGGTTGCCATAAGCACCCCGCTTACAGAGCAAAACGATGGGTAAAGATTGATTGTCAACCTTGTGTTGTGGGCATCGGAGCAATCATAGCTGGAATTATAGTTAGCTTGGTTGGTAACAAAAGAATTAACCAGAGATTTCCTAAGTAGAAGCAACTGAATAAACAAACAAAGGAGAATTAATATGAGAATGAAGTTATTATCACCTATAACACTAGTACTCTTAGTAAGCCTGTACGCTTGTTCTCCTGTTCACGCAGATGACGGAAGGTATCAGGGTATTAGCATAGATCAACATCATCTTTAGGTTGTTGATACCAATACAGGTCAGGTTATGGGAACGTTTTAAATAATCTTAACAATCAACAGCACCATTACAACCAAAGAAATAGCTATGAACATCAAGGAGAGATACCAAGTTACCTTGCTTAGAGAAGTTGATAATTTAAAGAGTAAGTAACCTATGGCATTTAGTAATTTCATACCCATTAACCTGCCGTATCTTTAAATTTGCCGCAACAAAAAACCCCGTGTGTATAACTGCACGTATATCAGTCCCTATGCCAAGAACCGGGGGTTACTCAGCTCAATCCAAATGAAGGAAGGACGCAAGGCTCACCCCAGGGGCCCCGAACCAAGTGCCACGCACCTCGGATACCGGGCACTTAGTGTTAGTGCGGTAGATTCATTAGGAGAGAGTTTTGTTTATAATAACTCTTTTTTGTTGTTAAAGCGAGGGTTGGGTTACTTAGTTGAAAGTGGGGGTGCCCCGGGGTGATCTTTATAAACCAAATAACTAAGACTCCACATAAAGATAAAAGCAAACACTATTGATAAAGAATATGCAAACTTGTGACATAAGATTAAGCCTCAGGCTCCCAACCAGCCCTAACTAAACCTTCAATAATTATATCAGCAAGAGACGAGTTAGGGACAAAAATCTTTTTATAATCTTCTCTTTTTTTCAAATTTGGTCTTACTTCTAGATATTCATTTAGAGCAGTTCTTGCTTCATCACCCTTTTCTAAATATCCCATCAGTGATGCGCGGAATCCTTTATAAAGACCTTGATTAGGATATTGTAAACGACATTGTTCATTATAATTAAATGCTGCTTCATAGTTTCCTAATCCTAAATTAGCAAAGAAAAGGCCATTGCGAAAACTCATATTATTTGGATCCAAGGGATTTAACTCAATTGCTTTATGGTAAGAATCTATCGATTCAGCGTATTTTCCCGAGTGCACCAAGCTTTGTCCAAATCTATAAAGGGCATCAGGGTAGCTAGGATTAAGCTTAATGGCTCTTTCAGAGTATTGTTTTGCCTCTTCAAATTTTCCTGCAAAAAAATAATAAGTAGCAATTAAGTTTGCAGCCATGGGATTTTTTGAATCAAGCTCAAATGCTCTTGTCGCATGTTGTAGTATCTCATTGAGTGTTTCTTCTGAATCACTTCTTGTAAATTGGTTTAGCTCATACATCGCAATTAATGATAACAATGAATGCGCATTAGACATTGTGCTATCTAATTCAACTGCCTGCTCACATAAGTCTCTTGCTTTTTCGAGCTCAAGATCTTTATGGTCTGTCGGATTTCTTACATTAAAAATATGCAATGCTTTTAAATAAATTGCCCAAGCATTAAGATTATTGGGCCGTGTTCTTTCTATTCGATCACTTTCATACCCTTGAAGAGTTGGGTTTACTTGAGCTGCAACTGCGGTTGAAACCTCATCTTGAACATCAAATATATCTTCTAAACCTTTGTCCCATCGTTCAGACCAAAGAAGGTGATCATTTTTAGCATCAACCAACTGAGCTGTTATTCTAATCTTTTGCCCGCCTTTACGTACGCTACCTTGGACAATGTAATTGGCGCCTAATTCTGCGGCCACATCTTTGATATTTATTTTTTGATCTTTGTATATAAAACTAGAGTTTCTCGAAATAACTGGAAAAGTTCGCCACAGTGATAAATTGGCTATTATATCCTCAGTAATTCCATCAACAAAATAATCCTGATCTGGATCATTACTCTGATTTAAGAATGGTAAAACTGCAATTGTAGGAGGTGCATCCTCAGTTTCCTCAAAAGATGTGGGGCCTGCATCAGCATCTTTTGGTGATATTACCAAACTACTGGAGGAATTTTTCATATTAGAGAGTACAGAAACATCTATTTTATATGTAGAAACTGGATTGGAGATATTCTTCATGACTTGTTCGCCAGTATCAACGAAGTTCATATCAAGCTTTCTGCTCACTTCATCATGAAATTTGCCTGACAAGGAAATACCGCCTGGTTCGGCTGCTGCCTCGAGTCTTGCTGCAATATTCACGCCGTCACCATATAAGTTATCACCTTCAATAATAACATCTCCAAGATTCAAACCAACACGAAAAAGCATTTGATCAGCTTCTGGAACACCTTCATTACGGTTTCGCAAATCTCTCTGAAATTCCGTTGCAGCGACAATAGCATCAACTGGGCTACCAAATTCCGCTATAACGGAGTCTCCAGCACTCCCAAAAATACGTCCATGATTTGCTGTTATGGCATCATCTGTAAGAGTTCTACATGCTTTCAAATTCCTTAATGTTCGATCTTCATTCTCACCCATCATTTTACTGAATCCGACTGTGTCAGCCACTAATATAGCTGCAAGTTTTCTTCGCGGGCCAGTTTCAGTCATATCGGAACTTTCAAAAAAGTTAGAACACACAGTTAAATTTATTTAGAGTGAAAAGTCAAAACTTTAAAAAATACTGAATAAATAGTTATAATTTTAGAACTAAGTTATTTCCAGATCTTTACTTCAGTCCTTTACTATTACACCATATTTCAGAAGATATTTCATATCCAACACCCTGCCGTATCCTCACATTTGTAGCAACTAAAAACCCCATGTGTGTAACTGCACGTATATATACCCCCTATGCCACGATCCAGAGGTTACTGAGCCCACTCCAAACCGTTGAAACGCGCACAGCTGACCCCAGGGCC
>Ga0209710_1001704_pt1 | contig 16266 bp, 16 predicted proteins | sample ArcticOcean_MG_C_5_FD_187436 | JGI IMG/M metagenome (GOLD analysis project Ga0209710, IMG submission 187436) | Marine microbial communities from western Arctic Ocean - ArcticOcean_MG_CB4_138 (SPAdes) (version 2) | ecosystem: Environmental > Aquatic > Marine > Oceanic | place: Arctic Ocean...
TGCTTTCATCTATTAGAGGTGCAGCAGTAACTTCTATTCAAATTGATGGTGTGTTACATGAATTTACATCTATCAAGGGTGTGAGAGAAGATGTAACCGACATAGTTCTTAATGTTAAATCTTTAGCCTTAAAAAGCTCATTTGAAGGAACTAAGAAATTAATTTTAGATGTTAAGGGTCCAGGTGAAATTAAAGCCTCAGATATTACTGGCGTTTCAGATATAGAAATATTAAATCCAGATTTAGTTATTTGTAACCTTGATGAAAATACAAAATTTCACATGGAAATGAATGTTAGTACTGGCAAGGGTTACGTACCCGCTGTAATGAATAAACCTGAAGAACCACCTCTTGGCTTGATTGCAATAGATTCTCTATACAGTCCTGTTAAAAAAGTTTCATACTCAATAAGTACAGCCAGAGAAGGTAAAGCTCTAGATTATGATAAACTAATCATGGAAGTTGAAACAAATGGCTCAATTTCAGCTGAAGACGCAGTAGCTTATTCAGCTAGAATATTTCAAGATCAACTAAATATGTTTGTAAATTTTGATGAACCAGTTGAAGCTCCCGTTAAGGAGGTTTCCTCAGAACCTGAGTTTAATAAGAACTTACTTAGAAAAGTGGATGAACTAGAACTATCTGTTCGTTCAATGAATTGCCTAAAAAATGATAATATTATTTATATAGGTGATTTAGTTCAAAAATCAGAAGGTGAAATGCTAAGAACGCCAAATTTTGGTAGAAAGTCACTTAATGAAATTAAAGAAGTTTTAACTGGAATGTCATTATATTTAGGTATGGAAATACCTAACTGGCCACCAGATAATATTGCCGAAATGTCTAAAAAATTAGAGGAGCAAATCTAATGAGACACGGAATGGCTAATAAAAAGTTAAATAGGACGTCTGAGCATAGAAAAGCTTTATTAAAGAACATGTTAAACTCATTAATAAAATATGAACAGATTACTACTACACTTCCAAAAGCCAAATTTTTGAAACCACAGGCTGATAAAATTATTACCCTAGGAAAAAAAGAAACATTGCAGACTACAAAAATGTTAATGACTAAACTCCAAGATATTACTTCTGCTAATAAAGTTAAGAAAACACTATCTAAAAGATACGAAAAAAGAAGTGGAGGCTACACAAGAATTATCAAAGCAGGGTTTAGGTATGGTGATAATGCTCCAATGGCTGTTATAGAGTTTGTGGATAGAGATGTAGAAGCAAAAAGAGTAGATAAAAAGAAAAAAGATATAACAACAGATAAAAAAGAAGAAAAAAAATTAGCTACTGCCTAATTTCTTCGATAAAAATATATCATCATGAAAAAGTCATTTAGCGTTGATTCGACGTTTAACGATATGCGTATTGATAGATGGATAAGGAATAATTTAGGAAATATTCCTCAAGGCTTAATTGAAAAAAGCTTAAGAAGTGGAAAAATCAAACTTAATAATAAAAAAACTAAAAGTTCACAAAAAGTTAAAACTGACGATACCGTTGATCTGTTTAACTTTGATTATACTGAAACAATAGTTCAAAAGAAAATAAAATTCGTACCATCAGAAGAAGTGATTAAAGAAAATGAAGACTTAATAATTGATAACAATGATGACTTCATTGTATTAAATAAAAGCTCAGGTATTTCGGTGCAAGGTGGAACTAAGTCAAAAAAAAACCTTGTAGATATTTTTGCTAGGAGTGACATTTTTCAAAATACCAAACCCTTTTCAGTTCACCGTCTTGATAAAGATACCTCAGGAGTTTTTATTATGGCTAAACATAGAGAAGCTGCTCAATTATTAACATCATTATTTAGATTAAGAAAAGTTCACAAAACATATTTAGCAATATGTCATGGTGAATTACAAAAAGATGTTGGTGAATGGAATGATGATCTCACTAGATATGACAATGATAAAGAAATAGTCGAAAAAGCAAGAACTACATATAAAGTTTTAGATAAGAATTCCATTTGTAGTTTAGTTGAAATGAAACCGATAACTGGAAGAAAGCATCAACTTAGAAAACAACTATATGCTGTCGGATCACCAATTTATGGTGATCAAAAATATAAGTTTAGTAATACAGATAAAGCGATTAATAAAAATTTAATGCTACATTCTTATCAAATTCGATTTATGATTAAAGATAAAAAATACACCTATACCGCACTATTACCGGACTATTTCAAAAAACTTTTAAAAACAAAAAGACTTAGATTTCCAGGTTCTGAATAAAATTATTAACGATTATATCTCTTAACATATCGTAGTTTTGATCCCTAATAGTCCTTAGATTTGTTACACCTTTATCTGAAATACCACAGGGAATGATATTTTGATATTTTAATAAATCATTATCAATATTTATTGCAAAACCATGATAGGCAATCCACTTACTAACTCGTACACCGATTGCTGCAACTTTTTTGATGTCATTTTTATCTTTAACCCAAATACCAATATTTTTTGGATCACCATATGATTTGATATTAAATTCAGATAAGCTTTCGATAATTGTTCTCTCAATTATAGTTATAAATTTTCTAATGTCTTTTTGTCTTTTATTCAAGTTTATAGCAAAATAACAAATTAATTGCCCAGGTCCATGATAGGTAATTTTACCCCCACGATTAGTTTTAACCAAGTTTATATCTTTATTTAAAATTTCTTCTTCTTTGTAACTGGTTCCGGCGGTATAAATTTCTTCATGCTCTAGGAGCCAAATTAAATCACTTTTTTTATTATCTTTTATATCTAGCAGTCTTTCTTCAAGAAGCTTTATAGCAACCTCATATTTTACTGGTTTTATTGACTTTTTAATCTCTATATTCATTTAAAAATTGTATTATCTTAATTATACATTAATAGTTCGAAATTAATTAATAGGTAAATTTATGTCTTTAATAAAAAAAATAAAAGATAAAAAAGTTAATTTTGAGTTTAATAAAGAATATATAAAAGTTGTTACAACAAAAATTGCTGATAATGATGCTCAATTTATTACGAATTCATTTAAAGGGATGCATCCGGCTGATGCTGCAGATATTATTGAACACCTTGGTGAAAATGATAGAGAAAGTTTAATAAAACTTAATAATTTTAATATCGATCCTGAAGTTTTTATAGAACTTAATGAGTCTATTCAATCTGAGATAATTACCTATCTTTCATCAGATTCTATTGTCACTCTTTTAAAGAATCTTGAATCAGATGATGCAATTGCAATACTAGAAAATGTAGATGAAAAAGATAAGAATGAAATTTTAAGTGCTTTACCTCCCAAGGATCGCTTCGCATTACTTGAAAGCTTAAGTTATCCTGAAGACACTGCTGCCAGAATAATGCAGCGTGATTTTACCGCAATACCAAGTAACTGGTCGGTTGGGCAAACTATTGATTATTTAAGAGAAAATAAGGATTTACCAGATGAGTTTTTAGAAATATTTATTGTAGATGAAGAATTTAAACCGATTGGAACAGTCCCCTCATCTAAAGTTTTAACATCATCACGTGATACAAAAATGCTTACAGTAATGTCAGAGTCCCAATTATTCATACCTGTGGATATGGATAAAGAAGAAGTAGGTAACCTATTTGAAAATTATAACTTAAATTCTGCAGCCGTTGTTGATAAAAATAATAAACTAGTTGGTATGATCATGTATGACGATGTGCTTACGGTATTAAAGGAAGAAGCAGAAGAAGATGCTTTGAGGTTAGCAGGTGTTGGTGACGAAGTTATTACCGATGGAGTTTTTAAAAAAACAAAAAGAAGATTTAACTGGCTTTTATTGAATCTTATTACAGCTTTCTTAGCAACGTGGGTAATCAGTTTATTTGGTGCAACTATTGAACAGATGGTAGTTCTAGCTTTTTTAATGCCAATTGTTGCTTCTATGGGTGGTAATGCTGGGATGCAAACACTAGCCGTTACAGTTAGAACGCTAGCAACAAATGATTTGACAAAAAATAACTTTGCACAAAATATTTTAAAGGAATTTAATATTGGAATTTTAAATGGTATTATTTTCGCAATAATTAGCGCATTGGTTGTGCAAATTTGGTTTCAAGATTCTCTATTATCCTTGATAATATCCATGTCAATGATCGTCACAATGATAGTGGCTGGTCTATTTGGAATCTTAGTTCCAATTACTTTAAAGAAAATGAATATAGATCCTGCAATAGCATCAAGTGTATTCGTAACAACAATAACAGATGTTATTGGTTTTGTTTCATTCCTAGGTGTTAGTGCGTACTTTCTTTAAAAATTATCAATAAGTCTTATGTCGTTCAAATAATAAGAAACAAAAAGTTTAAATGGCTTGTTGTATAAATCAGTACTTAAATCTATTAAATTTCTACATTCTAAATACTCAATTTTAACATTAAATTTTTCGATTAGACTACTCTTAGTTTTTTGAATTAATATCTTAGATTTTTTTAAACCAATACTGTTGGATCTATCTTGCGTATACAATGAACGTTTTAATTTAATCAATTTATTAGCAATCAATCCTGAATTTTTAAGATCCACTTTTTTTAACAGCACATTTCTGGATGATAAAGCCACACCGTTTGTGTCTCTGATTGTTTTGCATGGATAAACACTAGTTTTGTAAATTTGTTTAATAAAATCCTTTACCAAAATATATTGCTGATAGTCCTTTTCACCCATAAACATAATTTTTGGAGATATCAGTTTTACAAAACGATTTAAAACATTGAGCACACCTTCAAAGTGACCTTTTCTGAATTTTGCACATAAAATCCTTTGCGATTTTTTTAAAATAATTTTAGGTAATTTTTTTTCTTTATAGATTTGTCTTATTGTTGGTAAATAAACAAAATCAACCTTTAATCCTTTAAGGATCTTAAGATCTTTTTTTAAATCACGAGGGTAGTTATTGTAGTCATCTTTATTGTTAAATTGAGTAGGATTCACAAAAATGCTAACAAGTGTTTTTTTACATTTTTTTTTAGATTCTTTGATTAAATATTCATGTCCCTTGTGAAGACCACCCATAGTGGGAACAAATCCTAATTCATTTTCTTTATTAATTGCCTTATTTAGATCAGTTATTTGTTTTATTAATTTCATTTGTAATAATATGATTAATAAGTAAAACATTTATATGATTAAACAAGCTATAATTCCTTTAGCTGGACTTGGTACGAGGCTTCTGCCTTTAACAAGTGTTTTTGCAAAAGAACTTTTACCTATAAATGGCAAGCCTGGAATAGAATATATTCTGGACGAGTGTATTGATGCTGGGATTAAAGAAGTTATATTTATTATATCACAAAAAAAATTAATGATTAAAAAATATTTTTATAATGATAAATTTTATAGAAACATAATTAAACAAAAAAAGGATCCGCGTATTATAAGTGAGTATAAAAAAATTTTAAAGTATAAAAAAATGATAAAATTTGTTTTCCAAGACAAACCTTTAGGAACAGGAGATGCTGTTTTAAAAACTAAAAAATTTATAAAAAATAAATATTTTTTAATGTTGTTACCAGATGATTTAATAATAAACAAAAATTGTTCAAAATCCATGATTGCTATTCATAAGAAATTTAATGCATCTGTTATGGCAAGTATGAAGGTGAATAAAAATGAAGTTTCAAGGTGGGGAATTTATGATGTTAAGAAAAAAATTGACAATAAAAACTTTATAATCAAAAATGTAATAGAAAAACCATCAATTAATCAAGCTCCATCAAACAATGCTGTTATTGGAAGGTATATACTTCCTAAGACAATTTTTAAAAAACTATTAAAACTTAAACCAGGCAAAGGTGGAGAAATTCACATTACAGACGCTATACAATATTTAATAAATGATAATGATAAATTTATTGGTCATAATTTCTTAGGAAAGTATTTAGATTGTGGAACAATGAAGGGTTATATAAATTCAACTGCAGAGATCTCTAAAATATGAAAATATGCATGATAGGAACGGGTTATGTTGGACTTGTTAGTGGCGTTTGTTTCTCTGATCTTGGTAATGATGTTATTTGTGTAGATCGTGATTTAAAAAAAGTAGAAAATTTAAAAAAAGGTATTATCCCAATTTATGAGCCCGGCTTAGATGAGCTAGTCATAAAAAACTTTAAAAATAAAAGATTAAAATTTACTACTGATTTAAAAGACGCTGTCTCAAGATCAGATATTGTATTTATTTGCGTTGGCACACCTACTAAAAAAAATGGTAATGGTGCTAATTTAAGCCAAATTTATAATGTTGCTAAAGAAATCAGAAATTTTATTTTTAAATTTAAAATTATTATAACTAAATCTACAGTTCCTGTAACAACAGGTGACGATATTGAAAAAATAATTTCACAAAAAGTAACTAAAAAACTTTTTTCTGTTGTTTCAAATCCTGAGTTTTTAAGAGAAGGAGAGGCTATAAGAGATTTTATATATCCTGATCGAGTTGTGATTGGTACAAACGATTTAAAATCAAACAAGATTTTAAAAAATCTTTATTCACCCTTAATATCAAAGGGTGCAAAATATGTTAAAACATCCAGAAGAGCTGCAGAATTAATTAAATACGCATCGAATGCTTTCTTAGCAACAAAGATAACTTTTATTAATGAACTTGCAAATTTATGCGAAAAAATAGATGTCAATATCGAAGATATTTCTATTGGTATGGGACTTGACAAAAGAATTGGTGGACGTTTTTTAAGAGCTGGTCCTGCTTATGGTGGCTCATGCTTTCCCAAAGATACTAGGGCTATTACTGCTACAGCTGATAAGTTCCAAACTAATCTATCTGTCATTAAGAGTGTAATTAAATCTAATGAAAACAGGTCTTCATTATTATTAAAAAGAGTCTCTGATATTTTAAAAGGTAAAGTTAAGAATAAAAAAATATGTTTTTTAGGTGTAACGTTTAAAGCTAATACTGATGATATGAGAGATTCACCGAGTCTAACAATGATACCTTCTTTGATTAAAAAAGGTGCAGTGGTAAATTATTTTGATCCTACGGGTGAGAAAAGTAACTTTAGAAAATTAAAAAATGTTAGCTTTTCAAATGATATTGATTCTGCATTAAAAAAAACTGATCTAATAATAATCCATACAGAATGGAATGATTTCAAATCAATAAACTTTAAAAAAGTAGTTAAAAACAAAAAATTTATAATTTTTGATATGAGAAATATTTACTCAGCAACTAAGATGAAAGAATTAAAAATTAAATACTTTGGTATAGGTCATTAATTTAATTCAAATATAGCATCAACTTCTACTGAAACACCCAATGGTAAACTATTTGTGCTAACAGCAGCCCTGGTATGCATACCAGCGTCTCCAAAAACAGATACTATTAAATCTGATGCACCATTTATTACTTTTGGTTGTTCAATAAAATTTTCAGTAGAATTAACAAATCCAGTTAATTTTATACAAGATCTTATCTTGGATAGATCGTCATTACAGGCTTTTTTAACCTGTGAAATTATATTTAAGCCACATCTTTTAGCAGCTTCATAGCCATCCTCTGTTTTTAATTCTTTTCCTATTTTACCTTTTATTAATTCACCATCAGCAGATATTGAAATTTGCCCCGATATAAAGAGCATCTTACCAACGATTTTAGATGCCACATAAGATCCAACAGGATCTCTAGCTTCAGGAAGTTCTATTTTTAATTCTTTAATTTTTTCTTCAAAATTCATATTTTAACTACCTTTATTAGATTAACTACTGTGATTACAAATTATCTCATTTTAATCATAGTAGTTTAATATATTAATTTATTTTTTGCATATTATGTCTGCAAGTGTTTTATTTTCACCTGTACAAGCTTTTCTTTTGGGCATTATATCAGTTGTGGCACAGCCTGCTAGCATCACAAAAATGGTTAAAGACAATAGAATTTTATTAATCATTAATTTTTTTCCTCTTTTTTTTTGATTTATTTTTCTTTGTTTTATCGTATTCCTTTCTTTTCTCAATTAAAATTAATGCTTCTTCCATATTTAATTCTAAGGGGTCCTTTTCCTCAGGTATTGTAGCGTTAAGCGATTTATATTTAATGTAAGGCCCATATTGACCTTTCATTATCCTAACAGGTTTTTTATCCTCAGGATGTTCACCTAGGTCTTTAATAATTGATGTAGACATTCTTCCTGGTTTAGCTTCAGCTATCAAGGTAATTGCCCTATTTAAACCAATTGAAAAAATCTCCTCTACATTCTCAATCCTAGCTGATTTATTTTCACACTTCAAATAAGGACCAAATCTTCCAGAGTTTAAAATTATATCTTTTTGATTTTCAGGATTAATACCCAAACTTTTTGGAAGAGAGCACAAAAATTTTGCTCTATCTAAATCAACACTATCTAAAGTTATCCCTTTTGGTATTGATACATTTTTTAAATTATTTTCTTCTTTGTCTTTTTTCTTTTTTTTTATTTTCTTTTTTTTTTTAAATTCAACAATCACTTCTTGTTTAATTTCTTCAATTTTTTCATATTGAATATATGGACCAAATCTCCCGTTTTTAAGGTACATATCATTACCGTTTTCATTTTTACCAATAAATTTTGGTTCTGCCAGTTGAGATTGGGCAGCAGCTTTTGCCTTAGATAAAGGTCTTGTAAATTTACAATCTGGATAATTAGAGCACCCTATAAAAGCCCCACCCCTAAAACTATTTTTCAAACTTAAAGAGCCGTCATTACATAATTTACATTGTCGATTGATGCTTCCATTTTTATCTCTTTCAAAAATTAAACTTCCCAAGCTATCATTAAGTAAATCTAAAACTTCTCTTGTTCTTTTTTCTTTAACATCAGATACATTTTGATTGAAATCTTTCCAAAACATTTCAAGAACTTTTATCCATCCTTCTTTACCAGTCGTTATGTCATCTAATTGATTTTCTAATTCTGCTGTAAAATTATAGTCAACATATTTTGAAAAAAGCTTTTCGAGAAATGCAGAAATCAATTTACCTCTATCTGTTGGGTGAAACTTTTTATTGATAGCTTCTGCATAACCCCTTGTTGATATGACTGATATGATGCTTGCGTATGTTGAGGGCCTTCCGATACCTAGTTCTTCTAATTTTTTAACTAAACTTGCTTCTGAATATCTTGGGGGTGGTTGAGTAAAATGTTGTTCATCTAATAATGCTTCAATGTTAACTGGTCCTTTTTTCATTTTAGGAAGAATATCCTCATCCTCATCTCTCTTATTATCCTTCATAACTTTTAAGAAACCATCAAATTTAATAACTGAACCACTAGCTTTACAAATTGTTTTATTATCGTCTGAGGTTAATGTAATAGTGTTTCTATCAAATTGTGCAGGTTTCATTTGAGAAGATAAGGCTCTACTCCAAATTAAATTATACAATTTATGTTGATCTGGACTTAGATATTTTTTAACTGTATCTGGTGCACGCATAATATCTGTAGGCCTAATTGCTTCATGTGCTTCTTGAGCATTTTTAGCTTTTTTCCCAGAGTAACTTGCTGGATTATCAGGAATATATTCTTCACCAAATTCAGTCTTTATGTATTTTCTAAAAGCATCTACTGCGTCAGTTGATAAGTTGGTACCATCAGTTCGCATATAGGTGATGAGGCCAATAGTTTCTCCATTTATTTCTATACCTTGATAAAGTTTTTGAGCTATTTGCATTGTACGGGAAGCTCCATAACCTAATTTTCCTGATGAAACTTGTTGTAATGTAGAAGTAGTAAAAGGACCAGAAGGGTTTCTGTTCACAACTTTACTTGAAATTTCATCTATTTGAAATTTTTTAGATTTTACTTCGCTCATTGCTTTATTAATTTCAGCTTTGTTTTTAAAAGAAAATTTTTCAATCTTTTTATCATCTAGTTGAGTAATGCTAGCTAGTAGAGAGTTCTTATCACCATCATTAAATTGAACACTTAAAGTCCAAAATTCTTCAGGGTTAAATAGTTCAATTTCATGCTCTCTTCCTGTGATTAACTTTAGTGCTACTGACTGAACACGTCCGGCAGATTTTGACCCAGGTAATTTAGTCCATAGTATTGGAGAGATATTAAAACCAACTAAATAATCTAATGCTCTTCTTGCCATATAAGCATCAACTAGCAAATGATCAATTTGTCTTGGGTTTTCAATTCCATGTATCACTGCTTTTTTTGTAATTTCATTAAAAACAACCCTTTCCACATGCTTGTCCTTGATCAATTTTTTTTCATTTAAGTATTCTTTAACATGCCAAGCAATTGCTTCTCCTTCACGGTCTGGGTCAGTAGCCAATATTATCTTAGAAGAAATTTTAGCTGCATCAGTAATTTCTTTAAGGTATTTTTTGGAAAAGCTGTCAACTTCCCACTCCATTTTAAAATTATTATCTGGATCAACTGAACCATTCTTTGAGGGTAAATCTCTTATGTGACCGTAACTTGCTAAAACAATATAGTTATCACCTAAATATTTATTGATAGTTTTGGCTTTAGCAGGACTTTCTACAACAACAAGATTCATTATCAATCAAATTACTCAAAAGCACTTGATAGTCAAATCAATAAATTTTGGTTTTACTTTCTTGTTTGTTTATCAGGCGTTTAACATTTTCTTTGTGCGTATAGAATATTAGTACAAACATTATTATAAAAAATATTGAATTATAATTTTCAAAAATAATTAAATAAATAGGTACCATCAAGCTTGCCACAAGCGAAGAAAGAGAAGAATATTTTGAAATTAGAAATATAAAAACCCAGCTAAAAATGAATATCAGGCCCAAAAATATATTTATTGAAAATAGTATCCCAACATATGTTGCAACACCCTTACCCCCCTTAAACTTAAGCCAGATAGGAAATACATGTCCTAAAAAAGCACTTAGCGAGGCAATGAAAATATAGTCAGGATAATTAAGTTTAACATATAAAATAGGTAATATAGCCTTCGTTATATCCAATATTAATGTAGCATAACCCAGTGACTTGTTTCCAGTTCTTAAAGCGTTAGTTGCTCCAATATTACCTGACCCTATATCTCTAATATCTTTCTTTAAAAATACTTTTGTAAGTATAAAACCAAAAGGTATTGATCCTAATAAATATGACCCTAAAGCAATGATTAAATATTCCATCACTACAATGTAAATAGTTCTTTGCCTTTTACAAACGTATTTGTAACTTTACCTTGAAGTCTTTTATCCTCAATTGAAGTATTTTTAGATTTTGAGATAAGTTTTTCTTTTTTTACGATCCATGGCTTATTAATGTCTACGATACAAAGATCGGCCTCATTACCTACCGAAAGGTTACCTTTATTAATCTTTAATATTTTAGCAGGATTTGAGGTTAAGGCTTTAATTATAGTTTCTAATTTTACTGAACCATTATGATGTAACTCTAGACTTAGAGATAACAGTGTTTCTATGCCAGATGACCCGGTAGCGGCTTGAGCAAAAGTTAATCTTTTTTGCTCTTCATCTTCTGGTTTATGATCTGATACAATAACATCTATTGTTTCATCTCTTAAGCCCTGAACTAGAGCAACCCTATCTTCTTCTGTTCTTAGTGGCGGAGAAAGTTTTAAGAACGTTCTAAAGTCACCTATATCATTCTCATTTAATGAAAGATTGTTTATTGATACACCTGTTGTAAATTTAACTTTTTCTTTCCTTTCTTTAATTGTTTCAACAGATTTTGCAGCTGAAATTTGTGATATGTGATATCTGCATTTAATATTTTCTAATAAAGTTAAATCTCTTTCAATAATTATTCTCTCCGCAACAGACGGTATTCCAGATAATCCAAGTTTTGTTGCTATAATTCCAGAGTTAATCATTCCATTTTTAGATAAATCATAATCTTCAGCATGCTGCATAATAAGTGTTCCTAAATCTTTGGCAGAATTCATGATACGTGACATCAATCTTGTATTTTGAATAGTTTTTATGCCATCGGTAAATCCAATTATCCCTCTACTTTGTAGTAGACCAAATTCAGTCATACTAATGCCCTCAATATTTTTAGTAAGTGCAGCACTTGGGTAAACATTAATTTTAGATTTATCTCTTCCACGTCTTTTTAAAAAATCTACTATTGATACGTTATCTATAATTGGGTCTGTATTGGGCATTGTCACAACTGAAGTTACGCCACCAGCAAGTGCAGCATTGCTAAGAGTTCTAAAATTTTCTTTATATTCATAGCCAGGCTCCCCTGCAAAAACACGCATATCTATTAAACCTGGAAATATGTACTTACCTTTTAAATCGATTATTTTTTCTCTTGAAGGGATATTGTTGGTATTAACTTTTTTACCAATAGCTTCAATTAATCCATCTTCACCTATAATTAATCCGCCATTTTCATTAATGGAGTTGTGAGGGTCAATTATATTTGCATTTATAAAGTATTGTTTTTTCATTTATTCACAAAATATTTTTAAGCAAGCCATTCTTACTGCAACACCTAGTTCAACTTGTTCTTTAATTACACTTCTATTAATGTCATCTGCTAATTTGGTATCAATTTCAATTCCTCTATTCATGGGTCCGGGATGCATAATTAAAGCATCTTCCTTTGCATGAGAAAGTTTATCTGGAGTAAGACCATAATATTCGTAATATTCTCTATTAGATGACAAAAATGAACTAGTCATTCTCTCATTTTGTAACCTCAACATCATTACAATGTCACAGTCCTTTAATCCTTTTTTCATATCAGTAAATGTATTAACTCCAAATTTTTCTATTTCTTTGGGCATTAAATTTGATGGAGCAATAATGTTAACTTCAGCACCCAGCATGTTAAGTAGATAGATATTTGATCTAGCAACACGTGAATGAGTGATGTCGCCACAAATTGCAATTCTTAAACCTTCAATATTTTTTTTACGATTTATAATTGTTAATGCATCCAATAAAGCTTGAGTAGGGTGTTCACGACTTCCGTCTCCAGCATTAAGTACAGCACAATTTACTTTTTGTGATAAAAGATTACATGCTCCTGAATCTTGGTGACGAATTACAATAATATCTGGATGCATTGCATTCAAAGTCATTGCTGTATCAATAAGAGTTTCACCTTTTTTAACTGCTGAGTTTGCCATGTTCATTGACATCACATCTGCACCCAGTCTTTTTCCTGCAAGTTCAAATGAGCTCTGGGTTCTAGTTGACGGTTCAAAAAATAAATTAATTTGAGTTTTTCCACTTAAGATATTTAATCTTTTATTCTTACTTTGGTTAAGCTTAATAAAAGTCTTAGCTTCATCTAAAATGAGATTGACATCATTAACGGATAGATCTTGAATACCTAGGAGGTGTTTTTGAGATATTTTAATAGCTTTATTAGTTTTGATTGCCATTAAAATTAACTCTATAACTATTAACCATCCTTATGGCAAGTATTAATTGTTTAAAAAGTCTATTGCACCTTGTAAAATAAAGGCTGCTGCATTTTGATCAATAGTTTTAACTCTTTTAGACACATTAACATCTAATAAACTTGAGAGGTTAAAAGCACCAACTGTCGAAAGTCTTTCATCCCAAAGTATTACAGGTAAATCAATTGATTTAGATATATTTGATGCAACGTCATTAACTGACTGGGCTGATCTCCCTAAAGAACCATCCATATTCAAAGGATTCCCAACAATTATTCCACCAATATTATTTTCCTCAATAATTACCTTAAGTTCATTAACAAGTTCATTAGTATTCGTTTTGTTTATAGTTTTAAGGGGTGTAGCAATTGATTGTCTTTCATCACAAATAGAGACACCAATCCTTTTTGAGCCCAGATCTAAACCAATAAATCTTACTTTATTTGGGTGTTTTATTTTAAAATCTTCAATGGTGATCATATTGTATATTTTATACTTAAGTGATAGTTTGCGACATATTTAATTACCACATGACAATTGATCTTAAAACAATAAAACACATATCTAAATTATCAAGAATTTCAGTTGATGATGAAAAAGCTAAAAAATTAGCTGGAGACATGAACTCAATATTTGATTTTATTGAAAAATTGAAAGAACTCGACACTGATAATGTTGAACCCTTAACCTCTGTTGCTGAGACAACGTTAAAGTTAAGAGTAGATGAAGTTAAAAGTGGCAATATTAGAGAACAAGTTTTAAAAAATTCTCCAGATGAAAATGAAGATTTTTTTGTTGTACCAAGAGTGGTTGAATAATGTCTGATATTACCTCACTCACATTAACTGATTTAGTTAAAAATATTAAAGATAAAAAAATTTCATCAGAAGAAACTACTAAAGCTTTTATTAATAGAGGTGAAAAATCCAGAGATTTAAATTCTTATATTACTGAAGACTTTACTAATGCATTAGAGAAAGCCAAAAATTTTGACCAAAAGCCAAACTTTGAATTAAAGCTTCCTGGAATTCCAATGGCTGTTAAGGATTTATTTTGTACTAATGGAGTGAAGACTACAGCAGGTAGTAAAATTTTAAATAATTTTATTCCACCATATGAGTCGACTGTTACGCAAAATATTTGGAATGAAGGAGCAATTCTACTTGGCAAATTAAACTGTGATGAATTTGCAATGGGCTCATCTAATGAAACAAGTTTTTTTGGAAATGTACAAAGTCCGATTGATAAAGATTTGGTACCAGGTGGTTCGTCAGGTGGATCAGCATCAGCCCTAGCAGCTAATTTAACACCTATTACAATTGGAACTGATACAGGTGGATCTATAAGACAACCTGCTTCATTTACAGGTACAGTGGGTTTAAAGCCAACATATGGAAGTTGTTCAAGATATGGAATTGTTGCCTTTGCATCATCATTAGATCAAGCGGGACCTATGTCTAAAAATGTAAAAGATTGTGCTCTACTCCAAGAAATTATCAGCACATATGATGAAAAAGATTCAACATCAATTAATTTTAAAAGAAATGTTTACAGCAAAGAATTAACAAATAATATTAAAGGTAAGAGAATTGGAATTCCAAAAGAATATAGAGTTGACGGAATGCCAAAAGAAATTGAAGACTTATGGACTAAAGGAATTGAGTATGCAAAAGATTGTGGTGCAGAAATTATTGAAATTTCATTATCTCATACAAATTATGCTCTACCTACTTATTATATAGTAGCGCCTGCTGAAGCCTCTTCAAACTTAGCAAGATACGATGGTGTTAAGTATGGATTTAGATCTAAAGGTGAAAACTTAATTGACATGTACGAAAAAACTAGATCGGAAGGTTTTGGTGAAGAAGTTCAAAGAAGAATAATGATTGGTACATATGTTTTATCATCAGGTTATTATGATGCTTATTATTTAAAGGCTCAAAAAGTTAGAAAACTAATTAAAAATGATTTTGACGAAGCTTATAAAAAAGTTGATGCAATCTTAACTCCATCAACACCAAGTGCTGCATTTAAAATTGGTGAAAAAACTAACGATCCAGTTTCTATGTATTTAAATGATATATTTACAGTGCCAGTTAATTTAGCTGGATTACCAGCAATATCTATACCAGCTGGAGTAGATGCTAAAGGTTACCCATTAGGTTTACAAATTATTGGTAAGGCATTTGACGAACAAAATATTTTAAACATTGCTTATGCAATGGAAGAAAAAATTCAATTTAAAAATAAAATTACTGACTGGTGGATTAAATAAATGACAAAAGTTAGTTCTGAGTATTTAATCGAAAGATATAATAACGTTTATGAAGTAGTTATTGGCCTTGAAGTTCATGCCCAAGTTACATCTAATTCTAAATTATTTTCATCTTCATCAACTACATTTGGTGCAGAGCCCAATACTCAAGTTAGTTTAGTTGATGCTGCTTTTCCTGGAATGCTTCCAGTGATTAATGAATATTGTGTAAAACAAGCAATAAAAACAGGCATAGGTTTAAAAGCACAAATAAATAAAAGATCTGTGTTTGACAGAAAAAATTATTTCTACGCAGATCTACCTCAAGGTTATCAAATTTCACAATTTAAGTTTCCAATAGTAGGAGAGGGTACGGTCATACTTGATATGGAAGATGGTCCCAAAGAAGTGGGTATTGAAAGATTACACTTAGAACAAGATGCTGGAAAAAGTATTCATGATATGGATCCACAAAATACATTGGTTGACTTAAATAGATCAGGTGTAGCTTTGATGGAAATTGTTAGTAAACCAGACATGAGAACTCCAGATGAGGTTAGTGCTTATGTTAAAAAATTAAGATCTATTATGAGATATCTCGGTACGTGTGATGGAAATATG
>Ga0209710_1001707_pt1 | contig 16253 bp, 18 predicted proteins | sample ArcticOcean_MG_C_5_FD_187436 | JGI IMG/M metagenome (GOLD analysis project Ga0209710, IMG submission 187436) | Marine microbial communities from western Arctic Ocean - ArcticOcean_MG_CB4_138 (SPAdes) (version 2) | ecosystem: Environmental > Aquatic > Marine > Oceanic | place: Arctic Ocean...
GTAGTTTTTTCATTTAATTCATTATATATCTGTTCAATTAATGTCATGTAGTTTTTATCCTCTAAACTAATGTTGTAGTGTGTGTATTTATCGATATTTAATTAGCTAGTTGTTTTTTAATTTAAACAATAGAAGGACTACGTTATAAGCTAGTGCTCATAACGTTTCCTTAAATATCTATTCACAGTTGTATGGTTATAATGCAATTAAGCAAACTAAAACTATTGGCATTGCCACTCTTATTAGTTGTTTACTGTGGTGGTGTTACTGTCGAAATAATATGATTAAATGTGCCTATGTTAGCCTGTGTGTCTGTTTCCTTATAACAATAACTTGAAGCGTATAGTGTGTTATCATTATCTCGTAATTGTATTGTGCCAAATTCTTTCCAATTTTCAGTAAGTGTATCTTTTATTAATTGTTTTTCTAATTCTTTTGCATTTTCGTCTTTTGCTGTGCCTTTAATATAAAAATGTGCATGTTTAAAATCTCTTTCTTTACCTAGTTCTTCGTAAAATAATCTCTCAAGTCTAAAACTTGCACTTTTACGTTTTCTATTTTGTCTCTTTTTATATTTTTCTTTTAATTTTTTATCTTTTATCAAGTCTGTATTTGTGTATTTTCTTTCTAATAATTTTCTATCAAGTTTGTTAAACAAAAGACTGTACTGTCTTTGTCTTAAATCTTCGCCCATAATACTGTTTCTTTGTTCAAAACAAGTTAAAGTTCCAAACAGCCAAAAATTATGCTTTTGTACCCATAAACCACCACTTGTTTTAATTTCATGCCAATTAGCCATTAGCAACTCCAAATTTGTGCAACATGTATAAGCAAAGGACAACTTACATGTTGCAGTTTTATTTATGCCAACAACTAAATGCGTAGCAGTTTTATTTATCCTAATAACTAAGTACGTAGTTTTTTTAACTATAACTTTACTGCACTGTGGTTTACTTGATGCAATGTAACCCTCCACTCCAAAGTCTGCGAAAAATTGTGTAACAACAAGTCTAAATCGTTGTCCATGTTACGTTTCGGCTTTAAGCTTAGACTTAATGTTACACTTAAAAAGGATATAAAATGAAGGTAGGTTATAGAAGAGTTAGTACAGTTGAACAAAAGTTTGATAGACAAGAACTTGGAGAACTAGACAAGTTATTTGAAGAAAAAGTAAGTGGTAGTAGCAGTGAACGACTAGCACTTAATGAGATGATAGACTTTGTTAGGCAAGATGATGAAGTTGTTGTGTATAGCATTGATAGACTTGCACGCAATTTGAGAGATTTACAAAGCATCATAAAAAAAATTAACGACAAAGGCGCTACTATACACTTTTTAAGTGAAAGGCTTACTTTTAGTGCAAGCAGTGATGATGCGTTTGCCAAGTTGCAATTGCAAATGATGGGTGCATTTGCAGAGTTTGAGCGAAATATAATTAGGAAACGTCAAGCTGAAGGTATTGCTAAAGCAAAGGCACGTGGCGTTTATGCTAAACGTGGTGCAAGTATTAACAGAGAGCGTGTTAGAGAGTTACAAGAAGAAGGCTTAACTATTACTGCTATAGCAAGAGCTTTAGATATAAGCAGAATGAGTGTTTATAGAATTAACAAACAATATTAAAATGAAAAACCAAAGCGAACACAAACTATATAAAGAACTAAAACGTGAAGTCGTACATAAAGAATGGTTACTTAAAAACTTACCAAAATCAAAACAAGCAAGAAATAATCAAAAGCGTATTTTACAATTATTAACTAAAATTAAATGTGAATATAAATTTGGTTAATTTAAATATTTAAAAGTACAAACTTTGTACTTTTTATTGTCTGTTATTGCTTAGCAATGTTTGCTAAAACTTTAGCAACACTTTCAACATCTAACTCCCCTCTTTTCAACTGTCCAATCAATGTACTTGCCATTTCAATATCTTTTGCTTGCTGTGTGTTTGTCGTGTCTTTTCTTTTATTTAAATCTTTACCTATTTTGCTAATCTGTACATGTCCATAATGTTGCTCTATCATTTTTACACTCGTACCAATGTTTTTTGCAACATTATAAACTTCAGCACCATCTTCTAATCGCATAGTAGCGTAACTATGTCTCAAACTGTATAAAGTACGGCTTTTATTATCAGTTCCTTTTAATAATCCAATTTTAGTAAGAAATGTTTTGAAACTTACGCTCACGTCACATATTTTTTGTTTTCCATCTTTGTCTTTTGTATAAAACACCAAATCATTATCGTCAGCAAATTCAGTTTCTTCTTTCCATTTAATTAGTTCATCAAAAATGTGATTGCTATGTGAGAGTGTAAAACGCTTTTTTCGTGTTTTACTTGTTTCCGCAGCTATAAAAAATTTGCCAGTGTCATTTTCTTTATCATAAGCAACGTCTTTCCATCTCAAATGTTTTGCTTCACCTACTCTTGCACCAGTGCTTGCTAAAAACATTATATAAAGTCTTAAATTTTTTCGTTGTCTAGCGTGTAATGGATTGTCATTTTTATTTTTAAATATTCCTTTTCCATTAACATAATTTCCTAAATTCAGTGTTATCTTCTTCCACTCATCTTTTGTAAAATTATCTCTTCTATTATTTTTACTAAGCTCTTCTTTGCTAAAAGCACCACTTGCTTTTATTTTTAATATCTTTGTTGTGTAGCTTTGATTGTCTCTATAACACCAAGCAAAAAACTGATTGATTAAACTTGCCTCTACTTTTGCACTTCCATAAGCAAATTTTTTCTTAATATTTTTACTAGATTGAGTTTTTGCATTAACTCTATTTTTGTTTGCTAATATTCTTTCTTTACCTTCGCCAGTTATATAAAAAGCATTACGCCAATCCCAATATTCATCTAATTTGTCATCAGTTATGTCACCAATTTTCATATTATTAAAATAACCTGCCATATATCTTTGCCAGGTATTTTTTAATTGTTGTTGATGTTTTACAGAATGATTGTTGGAATTAGTTGTATAATCAAAAAACTTAGTAATAGCATTTCGAACATAAACAATATTGGTTTGCATATTGTTTTTATGTTTATATTCATGCTCTCTGTAATCTTCCGTTGCTTTACGCTTTGCAAGTTCAAAAACAGTTTCTTTAGTGCTTCGTCTTACATAATCTTTTTTGCCTTCTAACTTTGCTCTGTAATGCCACACTTTATCATTTTTTAAATCTGCACGTTTATAAAGGATTAAATTACCTTCATAGCCTTCAACTTCATGCCTATCTAAATACTTTGTCGTCATAAAACTGTAACCATTAATTGCTTAATATGTGCAAACGTTAACATGTACCTTCAGCAAAACCAACAGTTTTTTTGTTCGTGCTACAAACGTGCAACATAAAAAAAAGCACTTATATTTCTATAAGTGCTTGATATTGTTATATATTTTTTAATAAAGCGAAGTAAAAAATTAACGTTTTGAAAATTGAAAGCTTTTTCTAGCTTTCGCTCTTCCATACTTTTTACGCTCAACAACTCTGGAATCCCTTGTTAACATTCCTGCAACTTTTAAAGGTTTCCTTAAATCAGGTTCAAACAAAGTTAATGCACGACTTAATCCGTGTCTAACAGCTCCAGCTTGGCCAGACAGACCTCCACCTTTAACAGTAGCCATTACATCAAATTGATCTTTTCTATCTGTAACTTCAAAAACAAAGTTTAATAGCATTTGCAAAACAGGTCTTGCAAAGTATGAATTCATATCTTTACCATTAATCTGTATTTTTCCAGATCCTCTTTTAACCCATACACGCGCTGTAGATTCTTTTCTTCTTCCAGTTGCATACGATCTTCCAAGAGCATCTATTTTTGGCTCTTTCACAATAACAGCGCTTTCTTGCACTTCACTTAATTGTGACAAATCACTTAGATTATTAATTTCTTTAGTTTCAATATTTTCTTCAGCCATAATTAAACCCTCAACTATTTTTTCTATTCATAGACTTAACGTCTAAAACTTTTGGATCCTGAGCTTGGTGAGGATGCTCGCTTCCTGAGTAGACATATAATTGTCTTAAAACTTGACGACCAAGAGGCCCTCTAGGGATCATCCTTTCTACAGCTTTTTTAATCACCCTATCAGGAAATCTTCCGTCAAGAATTTTATCAGCTTTTCTTTCTTTTATTCCACCTGGATAGCCAGTGTGCCAATAATATGTTTTTTGTGTTCTTTTATTACCAGTGAGCAAAACTTTTTCACAATTGACAACTATTAAGTTATCTCCGCACGCCATATGAGGAGTAAAGCCAACTTTATGCTTACCTCTCAATCTATTGGCAATAATAACCGCCAATCGCCCTAACACAAGACCTTCTGCATCTACTACAAACCAATCTTTTTTAATGTCGCTAGGCTTGGCTGAATATGTTCCTTTTATAGCCATTTTAATCCTCTAAAATAAATATATTAAAATATTAAACTGTGTATACATCTTGCAGTTAATTAGGTCAATCATAATTATTATAAATTTATTCATGTTTTTCAATAAGTTAAATCAATGAGTACTATAATACCACATATATTAAAAATAAATTTTTACAATTTTAAATTAAATTTTCTCTAAATTATAATTATAAGTTAATATATTAAAGTATTTGATAACTAACCAAGGCTTAAAAATGAATAATAGTGATAAATTTAAAGCATTATTAATAGAAATAACAGACGGAAGAAATCTAAACTATATTCAAGCAAAGCTAGCTTTTGAAATAATCATGTCTGGTGAAGCTACAGATTCACAAATAGGCTCATTTCTTACTGCTTTAGAAATGCAAGGAAATAACACAACTACAATCTCTGCTGGAGCAGAGATAATGAGAGAAAAGTGTGTCAAAGTAAAATCTTTAGAAGGCTCAATAGATGTTGTAGGAACTGGGGGAGATAATTTAGGTACATTAAACATATCTACTGCCGTTTCATTTGTATTAGCAGGAGCGAATATTTCAATTGCAAAACATGGTAACTATTCCGCTACATCCAAATCAGGAGCAGCCAATGTTTTAAAATCTTTGTCTGTTAATATTGATTGTGACATAAGAGTAGTCGAACTATGCCTAGTAAAGTGTGGCATATGTTTTCTCCTAGCACCAAAACATCATATCGCAATGAAATACGTTGGAAAAATAAGAAAAGAACTAGGAATAAGAACTATATTCAACCTTCTTGGCCCTCTATCAAACCCAGCGTTTGTAAAAAAACAATTATTAGGGGTTTATGACAGATCTTTGATACTTCCTTTTGCCAAATCTCTAAAAAAACTAGGATCAACTAATGCTTGGGTTGTTCATGGGCATGATGGACTAGATGAAGTAACAATAACTGGAAAGACATATTGCGCTCAGTTAAAAGATGGATTAATCAATGAGTTTATCATTCATCCTTCTGACATTGACATGCCTACATCTCCAATTTCAGAACTTATAGGAGGAGAACCAGAAGAAAACGCAAAAGAAATTAAAGAGTTATTGAATGGTAAAAAAAGTGCCTTTCGAAATGTTGTTGTCCTTAATTCAGCAGCTGCACTTGTCGCTACAGGAAATGCAGACAGCCTTGAAGAAGGAGCAGAAAAATCTATATTATCTATAGATACAGGCCAAGCCATGAAAAAATTAGAAATGTTAATAGATATATCAAATAATAGTTAAGGCTTAATTAGTAAAATGACAACAAAACTTCAAGAAATAATTAATTATAAGAGAGAAGAGTTTATTTTTGAAAAAAATAAAACTAATGAATTTGAAATTAATTCAAAAATTGACATGCAAGAAAAGCCTAAAAATTTTATTAAAAGCTTAGAACAAACAAAAACAAAATTTGCATTAATTGCTGAAATAAAGAAAGCATCACCAAGCAAGGGGCTAATTAGAAAAGATTTTGAACCTATCTATTTAGCTGAATGTTATAAAGAAGGTAAAGCTTCTTGCTTATCAGTCCTTACTGATAAAAAGTTTTTTCAAGGTGATAATAGCTATATCAATTTAATAAAAGGTAAAGTTGATTTACCTATCTTAAGAAAAGACTTTATAATAGATCCATGGCAAATAAAGGAATCTAGAGCATTAGGTGCTGATTGCATACTACTTATTATGGCTGCATTAACATTAGAACAAGCCCTATTGTTGGAAAAAGAAGCACATGATCTGGATATGGATGTATTAGTAGAAACACATACTCATGAAGAAATAATAATGGCTAATAAACTTACTACTAATCTAATTGGAATTAACAATAGAAATCTTAAAACTATGGAGGTTGATATAAATAACTCTCTTCAATTAAAGAAATATATAAATCCAGAAAAAATTATAGTTGCTGAAAGTGGCTTAAAAAATCATGAAGATTTAGCTCTTTTTTCAGAAAATGGTATTAATATTTTTTTAATAGGCGAAAGCTTAATGAAAGAACAAAACGTTACATTAGCTACAAAAAAAATATTAGGACAAATAATTTGAATAATCCTTTAACTCACTTTGATCACAATGGTGACCCATCAATGGTCGATATAAATGACAAAAAAAGTACTGCTAGAGTAGCTATAGCTAGTGGAAAAATAAAAATGAAACTTGAAACTCTAAATAAAATCATTGATATGAAAATCAAAAAAGGTGATGTTCTGGTTATAGCAAAATTAGCCGGAATAATGGCTGCAAAAAAAACAGAACAGCTTATTCCTTTATGTCATTCTATTCCTCTTTCTTATGTTAAAATAGATTTAAAACCCAACATCAATGATTCATCTATAGAAATCATAGCTGAAGCTTCATTAATTGGAAAAACAGGTGTTGAAATGGAAGCTTTAACAGCAGTATCGATTGCGTCTTTAACCATTTATGATATGTGCAAAAGTGCTGACAGAAGTATGACTATTTCAGATATAAAGCTTATTCATAAGTCAGGAGGAAAGTCTGGAGAATTTAACGCATAAGTCAAAACTATTATCACTAAATGATGCCATCGATAAAATTAAATCAAATTTTAAAAAAATTGGTAATGAAGATGTTTTTCTTCAAAATGCAAATGGAAGATGTTTATCTAAATCAATAGTTAGTAAAAGAAATAATCCAAACTTTGATGCTTCATCAATGGATGGATTTGCAGTAAACACAGATGATTACAATAACTTAAAGAAAAAAGTTAATATTGATAATAATAAATTTGTGTCCCTAAAAATCATTGGAGAGTCTTCAGCTGGAACACCTTATAATAAAAACATTAAAAGCGGTGAAGTTGTCCAAATTTATACTGGAGCAAAACTACCATCAGGAAGCGATGCTGTCATAATTCAAGAAAACGTTAATCTTATAGACAAGAGTAATTACATCAAAACAAATGTCACTGTTCAAAAAAATCAGAATGTAAGAAAAGAAGGATTAGATTTTAAAATAGGGCAACATTTTCTTTCTAAAGGAACCATTATAAATGCTAGGCATCTTGGAGCCATAGCAATGACTGGAACATCATGGGTAACCGTAACCCGAAAGCCTCTAATTTCTATTCTTTCAACTGGAAATGAAATTAAAAAAGTTGGAGAACAACTTTTAGAAAATCATATACCTAGTGGTAATAATTTGATGTTAGCGGCTCTGATACAAGAATTTGGAGGAATTCCTAGAATTTTAGAAACAAGCAACGATGATGAATTAAGTATTTCTAATATAATAAATGATGCTCTTGATAGCGATCTAATTGTAACAACAGGTGGAGTTTCAGTTGGCAAGTACGACCTTATACAGAAATCTTTATTAAATTTTACAAAAAAATCAAATGAATTTTGGAAAATAGCGATGAGACCTGGAAAACCTTTGTTATTCTCAAAAATAAATAACACACCTTTACTAGGATTGCCAGGCAACCCTGTTTCTACTGGTGTGTGTGCGTTAATTTTTGTTAATATTGCAATAAAAAAAATGTTAGGAAATGAAACATCATTTCCTGAATTTGAAAAAATTACATTAGAAGGATCTTTAAAAAATAACGATGAAAGAATGGATTTTTTAAGAGCAAAAATAAAAAATATTGATGGACATTTATTTGCCATTCCCTTTGAACGACAAGATAGCTCAATGATAAACCAATTTTCGTCTTCTGACTGTTTGATTATACGAGATCCCTTTGAAAGAAAAATAAATAATGGCGAATTAGTTAAAGTCATTAGATTTCAAAATAATATTTAATAATTTCTTGCTATTAAATTGAATTTATAATAGAACAAAAGAGGAACAAAGGAATTGTAATGCTTACAAAAAAGCAAAATGAATTATTAACTTACTTAATTAAAAGAATTGAGAGTGATGGTGTAACCCCATCATACGAAGAAATTTGTTCTGCTTTGTTGTTGAAATCAAAATCAGGAATTCATAGAATAGTTAAATCTTTAGAAGAAAGAGGCTTTATTGAAAGATTAGAAAATAAAGCAAGAGCCATAGCTCCTAAAAAATATCCAAATGGACAGACTTATAATAGTGAATTAATAAATTTTAAAGATAAGTTTATTAAAAAAACAACTAAAGAAAACATTCGTTCAGTTAACTCAACAGCTCTTGAGATACCTCTGCTAGGAAAAATTGCAGCTGGAACCCCAATAGAAGCAATATCAAATTATGATAATTATATTAATATACCTTCATCACTTATGACAACAGGTGAACATTATGCTCTATGTGTTGATGGAGATTCTATGATAGAAGCCGGTATATATGATGGAGACACTGTTATAATTAATAAAAAAACAGATGTTAAGAATGGAGACATAGTCGTAGCTCTAATTGATCAAGAAGAAGCAACTCTTAAAAGATTTAGAAAAAAAGGCGATAGTATAGCTCTAGAGCCAGCTAACAGCAAGTATGAAACCCATATTTATGGCCCTGACAGAATTAATATTCAAGGTGTTTTAACTGGATTATTAAGAAAATATTAATTAAATAGTATTACGATTTATAAGCTTCCCATTATATTTTTTTTATGTAATTAGTTGCATTGTTATTTTTTTAAGATAGAGAGTTATGTTTTGAAAGTTATTACAAGATTTGCACCATCTCCTACTGGTTATCTTCATATAGGCGGAGCTAGGACAGCTCTTTTTAATTACTTGTTTGCAAAAAAAAATAATGGCAAATATTTAGTTAGAATTGAAGATACTGACATAAAAAGATCAACTCCTGAAGCTGTAAAGGCAATTCATGAAGGCCTAGATTGGCTTAAAATCAAGAGTTCTGAAGAAATAGTTTATCAATCTAGACAAAAAAATAAACATATAGATATTGCTTATAAACTACTTGAAAGCCATTTTGCATACAAATGCTATTTAAACCCAGATGAACTAAACACATTAAGAGTTAAAAGCAGAGAAAATGGTGTTCCAATAAAATCTCCCTGGAGAGACAAAGTCATTAATGACAACTCAAAAGACTTCGTTATTAGATTAAAAATGCCTATAACCGGAATAACTACTATTAATGACATGGTTCAAGGTGATGTATCTATAAATAATGAAATCCTTGATGATATGATTATTTTGAGATCTGACAAAACTCCAACTTATATGTTATCATCTGTAGTAGATGACTTTAATATGGGAATCACTCATATAATTAGAGGTGATGATCATTTTAATAATGCATTTAGACAAATTCAAATAATAAAATATTTAAATTGGGACATACCAGTATATGCGCATATACCTTTAATACATGGCCCCGATGGAACAAAGTTATCTAAGAGACATGGGGCTACTAATGTTTATGATTATCATAAAATGGGCTATACTTATGAGGCTATGTGCAATTATCTGCTTCGATTGGGATGGTCTACAGATAACGAATTAGATTATGATATAAGTAATGCTAAAACATTATTTGCTTTAAATAAAATAAATAAATCTCCTGCAAAATTCGATATCAAAAAATTAAATAATATAAATTCAAAATACTTAAATTCAATGGATATAGATAAAATTTATGAATTAATAGTAACAAGTTCTGAATTAAATTTATCCCTTAAACAAGAATTAAAGTTAAAATTATTAATACCTGAATTTCTTAAAAGAATTAACGTTTTTACTGAAATATTAGATGATATTGAATGGATTATAAATGATGATTTTGTAGTCAAAAGTGAAGAACATTTAATTAAATTACGAAATGATAAAATTTTATGCCAAGAAATTGCAGAAAGTTTAATGCACTGCAAATGGTCTAAAGAAGAAATTGACATTTCTTTAAAAGAATACTTAAGTAAAAAATCATTAAAATTTAATCAAATTGGGCCTTTGTTAAGAACTGCTCTTACTGGAAAAATAAATTCTCCAGATATAATAACAATTATTTATGTACTAGGTTGTGAAATATGTTTAAAACGTTTAAATTATAATTATTAATTCATTATTAAACTTTATATTAATGTAATCTGATTCAATTAAGGTAGTTAACATGTCAAATAATTCTATAGAAAATAAAGCAACAATCAATTTTTCTGGTAAAGAACTAGAACTTAAAATTTTAAAGGGAACAGTTGGGCCTTCCGTAATTGATGTTAGAAATTTATATAGTGATTTAGGTGTATTTACATATGACCCAGGTTATGGATCAACTGGTTCATGTGAATCCGCAATAACATATATTAATGGAGAAGAAGGAATTCTACTTCATAGAGGTTACCCAATTGATCAACTTGCAAATGAAAGTAGTTTTTTAGAAGTAGCTTATTTACTGTTAAATGGTGAATTGCCAAAAAAGGCAGAAAAACATGAATTTGAAAATGCAATAACTTTTCATACAATGGTTCATGAACAATTAATTAATTTTTATCGAGGGTTTAGAAGAGATGCTCACCCTATGGCAATTATGGTAGGAGTAGTAGGAGCCTTATCAGCATTTTATCCAGATTCTACTAACATTAATGATCCTTATGAAAGATTAGTAGCTTCAAGGCGATTAATTGCAAAGATACCAACAATAGCTGCAATGGCATATAAATACTCTTTAGGGCAACCATTTAATTATCCTCAAAACAACTTAACATACGCTGAAAACTTTCTTCATATGTGTTTTTCAGTTCCAGCAGAAAAATATAAAATTGATCCAATCATTTCTAACGCAATGGATAAAATATTTATACTTCATGCTGACCATGAACAAAATGCCTCCACCTCTACTGTTAGAATATCAGGGTCATCTGGAGCAAACCCATTTGCATGTATAGCTGCTGGCATTGCTTCATTATGGGGCCCTGCTCATGGAGGTGCAAACGAAGCTGTTTTAAAAATGTTGTCAGAAATAGGTAATGTAAGTCGTATTGGTGAATACGTAAATAAAGCAAAAGATAAAAACGATCCATTTAGACTTTTTGGCTTTGGACATAGAGTATATAAGAACTATGATCCAAGAGCAGCTGTAATGAGAATTTCATGTCATGAAGTTTTAGATTTATTAGGTATTAAAGATGACCCATTACTAGAGATAGCTATGGAATTAGAAAAGATAGCCTTAAGCGATGAATATTTTATAGAAAAAAAATTATATCCAAATGTTGATTTTTATTCAGGAATTATTTTAAAAGCAATGGGATTCCCTACTGATATGTTTACAGTACTTTTTGCTGTAGCGAGAACGGTTGGCTGGGTAGCTCAATGGAACGAAATGATAGCTGATCCAGTTCAAAGAATAGGAAGGCCAAGACAGCTTTATACTGGATATGATAAAAGAGATTTTATTAACTTAGAAAAAAGATAATTAATAATTAAAATTATTAATTATAGATAAAATTTTATTACTGGATTCTTTAGAAAAGTAAGTATAATTATGTTTATCATAACCCATACTCTTTAAAATTCTACTTGATTCGTTTTTTATTTCTTTTTGTTTTTTTTCTAAGTTTATTAAAAAATCATTCAGCAATAAAGTTAAAGTATTGGCGTTACATTTATCTTGAAATAAAAAAGGAACAATTTCTTTGTTTGCTAAAAAATTTGGTAAAATAACATTTTTAAAATCTACTAATTTTTTTCCAATGAATGCACTAAGCCAATCTGATTTATAGACAGCTATAGTTGGAATATTAAACAAAACTAGTTCCAAAGTAACCGTGCCACTGCAAGCCAACGCTAAATCAGATATATTTAAAATATCATAATGATCTTCTAAAATAATAATATGAATATTTTTCAATTTTTTCTTGGAATCTAATATATTTTTAACTTTAACAAATTGCTTTTTTGTTGTGGGCAAAAACCAAATTAAATTAGGCCATCTTAATTTTGACAATTCAATGGTATTTAAAAACTCAGGTAAAATATAATTAATTTCAGCATCTCTACTTCCTGGTAAAATTAGACAAATTTTATTTTCAGGTTTTAAAGAATATTTAGTTTTAAAATCTGTAATATTTTTAATATTATAAATATTTTTTAATGATTTTTCTAAAATTGGGTTTCCAACATACAAACATTCAATATTATATTTTTTAAAAATATCAATCTCTTTATTAAATATACAAAAGAGACCATCATGAATGTCAATCCATTTTTTAGCACGTGACTTTCCATATGCCCAAATAGTTGGGGGAACAAAATGAATTAATGGGCATTTAAAACTAGTGTCTTTAAATTTTTTTTTCAATGCTTTAGCTAGTGCTAACGAAAAACCTTTGCTATCAATAGTAATAACAACCTTTGGTTGCTCTATTATTATCAACTCTATTATGTCATTAAGTTTTTTTTTTAAGTTTTTATAGTTAAGAATAGTATTAGTAAAACCAATGATATTAAGATGCTTTATATCAAAAGCAGAAACCAAACCTTGTTTTTGCATTAATGAACCTCCAACACCAAAGAATTTTACATTTGAATTCAAACTATCTTTAAGTCCAATCATTAATGAAGATCCAATTTGATCACTAGAGGTTTCTCCTGCTAACATAAATATTTTATTAATATTATTATTAATTTTCATTAATTAAAACCAAGCAAAATAAAAAATTAAACAGAGTATATACAAATAGTTTGTGTTTCTAGCAAAAAATTTTCTACTGATTCACGGTCAACAATAATAGTGCCTGTTGAAGAAACAACTAAAGAAGAAAAACCAAAATTTAGGCACATTTTAAGTGTTTCAATTCCTAAAACAGGTGGGTCAAGATATGTTTTTTGTGATGTTTTAGGAATTTTAATTAAAACAGGACCAAATTTATTATTAGATAGCTTGGAGTAAAGATCCCCTGCTCTTTTTATCATCTCATCAGTTCCTTCAGGACCTTCTATGGCATATACAAATTTTTCTGAAACAACTAAAGATTGACCAACATCAAATTGAGACAAGCTATTTAATAATCTTATACCAAAATCAGAACTTTCTATTATCAAGTCTCTATTTTCTTTTGGAAAAATAGTATTTTTACTAAAACCTTTATCAAAAAAACAATCTTTTAAAATTGTTGAAATTGGTAAAATTTTTATACCATATTCTTCAAAAAATTTTTCTATCATTATTAATGCTGAATTATCTCCTAAATCATTTATCTTATTTAACAATGATATTGCTTTTTTATTTATTAAATTATTATCTACCTTAGGTCTGTCAATTTTTCCTGCCATAACTACATGAGTAATATTATTGTTATTTAATTCATTAATCCATTTGTCTGGCTCTAAAATAGAAACTTCAGAGGATTTGTTTTGAAAACATTTTGAACTGACATGTTCACTGATACAAAGTATAAATATATCTTTATTTTTTTTTGCTAAATATAATGGTAAATTTCCACCACCTGCAATAATTGCAATTCTCATTAAAACCTATCCATTTTAGGGTGGACTAGTTGACGATTAGAATTTTTATCTAAAAAAATTAAAATTTCACTTATAAGTAAATTATTTTTATATATATCTTTAACTTCAGATAATCTTTCTAAAAAAGTACCTTCTGGAGCAAATAATAATCGATAAACATTTCTTAACATTTTAATATCGTCTTTAGAAAAATCTCTTCTTTTTAAACCTACTAAATTAAGACCACTTAAAAAACCTCTACTTCCAACGACTGAAGAAAAAGGAATGACATCTCCATCAATTGTCGTTCCTGCACCTATAATTGCATGCTTTCCTATACGACAAAATTGATGAATTGCACTATGTCCTCCTAGATAAACAAAATCTGATATTTCAACATGGCCTCCAATGACAGCATTATTAACAAAAACCACATTGTCTCCTACTATTGAATCATGAGCAACATGACAACCAACCATAAACAAACCATTGTTTCCAACTATAGTTTTTTTAATTCCAACTTCTGTCCCTGGATGCATAGTAACATGCTCCCTCATTATATTATTGTTACCTATAATAAGTTCTGATTTTTCACCTTTATATTTAGTATGCTGAGGAGTAGATCCTAAAACACTGAACGGATATATTATATTATCTTTTCCAATAGAGGTGTAACCATCAATAACAACATGAGAATGGATTATAGAACCTTTACCAATATTTACGTTTGGTCCTATAATAGAATAAGCTCCAATTTTAACATTCTCTTCAATTTTAGCATCTATATGTATTATTGCTGAATCATGAATATAATTACTCATAATGCTTTTTCTTGATTAACTAACATTGCTGAAAACTCAGATGTGGCCATTAAAGATCCATCAACATATGCATCTGCACTAAATTTATACAATGATTTTTTATTTGCTAACACATTAACATTCAAGTTTAAAATACATCCAGGTGTAACAGGTTTTCTAAATTTAGCTTTTTCAATACCTGTAAAAAAAACAAGATTATTAGTAGATAGAGATTTATCAGAATATGAGACTAAACAGGCTGCTGTTTGGGCCATAGATTCTAAAATTAACACTCCAGGCATAATAGGATATTGAGGAAAATGGCCTTGAAAAAATGGCTCATTAAATGTTACAGATTTGATGCCTGTTACTGACTTATGAACAACTATATTAGTAATTTTATCAACCAATAAAAAAGGATATCTATGAGGAATTAAATCAATTATTTCATTATGAAAAAGAATTTTTACTTTTCCATTACCTTCTTTCAATACCATTTTAATTTTTCTTTCTTTTTTTTATATTTTGTCTTTGAGAAATTATTAACTTTTTCCAATCAAGTAAATTTTGAGCAGGGCTACCTCCAATTTTACTATTTTCTGGAAAACTATTAAACACTTTAGATGCTCCAGCAATAAGAGAATTCTTACCAATTCTCACATTATCTTTAATACTAACATCACCACCTATTATAACATTTTCATCAAGTATCACTGAACCAGAAAGACCTACTTGGCCGGCTAAAATACAGTAATCATTAATAATACAATTATGACCAATATGTACTTGATTATCAATCATTACAAAATCACCAATTATAGTATTATCTATTAATCCTCTATCTATAGTGCAATTTGAACCAATATTAGTATTATTTCCAATTAAAACTGATCCAATATGTGGTGTTAGAGTTGTATGAGATTTATTGGGTATAAAACCAAAACCAGACTTACCAATGACTGTGTTGGGATGAATTATAACTTTTTTTAAAATATGTGAACATTCAATAAAAACACCAGATCCAATAAAAGTTTCTTTTCCAATTTTACAATTTTTAGATATTGTAACTCTTTCTGAAATATAAACCCCATCATCAATAGTAACTCCCTCTTCTATTATAGAAAATGGCCCTATATTAACATTTTTACCAATTATTGATTTTTTATCAATTATTGCGCTAGGATGAATTTTATAATTTTCTGTATTTAAATTATATTTGTTAAAATAAAAATATAAAATTTTAGATAATGCTAATTTAGGATCTTCATAAGGTATCTTAATAATGTTAATGTTTAATAAATCAAAATTTTCTTTTTTAACAATACATATCCCTTTATTAATATTTGTATTATTATTACTATTATTTGATAAATAGGATAAAGTATTAAATTGCATTTTATCAAAAGGAACAAAATCTATTATTTTTGTTGTAATTATAGAAATGTTAAAATTATTATTATTAACTTTATAAAATTCAAACTCTGATATATTAAGTATTTTTAATATATCTTTAATATAGATTTCTTTTTCAAATTTAAAAAACAGTTTTCCATTTTTTTTTTTCATTTAACAAACTCTATAGATAAAGAAGATTTAATTGATATATTTTGAATACTTTTATTAAAAACTTTTAGAACTTCTAATGTAATATCAATACTGTCATCATTGAATATAAAT
>Ga0209710_1001708_pt1 | contig 16241 bp, 12 predicted proteins | sample ArcticOcean_MG_C_5_FD_187436 | JGI IMG/M metagenome (GOLD analysis project Ga0209710, IMG submission 187436) | Marine microbial communities from western Arctic Ocean - ArcticOcean_MG_CB4_138 (SPAdes) (version 2) | ecosystem: Environmental > Aquatic > Marine > Oceanic | place: Arctic Ocean...
CGAGCAAAAGAATCAAAAGAACAAGGAGTTGTTTCCAGTGAAATTAAGCGCATTAGACGTTGTCACGAATTCGGAACAACGACAGCAACAATTAGTATTAGACGATGATGACGATGATGATGATGACGATAACGAAGATAACGAAGATGATAACGAAGATGATGATGAAAGAAAGCCTACGACGCCGAGAGGCGATGGTAATAATAAAAACAATAACAACGAAGAGGTTGCGCCGGCGAGTTTTTATCCCGCGTCGCCGTCTGATCAATCGCCTTTGATGACGAATTTAAGAAAAACTGCGCTCCTCCGGTCTTTGAGGAAACTCTCTGCCAATAGCGGTAATAATAACAATAATGGAAATAAAAATAGTACTAATAATAATTGACCGTTATCGCGGTTTTTAAATTACGCGTTATCTTCTCTAAAATCGATCGCTAAACATCGCAAAATGACTGCATCGACGCATAGATTACAGAATAGCAAAAAATAATGTTAAGCAGACGTTATAACCAACTAAACCATCCTCGCTTTTGACTTTGATCACTTTTGCGACCGTAGATAAAGCTACGAAAACTCGGAATCGAACCGAGGACCTTCTGCGATTTAATGTTTCTCACTCATTTTTTTGAGGAGAGAAGGAATGGTCAATTTTGCCCAATTTAAGGTATATAAATCAAGAACACGTACGCGCGCGCGCGCGCCGTCGATTCTCTCTTTGTCTGCATTTCGTCTTCCTATCCAACGCAGCAAGTTTATTGCGATCATTGTCGTTGGTTTTAACAATTTATGTATCCAACTCTCTATTCAAAAATTTAAGTATCCATTTCTAAACCCTAAACTCTATATAGGCACCCTCTTCTCAACATTCTTTTCGCATTTCTCAATGACGAGACAGAGAGAGCAACCCCGGAAGATAAAGAAAAAGTGCGAACGCACATCGCACCAAAATCAATATTTCTTCTTTCTTGAAATAGCAGACGCGATTAAATAGCCGTGAATGATGTGATATCGAAATCTCGCACGATTTTTCGCACGATTTAATGACTACAAACTGTGTCTCGTCTTTCTGCGCGATTTCTCAAACTGCAGCAGAAAGTAAAACGTGGGTTTCGAATATATCGGGATATTCTGTGATTTTCCATAGATCAGTCGGACCAAGCTTCAATCGTTCGATATCGGCAACGACTTCTCTTTGTTCTCGTTCTTCTCTCTCTTGTAATTCTCTCTTCTGCTTCCACTTTTGCGCACCAGTCAACGGTTTCGATTTCTTCGTGGTGTTCATGATACTTTTAATATGAAGTTTGTTAAGAGAAAGAGCTGCAAGAGGTTTCATTTTTAAAACGAGAGAAAGATCTATTGTTTAGGTATGAATTGTTCGTACGCCTCGAAACCTGGCGCTTTGTTCTTCACTGCGTATGCGAGTATATCGATGTGATTGTTTTCGTGAGCGACTTCGCAAACTCGTTCGTCCCAAGGATAGTTCTTTGAGCGTAAGTATTCGAGACAGTCGAGGTGGCCGTATTTGGCGGCTTCTGCGCACGTTCCATTATGTACTTTGCACCCGTTCTCGACGCAGTACTTCAACATGTCGAGATTACCATTACCTGCTGCCACACCACTCGTCTGCGAATCCCACGCACATTCTTTCTCTTCTCGCGCCCATCGGAGCAATTTGAGATCGTTCGTGTAAGCGACTTGAGAGCTGAAAAATTCCTGGTTCATCGTATATTCCACCCCAGCATCTGAGGAACGTACCCTCTCACCCCATGAATATCCTTTCCAAGCCATCTCCATCGTAGATATCGAAGATAACTCTGAAACATCAAACGTCTCTTCCAACTCAATCTTCGCCCTTATAACCGCTCTACGACTCGCTCTACAACATTCATAAAACATCTTAATATCACTTTCGTTGAGATATCCAGAAAGTAAAACGTGGGTTTCGAATATATCTGGCCAATCAGTGATTAACTTCCATAGATCAGTTGGACCAAGCCTCAATCGTTCAACATCTGCTACGAGTTCCTTCTGCACATTCTCTTCCTTCTCTTTCTGATCTCTCTTCAGCTTACGCTTTTGCGCACCGGTCAATGGTTTACCACTTTTTTTCATCGCGCGGTGATTTTAATGTGATCAGATTCTTGTCTTCACGTCTGTTTTTGTTTTTTGACTTTTTGCTTGATGATGCTGAAAAAGTCGCAGTATACTCGTAGTAACGCTTCCCAAAGCAAACACAAACCACGTCTGATGTTTATTGAAATCAAATCATTCTCCTCACTTCCAAAGTAATAGCAAGAACTCTTCTTCTTCTTCTTCTTCTTTGAGTTGTATATAAATTCCCCACACAAACGATGACGATGGTTAGTAATAGTACTAATAATAATAGTAATAGTAGTAATAATGATAATAATGCGAACGCGCCGCTTTCGACCAACAACAATCAACAGATCTCATTAAAATCACGACATTCTCATCAGTCGCGTTTGTGGAAACTTGCTGGATTAAGCGCAGAAGTAGCAGAATCGTATTCATCTGCATCATCATCGTCTTCTTGTTCTTCGTCTGCATCATCGTCGTCCGGTTCAATCAGTGATTGTGAAAATAATAATAATAATAATAATACTGATTTTAGTAATAATAATAATATTACTTTTGATTCAAAGTTGGAGCAACAAACGCAAAAAAAACAGACGCAGCTACAACAAAAGTTGTTTTTCACTCCAACGAATCCACCACCGTTACCTTCTGGAAAACCACCACCATCGAAACAACAACAACAACAACAACAACAACAGAACATAAATGTTGGTAAAAACTTTCTAATCGAGAAATTATTCGATGCTGAGAAGAAGAAGCAATCGGACGAAATGAAGTCGTACGTCTCGGTCACGGAGAAGGAGAGAGAAGAGCTCGAGAAAGTATTATTATTACAAAAGGAAGCGAACAAAGACGATAACGCGGAAAAAATGGCTTGGAAAGAAGAGATTATGGAGTTGCGCGAAAGGTGCTCAAGACTTGAACGCATGTTGGAACAAGTTCTCACTATTACTGGGACGACGACGAACAATAACAAAAGTACTACTACAACAACAACTACTACTTTTGCAAAAGCCGCTGCTGCTGCTGCTGCTACGAAAGCTACGACACCGCCGCTGAAAAGAGCACCATCGTCGTCGTCGTTTTCACCAGCACAAATGGAGAGTGCTACTACTACTGTGGCGGCGGCGGCGGTATCGCCAACATCATCATCACCATCCGGAGGCGGCGGCGGTTCGTCAAAAACGTTCCGCGGAATTAATAGTAACAATAACGCCAAAAAGAAAAACCAACAACAACAACCGTCAACGCCACCACCACCACAGCAACAACAACAACAACAACAACCATCGACGATCAAAAAAAGAATCGCTTCAAAACGCCTCGCGCAAATATCTTCGCCCGAACTCTTAAGCACTTCGCAGAGCTTAAACATGCTCGCTTTTGAATCCATCACTTCTACTACCGTTGCGTAAATACTTTAACTTTACTAATATACAGCGTGATGTAATAACACATAAACAACAATTAAGAATTAAAACACTGGTTCGCAATCGAACCCGCTCTCTGTGACCATTTTAACAAATTCAGGTATTTTCCCCATCGCCTCGACCTGCGACTTCACTCTATCCGCCGCGACCTTCACGATAACTATCTTCGTCTGTAAATCGACCGTGACGTCTTCAACATCCTCGCTCTTCTTAAGCGCTGATTCGACCGTTTCGGCACAGCCTTCACACATCATCCCTTCCACTCTTAACGTGATATTAATCGTCTCTTTCGTATTTTTTGTCGTCGCCGGCGATGCGTTTCTCACCACCCTCGCCCACGTTGTTCTTCCGTCAGTAGTATTTACTATATCCATTCTGATTCGAACGAAGGTGTCAGAGAAAGGAGCAGAAGAACGACGATGACGATGATGAGTACTACTTCTTCTCCTACTGATCATCGTCGTCGTCGTCGTCGTCGTCGTCGTCGTCGTCGCGTTCATGTTCTTATTTATTAATAAACCTTCCACTACTTTAATAATAAAGAACCATCTTCACATTTTGCGTTTTCACTTCACTTGTAATTAATTACACTATGAGTTGGGGGATTCCTAAAACGGGCCAAAAACGGACGAAAAACGGGCCAAAAACGTGAAATCCCGTGTCCCACTTTTTTTTTTACGTTTTTCAAAAACGGCGCGAAAAAAACGTAAAATCTCGTTTGTGAAAAACGGGAACAAAAACGGAGTGAAAAACGAACTATTTCGTTTTTGAAAAACGGGCCCGAAAAACGCAAAATCACGTTTTCTGAAAAACGGAGCGAGAACTGTAAAAACGAACCTTTAGCATCTGATCAACAAAACCCCGCGAAAGAAAAATAAATAAAAATAAAACATCATTCATGTAATCATTCATCTCTGATCATACTCTGATAATTGATAGAGTGAAAAATTGATTTTTTCTGTCCGTTTCATGTATTGACTTATGAGATGAGCGTAATCTGCGTAAACATAGAATATGCTGGAGAAGATCTAGGGGTTGGGGGTGAAAACACGCGAAAAAAGTCAAAAAAACACGCGAGCGTGCACACACTTGAAAAAAGACGAAGTCCGTTTTCGATAAACGGCTGAAAAACGAGATATCACGTTTTTTGTCCGTTTTCTGTCCGTTTATGATACACGAGATATTACGTTTGTGACTTCGTTTGAAAGAAATGGGCGGAAAAACGTGCAAAGACGTTTTTTGACCCGTTTTTCGCAAACATAAAAGTCCGTTTTCACATAAACGGGCGAAAAAAACGGGAAATCTCGTTTTTCGCCCGTTTATCGAAAACGAAATAGTTCGTTGGAACTTTCGCTTTAGAGAAACGGGCGAAAAACGAGATTTCCCGTTTTTAGGCCGTTTTTGGCCCGTTTTTCGGAAACATAAAAGTCCGTTTTTCCGTTTTTCCGTATTTCCGTTTTTAGACAAATGGGAGTGAAAACGGAAAATTTCGTTTTTCGCCCGTTTTCGGCCCGTTTTCGTCCGTTTTAACGAAAACGGTCATGTTTGTTTTCGAGAAACGGGCGAAAAACGGGACGAAAAACGAGATTTCCCGTTTTTCGTCCGTTTTTGGCCCGTTTTAGGAATCCCCCAACTCATAGTGTAATTGTTTTTCTTACTTTTTAAGGAAATTAACAATGGTCGCCGCAAAATCAACAGTACGGAATAAGAGGAAGAAAAGAGTACTAGTAATCATCGCAGTAATAAAAATAACACTCTTCGCTTGCTATTTCGTGCTCAAATCGACAAAGTTCGACGAAGAAGAACTGCTAGAGATTACGCGCGCGACAGAAGCATCGGTAGAAACAGATTCGGAATGGAAAGAGGACTTGAGGGAGATTATGGAGACGCTTTCTGATGATGACGATGATGACGATGATGAACAACGAGAGAACGATGATGATGATAATAAGGAATTGAACGAGTGTTTTCCATTGGTACAGCACGATGGAGATCTTACGTGGGGTTCCTATGCAAACATGAATAAGAAGAAGAGTGGATATACGGAAAATTTGGACCGCACTGATGATGCCGATCAGGCCGTGTTGTTCAAGAAAATTATGAAGAAAATAGACGAGATTAGCACCGAATCGATTGAAGAAGAGTGTTTAGAGACGAAACCGTACGATGATCGAGATAATTTCTTGAAAAAGGCATCGTGCGCGTTAGTTTTTCCAACTGGGAATTTAGTCGTCGCCGGCGCCGGCGCGCAAATAGAGGCGCACGATTACGTCGTTCGATTGAACGCGCATAACGCGCCGAAGAAGTTTTCGCGCGATGCGAAAGATTTTGGTCATAGGACTGACGTACGCGCTATAACAGCAGCCTTAGTTAACATCGGTTTAGATCATGCAATTAGTTATCAAAAGAATACAGAGAATTGGCTAATGTTTTCGCAGTGTTCGCATCGATCGCCGCAGCCCTGGTGCGTGAAATTGAATCAGAAATTAAAACATAAACCAGTGAAATCGTTACGATTTATTAAAGGCGAATCGCACAGGGGCGTTCTGTGTTTGAAAAAACTAACGAAAGAGACGCATGGGAATAAACAGAGATACGATAAGACGCCTACAACTGGTTTTTCGACTTTATTATATTTAACTAGACAATGCGGTTGCGTCACCGTGTTCGGTTTATGCAATACGACCAAGTGCGAACATTTACTGGATTGGAGCGGCCATAGTGATCGAACTGGATGGAAAGACCCAGTGCATAACTTTAACATCGAACACATCGCGGCCGCCGTAATGGCTAAGAAAATTCCCGACAACGTCCAATTATGGGTATCACATAAAGGCATGAGAAAAGAAGCGCATAGCGGTAGTACGAATCAAAAATTAGTAGTTCATTTAGCCGAGAAGGTTAAAGATATATTTTCCACAAAGGCGGCAGTAGTAGCATAATACATATATATATATATATATATACCGGTAAGCATATTACAAAAATTAAAAAGTTATTATCACTTTAAACCATACTGGCAATCCGTGGTTCTATCAACCCAGCTTTCATGGCATTTAGTACAACGCGAAAATTTTGTCAGTGTGTAGAGGCGTGCGTCGAGGAGGATCCATCAACCCACAGTCAAGGCAGATTGGATCGTGTTTCCACCCATACCAACATGAACCACACAGTGCCATATGTTCTGCTTTTCTGGTTGCCGCTATATCCTTTCCACAATGATGACAGTTATTGTCTTTGAATTGTATCCGCGTTCCTCCGAGATTTCTTTGCTGCCGCTGATGAGGGGAAGACATCAACGAAACAATTTTGCTCTCTTGTCTCTCGAATTCTGCATCTTTGAACTTCTCCGCTTCCAAAAGCACGTGCTCATAATATCGCATCGCAGTCTTCTTATCAAAGTGTTCTTGCTTTTCTAATACTTCGTTCATGAATGAATTAAGAGCTTTTATTCGTTCTTCGTCGTACTGTTGCATTTTTTTTTACTGTTGCACGGAACACAGAAATAATAAATATCGCGCGGGATCCAAACGTGAACTTTTTCGTTCTATCTTTGATGATGTTTGATTTATTTTCCTATCTCATACATACAGCGCACACACAGACTTGGCGCGTCGTCTTTTACTTCGTCGGATTTTTAAATCGTCGACGGTGGTCGTTCTTCGCAGTCGTTCTCTCTGTCTTTGATTGATATATCGCTTATTCCTATTGTAAGTAGGTGTTGATATTTTTGTAACGAGAACCCTAAACACCTTAAAATACAGAGACGACGGCACACTTTTTTACTAAAAAACTTTACAGCAAGAACTGATCAAAATTAAAAAGAATGAATAAAACGAAGAAGTACTCGCAGTCGTGTCTGCTATTAATCGTCGCGATAGTGTTACAACTTCTCGATGCAACGAAAGCTGGTGGAAGCGTTCGTCGATCATCGTCGTCGAACGGTTGCCCTAAAGTAAACGCAGTTGAAGGGTTCGACATCGTACGTTTTTATTTATTAATATTTTTATTGACCTCGTTATTTACGTATGATATGAAAATTAATATTGATATAGGATGAATATGTCTCAAAAGTTTGGTACGTTCAAGAACAATTAATCAACGCGTATCAACCGGAAGAGAATTTATTCTGCGTGAGAGCGAATTATACGAAGACTTCTGATACTACGTTAGAAGTTCGGAATTTCGCTCGCGCTGGGAGCGTCCGAGGTGAAGCTGTTGGTGGCGACATGGTCCTATCGGCTTTCATACCCGATACGGATGTACCGGCGAAGCTGAAAGTCGGTCCATCTTTTATCCCCCGCGCTTTATATGGCGATTATTGGATAGTCGCTCAAGATAGAGATAACAAGTCGTGGGCGATTATCTCTGGCGGTCAACCAACTATTGAAATCTCTCCTGGTTTGTGTTCCACCGAGAGCGCGAATAACATCAGACAGCAAGGCGGCTTATGGTTGTTCACGAGAGAGCGCAAAGTATCGAAAGAAATCGTTGATTTGATGAAAAAGAAGGCGAACGATTTAGGTATCGATACAACGCAGTTGAAAAAAGTCGTTCAAAGCGACGAGTGCGAATAAATACATAAAGTAACAAAGTATATTTTCAATAATAATAAACGTATCTAACAAACAACAACTACCAAGCTTCTACGAAATACCTTTTGTTCGATTCTAGTTTGGCTACAAATTTGTCCGCATCGTCTTGATTATTCATATTTATATTTGTAGTAGAACCTTCTTTCATGCAAACATCCCTAATCGCCTGGCGAACTTGCGTTGGCATATCCTCCGACGAACCGGCTACGTAAATTTTTGCCCCTAATCTATAGATTAAATCCCACACCTCTTTTGAATGCTCTCGGATTTTATCTTGCACGTATACTTTCTTCGGTAGATCTCTGCTGAAAGCCGTGATGACCTTAATCATTCCATTCGATTCTTTTTCCAACTGCTCCCATTCTTGAGAGTATAAATAATCTTCCCCTTTTCTTCGACAACCGAAGAACAGGAGTATTTTGTTGTTGTTGTTGTTGTCCTCAAAATCGTCTTTTTTTACGCTATTATTATTATTATTATTATTATTATTATCGTCAATGCTGCCAATAATAGAATGCATGCGCTCCCACAAGAACGATCTAAAAGGCGCAACGCCCGTACCTGGACCGATCAATATCATCGCGCCAGTTTTCGAGTACGGTAATCCAGTACTTTTATGCAATCTCGCATAGACATAACTTTCGTTAGGCCTTAACGTTTCACACATCCAAGTCGAACATAATCCAGACCTAAGACGTCTCAATGGCGTTTTCCATTTCTGGCAAGAAACCGTCGCGTGTATTTCACCATCGTGCGCTAACATTGAAGAAGATATCGAGAACATTCTCGATTTCAACTTTGGAGCGACGTGGATCAACCATTCGAGAGGGATTTTCACCGAAGTGAATTCATCAAAAAATTCCTTCACCGATCGTCTTTCGCGTTGGCAATATTGGTAACAATCCGCTCGCCCTTCCGGTGAAGCGAAATATTCCAACTTTTCTTTCTCCAACGGGTCGTTTGCGAAATATGCGCAAACTTCGAAGAAATATGAACGCGGCGATGCCGAGAAGACGTCCAAGGCGTATGCGATTATACACTTTGCAAAGCATGTATATTTTACAGACGAAGGAGGATATTCTTTGTCTTCATTTCCACTGTTATTATTATGATTATTATGATTATGATTAGCACATACGACGGTCACAACTAGGTGTTCCGGATCCGTTATTCGTTCATAAACATTTTCATCACAATTGTTTTTAAGAATAACGATCGAATTCGAGAGTAAACTCATGACATCTTTCGAATTAGCATTCGTATTAAACGGTAAAAGTTCCAAAACATCCCCTGGAGAGTATTCCCACCGATTGTTATCAGTTGTATTTTCGAAAGCTACGTGATGTACGACTCTCGAAGTAGGTTTTTCCACCACAGAAGAACGTGTAGTCAATCTCTTATTCTCTAATACTTTAATCTTTCTAAACCTATTATTATTATCTTCTTCTTCTTGTTGTTGTTGTTGTTGTTGATATCCATCATCATCATCATCACCATTATTGTTCTTATTCGTCGTTCTTGTCTGCGACGAGCTTAATTCTATTATTTTCTCCACTCGCTCTCTCGTCTCAATACTAAAGCGCTCATCACCTAAATCCTCCCCCTCCTTTGTCGTCGTCGTCGTACACATTATCGATCTGCTGCGATAACATTTAATAGGACATAAATCGAGTCCATTAAACTCACTAATCATCTCCCTATAAAACCGTTCCCCGAACAACTTCAAATATAACTCCCTCGTGAACGAATCAAACGCTCGCTCGTGTCCAGTAAACTCTTGTTCGTCCCCGAGCGCTAACTCTAAGAACTTTTCCCCCCCTAACTGTTCGAGTCTCCTGAATAACTTCTTCGCCACGAAGTTATACTTCTCGTACGAAGAATCGCCTAATCCGAACACGGCGAAACTCAAATCCTGCAAAGACGTCCTCACTGGCAGCTTCTTCCTTAAAAGAAACTGCCAAAATCGCTGAAAAGTTTTCGGTGCATCGCCTTGACCGCACGTGCTTACGATGAACACTACTAAGCACTCTTCAGCCGGTTCTTTCCTGAGCTGTCTCGGGTCGTAGCCATCGATTGGGACGATCTCTATCACGATCGATGATAGTTCTTTCCTATTAACTTCATCATCAACATCAACGACCGAAGAATTGGAGGAGGAGGAGGAGGAGGTCGTGTTCCCAGAGCGTAAGATGAGGCGAGATATTTCTCTGAACGCGCGTTCTGCGCAGTCCTTCGCCTGCCCTGTCTCCGTTGCGTATATTATCTTAATCTTCTTAAACATTCGTTGTTATTGTTGTTATTATTCGACGCGATTATTATTTTTATCTACGCTTGCTATTTATTTCATCGCATTCCCAATAATGAGAACAAACTGACTTTTTCTATGATGCTCTTAATTATTTCTTGAGATTGTCGTCTCCACTGTACGGAATGGCCATTTTTCGCTAAAAACGCATACTAACTCACTTCATTTCACAAAAAAGAGATACCTACAACATGTTGCCATAAACATCGAATGGATTGCGAGAGAGAAAAAGAACGCGACAAATAAAGGCGAAGAAATGAACCGTACTCATAATAACACTAATACGAGCACGATGATAAGGAAACAGCGGTTATACGTGCGCATGAACGAGTGCGAGCGAGCGATTCCTTTGAGCGTGTGTTTATTCACGGAGACAGTTCTGGACCTCTGTGAAAGAGCGGTTAAGACTTTTATTGTTTCCTCGCGGCAAGATTCTTCTTCTTTTTTTTCTTCTTCTTCTTATTCTTATTCTGTCAATGAGGATAAGAATAGGAATAATGATTGCGCTGCGGGTAACGATATTGATACGAAAATGATCATGGAAAGAATGAGAAATAGCAACAGAAATAATGATAAGAATAAGAATACGTTTCAGTTGAGACAAAAGAGGACTGGGAGAAGATTCGGTCTACTTTTTGAAGACGAAAACGTATCGCGGCGGACGTTGAATGAAATGCGAATAGAGAACAACGATGAGTTTGTGTTGCATAGTAAATTAATAGGCGGTGGAGGCGATGGAGGAGCGACTGGAGCAGAGTCGAGATCGGCGTATTTAGAAATGTATAACGATAATCCGTACGCGAAGAAGAAGGAGACCTTGGGCGGGTTCGTGAGCTTCGCGGCGCAATCGACTGTGAGAGATTTCGACAAAAAAGAGGATGAATTATCGAGATATTTTAATTGCTCTTTAACCGATGAACGATTATCTGATGATTGTGAGAACGGGATAGTGTGCGATTTGCTCGGGAGCTTGTTCAATAAAGAAGAGGCTTTGAAATGTTTGCAAAAGAAAATGATCGAGAAAGAACCGATGCCGAAACGAATGGAACATGTCACTGGGTTGAAGGCGTTGATCACTTGCAAGTTTCATAAGAATTCATCTCTGTCTCCCTCTAATAATAATAATAATAATAATAATAATAATAATAATGGAGATCAATTTCGACCGACTGTTGAACGAGGCGTATTTTGTTGTCCGCTCACTGGATTGGACTTTAACGGGAAGACAAAATTTGTCGTTTTAAGGCCGAGCGGCGTTGTCGTTTCGGAGAAAGCAATCAGAGAGGCAAAGCAAAGCTGCGAAGAGATGAACGATGGAATAAGTTTCAAAGATGCGCCTCCGTTCATACCAATAAATCCAACCGGCGATGTTTTAGACGTTTTGAAAGAACACCTAGAAAACGATTCAAAGATGAAAAAAGACAAGAAGGATAAGAAAAAGAAAAAGAATAATAATAATAATATCGCTGTTACTGCCGCACAGAGCGAAAATGAAAGCACTGAGATGAATAATAATCATGGAAAGAAGAAGAGAAATGGGTGCGACGACGTGAGCGCTGAAGAACACAACGCGAAAAAGACGTTCAAAGCGACTGATGCAAAAAATGCTCCAAAATCGCAAATCTACGCTTCGTTGTTTACATCGAGTACTAAACCGGAAGATCAACGAAAAGAAACATTCTTAGCACGCTCGACGCGATTTTAGTGAATAATATGGTTTTAAACATAGGAAAAATATGTGTGTGTGTGTGTGTGTGTGTGTGTGTAGTACTAGTATATAGTATTACAAAAAAATTCACCCTATTTCTCTCTCTCTCTCTTTATTTAGCGAAAGATGATTGAAATCAAAGGGACATCGATATCCTCGCCATCGGTCGTTTCAGTCGCTGCTACTAAATCAAAGTGCTTTCTCTTAGACGGTAACGTAACTTTTCCAACCGTTTGCACGAGCTCGGACAATTTCGTATCCAAGCGCTCTTTGTGTCTTGGAAACATCGCGTTGTAAATCAACGCCGGCCCGTACGATACCGAGTAACATTCGAGCTCTTTGTCCTCAAAATACTTTAATAGTTCGCGGGGAGTAAAATCTTCCTCTATGATCCAACGCGACCATAAGCTCCATTTTTCGTTTTTGTACGATTGGTACTTTGGTGCGATTGGTTCTGCCATGGCAAACAAAGGTAAAGCCAAGTTTGCAAACGTGTTTCGATAACTTTCCAAAGGCGCTTTATGAATAACTTTGTATAGCTCCAAGCAGACCAAACCGGTCGCCATTGCCGTCGTTGTTGCAATAGCCGGGATGATTCTACCAGCAATTAACTTTGCCTGAAGCTTATCAACTTCTGCAATTTCGTAATTTCTCGCGCGCATGTTCGATAATCCGGCAATGCATTCCATGTGGAAATTCGTGTCGTCGTCTTTTTCAAACTCAATGACGCTCAATCGATAATCGGCATCACCCTTCAAGTCGCTCGTTCGAACGTTGTTTAACTGCGTCAGTAAATCTTCGATGATTTTATCGTCATCCATGCTCATGTTATTCTCATTGTTGTTATCGCCCTCCTTCTTGGTCGGATCTGTTTCGATTTTCACACCATCTTTCGGCTGGAAAGTTGCAACCTCTACTTTTTCAACCATTTCGAGTATGATTTTGTTCATCGCTTCTTCATCACCTCGAACTTCTAAGGATGGCACTCCTTCTGAGACGCCGTGTGTTTCAGCTTTCAACATCGCCATGGCTTTAATCAAATTGACGTGAGATAGATCTTCGCCTGAAAAAATGACCGGTTTCGGAAAGCGCTTCGGCGCGGACCAAAAAGCGTTCCCCGTAGACGTAACGGCATCTTCAGGAAACGTAAAAGTCAACTGTACGACGCGATCGTGGAAATACTCTTGGAAACGTAATCGTGCCCATTGTATGCACTCTTGAAACGTCGCACATCGCGTATGAATGAGACATTGAGAAATCTTCTCAACGTTCTCTCTCATGGACGCATCGGCGTTTGCGCGCGCGTTTGATTCGTATTCATCCGGTTTCGAAAGATACGCGTTTGCTTCTGCGGGAGACTTTTCGAACAAGCCTTCGAACTCAGATCGCGCCCAAGTTAAGCAGTGATCGATATTGTGCGGAAAAGAGTGCAGCGTGCACATCGGTGCAGATTTCTCTGGCGGATCTCGAGAAGCGCCGTAATTTTCCGTCAAATGTGGCACGACCATTTGCGTATTGCACTTCGTTCCTAGAGTACCAGATTCCAACAATGGCTTTTCAAAGTATACGCATCTAGAATCGACGTATAGACGAGCGTTAACGTTGTCTAACGCGTTCACGACGACGTCTAAACCACCCCAAAATTCGTCATCAAAAACCTCCTCCGTATCTGGACTCACTCTGTTTTGCAACGCTGTGACTTTAAGATTGGAATTGATTTTCTTTGCCGCATTAGTAGCGCACGTCGATTTCGGCTGCTTAATGTCCCAATCTCGAAACAAGAATTGTCTCGATAAGTTGGACTTTTCGATGATATCATCGTCAGTAATCGTAAGCTGTCCGTCGTTGCCGCACGAAACGCCCATCAAGGCCAAGTTTTTTATAAATTCGCATCCTAAAGCGCCAGCGCCGACGAGGAAAACCTTTTGCTTTTCCAATAATTCTTGCGAAGCTTTACCGAAACACATGATTTGACCATCGTATCTCGATCCAATTGGTTTCAAGTCTTCTTCTTCTAATTTTTCTGGCAACGATTCGACCGAATCGAAATAGAAAAATTGGTTCAACGGAGTAAACTTCCTCGTACACGCTTTGACGACTTCTTGACCGATAATGCCGCCGAACATGGCTGCCATTGGCGAAATATTACCTTGACACGTCTTTGCAAAAATCTCAAACAGCTTTTCGTCAATTTCTTCGACGGCTTTATAGGTCGCATTTGTTTCCTTTGCGAGCGCGACGAATTTTGAGGCGTCTGAAGCGCTTCCCGGCGTCGGCAACTGTCCACTGTTCTGATTCTTCCAATCCTCTAACGTTAAGAACATGAGGTGAATTTGCGGCGAACGTTCCATTTTTGCAAAATCGGAGAGCAAAAACTCCCCAGGTTCAGTTAACGATTGTTCTAAAGATTTGAACTTCATTTCTTTCGGCAATTTCACTTGCGTCGCGATGCCGCCGCCGACGTATTGCGAAAACTTCGTAGCATCTACGTCGAGTTCAAACCCATGTTTTTTGACCGATTTAATCTTCACCCCTTCTTTCATTTCGTTCAATTCAGTCATCCCTTTCACTTCTAAAAAGGTCACTAAATCTCCTTCCTCGAGTTCTACGCGCTCGTCGTCCGTACAAGTCACCAAGGCTGGATATTCGTTCGAAATCGAGGCAATAATGCACGTCTTCGCTTCTTCCCCATCCTGATCGACGACAGTGAAAGACTCTCCAAAATCACAAAACACTTTCCCAAAAACGCCTCTCGTATCGCCTTGAATAAACTGTTTTCCCGTTTTCCTCGCGTATTCGTTCCATCGTTTCAAATCGCTTAAAGAGTGCTCGCCTCCGCAAGCGACGATCACGTCGTGTTCCTCTAACAACTTATCGCTCACTTCGCTCCCACCACACGTCACTTCCACGGCTGGGTTTAGCTCCTGTAACTTCTGTGCGCACTGTTCGGCCCTGGTCATTTTACCCCCTCGCTTTTTGTTTTCGAAGCAATCGCCTTCGGTCAAATAAAACTGTGCGCTGAGGTCGCTCACGCGACTTATTTCTCCGTCGCATAAGGTGACCTTCCTGACGCCGCATAGGATCACGTTTTTCGAGACTTCGCAGCCTAGGCCGTTCAGACCTGCGATTAAGATTCGCGCTTTCTGTAATTTCCTGAAACTTTCGCGCCCGTATACCGCCAGTTGTCTCGAATGTAAATCCTCATCAATCGCGATATCGTCTTTAGCGATCATCTTTAGAGTTCTTCCTGTTTCTTCTTCGTTTATTTGTTCGTTATTGATTAAATCGTTATTCTGCTTACGTTTCGAGGGAGAGAACTTTTTCGGGGATATGTTTCGCTTTGCACTTACGGTCATTAACTGGATCGAAACTTAATTAATTAATTAATTTAATTCACTTATATACTCTCTAATACAGTAGTTACTAATAATAATACGCAGAGCGGTTGCTTCGAGAGCGTTTTGAGTTTCTGACTTTCTGTTGCATTATTTAGGGTTTCATTATTTAGGGTTTCAGGGTGTATTTTCTTCTTCTTTTTCTTCTTCTTCTTCTTCCGTTTTTTTCTGTTTTCGCGTCATCTTTTTTTATACCCTCTGTCTCTGCCGTCGTCTAGTTCTTCTACTCATGCTGTCTATTCTTCTTCTGCTTCGAATTCTTCTTCTTCGGTCTTTTTCTCCATCAGATCAGTCTTCTTTTTAATCTTTTTTTAACCTTCTGATCTGATCTGATGATGATGTCTATTCTTCTTCTTCTTCTTCTTCTTCTGATGGATCAGTAAGCAGCACAACAAGGCTGATGATGATTCCCAAATCACGTCATAAAACGTTCTCATTATTACTACGTTCGTTCGTTCGTTCTTTTGATCAGATGCGAATAATCGTTCCACGTTCATGATATCATAGCTTTTATTAACAACACTAAAAACAGATATAGTACGAGTAGGTATAACTAACTAACTAACTCATTCAGCTATAACTGTCTCGCCGTACTTATTCTTACTGTCAAACAGTTGTTAAAAAGTAATGTCTTAGCGTGCTGATCCTGCTCATCAAACGATCTGAAACCTAATTAAACGACGCGCGTGCTATATATCTATATATATATTC
>Ga0209710_1001712_pt1 | contig 16224 bp, 14 predicted proteins | sample ArcticOcean_MG_C_5_FD_187436 | JGI IMG/M metagenome (GOLD analysis project Ga0209710, IMG submission 187436) | Marine microbial communities from western Arctic Ocean - ArcticOcean_MG_CB4_138 (SPAdes) (version 2) | ecosystem: Environmental > Aquatic > Marine > Oceanic | place: Arctic Ocean...
AAAGATAGAACGAGAAGAGATTGAGATGAAATCTGATGAAGATAAATTGAACGAGATCAATTCAAATTGCGAGAAAAGTTTATCAGACGTGAATCCGTTCGATGATACTGTATGCATTTAAGTAATATATAATAATAAAAAGAAAAACTTACCAGTACAATTTAAATTTCGCTCGAAGAAGAGTCTTCTTCACTAAATCCCATGATTTGCGGAACTAAATGCTTGATAAGCAACTCCAAGGCAGAGAGTTCGCCAAAGCTAACTGCTATGTTCACGCCCGATTTCTCGCCGAATTTTGTTTGGAAATAATTCAGAAAAACTCCTCCTGAACCGTCAGGCATCGCTTCCATTTTGAAATTTTTTGTCACAGAGCCTTGCGAGCTCCCACCCATGCCTGGATCGTGGAAGAATTCACATTTCTGTGCAATTGTAGCTCTTGATGGATTTAATCTATTCGCCAATTCCGCAGCTTCGACCGGGGATAGCATGAAAGTACCTTTCTTTGTCCAATCGTATTTCCTGGGCCCAATCCCCGGCGCGAATTCTAGAAGAATACCTCCCGCTTTCTTCATAACAGTTCGTCCTTGATTATCAGATTCAAACCTCGGTTTCACAACATTTACTGATAAAGCAGATTTAGATTTATATATGGAAAAAGCTACAAACGTTCTGCTGTTATTATTGTTATTGTTGTTATAGGTATTGCTATTGTTGTTGTTGTTGTTGTTATTATACCTACTACTGCCGCTATAAGTATTGCCAGCGCCAGCGGTATACGTGTTGTTATTGTTGTTATTGTAGTTAGTAGTAGGCGTATACGCCGCCGCTGCCGCCGCGCGTTGTTGTCCCCATTGCGGAGCGGTCGGAGTCTCTCTCGTATAATAGTTCTCTCTCGTATTATCGTTCGTCTCGTACGACGCAGACGCGGTGGACAAAGAACTACTCTTCGCATCACTGGGTACCCATTTAATCGCCCTATTCGCGCCAGGACCTGATAACCTGTCACCGTTCGAGACTACTAAAGGAGGCGACGCGAACGCGTCTTGATACCCGGTCGTATTAGTACTATTCCCACTCATCAACTCGTTATTATTATTATTATTATTATTGTTCGAAGCAGTTCGCGAGAAGTATTGAGTATTGGAAGCGTACGAACTGCGCATAGAACTAGCGCTACTAAAAAACGCGGCAGCAGCACTCGATGCCTTCGAGCGTTTCACTCGCGATCTCGAACACTTCCTCGCGTCGATGTCATAATTCGAACGATGATTCAAACATCCAGTCCAGCCCTGCTTTGAAGGGGAAGAAGAACAGCACCGGATCGTCGTAATACTCTTACTACGCTCACTCAATCGATAACAAGAACGTTGGTTAGTACGAGCGCTGTATAACGCGTTCATCGTCGTCCGCGCGTTCATTGTTTGCGATGTTATTCTCAGCATATATGGGCTCGCGAGGCCTTTGGCCCTACTCTCTTCTTTTTCCTCAGCACGAGCGGAAAAAATGAACAATAAATAAAAACATGGATTTGGAAAGAGTTCGTTATAAAATAGATTATACCGCGTTGTGTCGCGTGCGTGTTGTATGGCTCAATGAAGACTACGAAAAATACTTGCACGAACGCACTAACGCGACGAGGACGAAACGAGCGCTGCAGTAATTTTCGAAGAACGAGAGCGAACGGAAAGAATCAAACGGTCGCTCAAGCTCGCGTCAAACAACAACAACAACAACGAGGAGTAAAATTGACCGTCTTGGAGAATTTCCTGAATCAAAAGAGTAATAAGATTAATTGGGAGCAAATGAATGAAATGATTATGCAACAGACGACTAAGAAGCTGAACAAAATGGAGTATGGCGGTGTTGTTGGGTTAGTCGCAGGTGAATTGTTTATGTACGACGGTCTCGAGTGCTTGAAGAAGAGAGATTTTGGCTACAAAGAGTTCGTTTTGTTGAGGACTTTAGGACTGAAAGCGTACGTGCTGTTAGCCTGTTTAGAAGCGAATTGCGTGAAAACGCCTTTAGAAAAGTGCGCGGTTGGGAGGATTTTGGCCGACGTCAATGAGAGATTCGATGGCGAAGATGGTGATTCTTGTTCGTTTTATTCTTTATTTACGAAACATAGCGTGTGTTTGAAGGGCGATGTCGGGGATGTTTTAATGTTTTTGAGAGAAGTGACGAACACGATCGAATCTATTAGGATAGAGAAATGTGATGATGAATTCATAGAGCGAACGAAGAATCGGTACGGTGAGAATGTGAACGAACAGACGTTTGAGCGAGCGTATGTTGAGAACGCTTCAAAAGCGGTAGAATTTGTAAGAGGCGACGGTTTTGATTCAGAAGAGTTGATTTTGTATGTTCCTAATTTCGACACCGCCGCAAACGATGCATCCGATACTGTTATTACAAACGATGACGATGATGAGCCTTTGTTTTTATTTGGTAAGAAATCTAAGAAGAATAAGAATAAAACATCATCATCAGTAGTAGCCAGTGCAATGAAGAGCGTTCAAACTGAGGGAAAGTCTGCTTTAAGCGCATTGACTGATTTAATTTTAACGCAAGCGAAGAAGAAAAAACAGCAAGAGCCGACATTTGAAGAGTTTGCCTCATGGGGCCAATCCACGTCAGGTGAAGCTATGTCAATCGTTTTAAAAGTATGTTTGAGTTTAGGCAGCGCGGAAAGTAACGAGAACGATTGTTTGACGACGATCGTCGTCTTACCGAGCGAATTAATGAAGTCCGCGTTGTTTTTTGATAAAGATCCGTACGTTTTCGCAAATAGAAAACACTTTGCGGTATGCTCCTCCGAAGCGGAACTGCTAGCTATTTTAAACGATGCAAACGAAGATCGAAAATACACTATTGCGCGCTTACGCGTCGAAGGTCATACGCAAGCCGCGATATCGGACGAAACGATATTAAACATTTGTACAACGAAAGCGGAAGGAAAGAGAGTTAAAAAACTTGCTAAGATCGCACTCGCGCTTGATTCGCGGTAGTTTAAAGTATATTTAGTCACGCAAAGTGAGACGCGGTTTCCGGTTTCACGTTTCAATTAAAATATATATATTTTTATTTTACCGGTACCGACTGTACGGTATGCACATTTTTCGATTCCCTCTCTCGTCGTCGTCTTTGATGTTTCCATTTTTTTTACCGCGGCTGCGAGAACAAAAATGGTTACAGAGCAACAACCAGAACAAACGATTACGGTTGGACAACCTCCCACTAACAACACTAATCATCAAAGCAGTGATTTGAGGCTCCACTTAGCATTATTTTTAATACAAGGCGTATGCGCGATGTATAACACGCTGTGTCAACTTTTCTTAACTAAAGATAGTTCGAAAGATGATTGGAGGGAAGTATTAGTGTTTTCGTTGTACAGAGATCTAATAGCCGCGCCAGTGCTGTTCATGTTGGCATACGTATATAACAAAGAAGTGTTCGCCGTGTTCCCGAGACAAGTCGATTTCCCAAGAGTGCTCTCGCAAGCGTTTCTTGGTATATTCTGTAACCAATTGGCCTCATTGTTAGGTATTCAATTAGTAGGCGCCGTTATGGCGTCGTTAGTACATTTAGCGACGCCGATGTTCGCCGGCGCTATTGCGGTTTGGTTAGGACAGGAGAAGTTGAATTCGCACATTGCGACTGGGGTTTTGTGCGCGTGCGTTGGCGCCATGAGCATGTCTTTAATCGACCAATGGTTGAAAGACGTCGACGAGCAAGAGGAGGCGAGGGAGTCGAGTCCTATTGGGATCTTTGCTTTGTTCGTCGGCAGTTTTGCGAGTGCGATTTATTATAATTTGCAGAAAATAACTTTAAAGAAGAAGCAGAATCAGCCTTTGATGGTTACCGCGTGGGAGTATGCTTTAGGGGCGATGATGATGCTTTTATGCGCGTTGATTTGCGTACCGTTTGGGGCAGACGAAGAGAGCGCGTTCGATGCGAATAAGAAGAGATGGGTTTTAGAAAAAGATGGGTTATATGCCTTGTTCTTCGCAGTCGTGTTTAATTCAATTTTGAAATACGCTTTGAGCGCGTATTGCAACAAAAGAGCCGGCGTAACGCTTCTCACGGTATATTCGACTACGCAACCAGTAGTCACGGCGGTTCTCGCGCTCGTCCTTCTGAACCAGCCGTTACGATGGGGCTACGTCGGTGCATTCGCAATCCTTTACGGTGTTTGGTTAGTCGCCGAAGGTCGCGAACGGAACAGAATCTCTGGCAAAGTAAAATACGACGATTCCGTGTTCTCGCCTACGACTTCAGACGCTCTTTTTGAGAAAGAGTTCTCGAAAGAGGATGTTAGTAAATAAGTAAATAGAGAGAGAGGAACCGCGTAGTAGTAGTTATATATGTGTGCGTGTGATTGCACCATAAGGCATGTGTGTATTGTTATTGTTATTGTTATTGTTATTATTATTATTATTGTTATTATTATTATCAGTTAATTGATTTTATCATCATGTATGTTCGAGCGCATATATATCCCGACGCCACTCAGTATGTCAGTGCATCAATCACGTTTAATCTCTTTGTTTGCAACATAACGTCATAAAAATAAATGTTCGCGAACATCGCAATCGCGAGCGCATCGGCGATAACAACGTTCATAATCTCTCGCAAAACAACGAACGAAAAACGTTCTCAGAGCAACGCCATTAACAATAACGTACGTGTTCGTGTATATATTTTCCTTCTTCGTACGAATCTTCCCCGTTCTGTTATTCATGCAATCGTTTTTTGACATTTTGAAAATATATCTCGAGTATTTTTTTCCAAAACTTAATTCTTTCGTACGTAATAAACAACAGCACAAAACAGAGAATAACGACGATAATCAACAAGAGCGACGAACGATGATTGATTTCCCACCATTTTCAATCGAACATGAAGGAGATGTAACGTGCAAGTTTTGCGACGATGAGATTCAGAAAGTTAAAGGGTATTCTCCAAACAATAATAATAACAAGGAAAATAATAGTTTTAGCCATGATAATAGGAGCCAGCAGCAGGCGAAGATGAAAAAAAGCGACCCGTTGAGTAAACAGAAACGAGAGAGGTATTTAAGCTGGGATGATTATTTCATGACCGTCGCGTTCTTGAGTAGTCAAAGGAGTAAGGATCCGAATAAGCAAGTTGGAGCAGTGATAGCGAGCGAAGAGAAGTTAATATTGGGTGCGTTTGTTTCTCACGACTAGATATACAGCTCTCGCTCGTTCTTTCTTTCTTTCTTTCTTTCTTTCTTTCTTTATGTCGTGTATTAAACTCACACAATCTTCTTAATGATTTTAGGTGTGGGGTATAACGGGTTCCCGCGAGGATGCGGTGATGACGTTTTACCGTGGGCAAAGAAGAGCGCGTCGGACGACCCGCTTGAAACGAAATACGCGTACGTTTGCCACGCTGAAATGAATGCAATCATGAATAAGAACTCCGCCGACGTAAAGAATGGAACGATGTATGTGACGATGTATCCTTGCAACGAGTGCGCGAAACTAATGATTCAAGCCGGGATTAGGGAGGTTGTATATTGCGAAGGCAAGTTGAAAAACGACGACGCAAAGAATGAACAAGAAAAGAATTTGTTGGCGGCGAGAAATTCTTCGTCTCCTACTACTTCTTCTTCTTTAGAAACAACGCCAATAAAGACTGTGGCAATTTTAGAGGAAAAGAAGGTAGATCCGTCCTATCACGCGAGTGAAAGGTTGCTCGCGTTAGCTGGTATTAAAGTGCGCAAATACGAACCAAAAGTCAAAGTCGATTTGACTTACGTGTGTTGAGAAAATGATTACTTCATAGCATTGTCGTATTTGCAAATGATTCAATTATTGAATTAAAACACGTTTGATTAGCTTTCTTTAGTAAGTTTGTTTATTCTACATATATCGTGATGCCGTTCGTCTTCCAAGAGAAATTATAATATATATATATATAAGTCTCGTCCGTTCTTATCGTTTTTGTGCGAGCAATTTCTCTCTTCTTTTATAGTTAATTTCCCTTTGCTTGTTCTCTCTCCTTGGCGTCGCTAATTTCCTCGACTGTTTCCCATTCGACGGCGCAATCTTCTGTGCATGCCTTCGCCGCCTTCAACGCAATTTCCAACGACTTTGAAAGCTCTTGCACTCTCTTGCTATCCTTCACTTTGCCTTGGACTTGGCCCAAACTCTTCGCCGCGGATTCGATAGACGCCAAAACTTTCTTATCCATATCCCCAGATTTCGCGGCCTTCAAGGCATCTTGCGAAGCCTTAATGAACGCCAAATCCTCCTTAGAAACTTCGGCTTCAACAGCTACCGGTGCTTTCTTTGAATGCTGCACAGCGGCTGAGATCTCTTCGACGACGTCCCAATTTGTGGCGCAATCATCCACGCACTCTTGCGCGCTCTTAATCGCGTCTTCGAGCGCTTTTGAGACCGCCGCTTGATCCGCCGCTCTCACGGTGACGTTATTCGTTCTTCTGTTGACCTTCTTACTCTATTTCGAGCGTCAGCACGTGATAAGAAGTAGATATAGTTAGTTCAGTAAGAGACGAGACAGAGAGGGTAGTAATACACGTGGAACGATCGCGAAGCGCGAAAAAAGAGAAGGACGAGATAGTTCTGCGCGTTCCGTGCGTCGACGACGTCTTGCGTCGACACTTTAGATCGACCGAGAAAACCCGAAAATTCTACTAATCGTGTTCAATCACCACGGCATCGAGATGGAGTTTGAGATCGAGAGAGTGCGTACTCGCACGCGATCGCTTGCAATAACAACGCGAGTAAATACACGCGATCTGTGACGAGAGCGTGATCTCGCGTCGTAGTTCTTTCGAGCTCTCGTGATTTCGTATTCATCTTTTTTCTCGTTCGTTTTCGTGTACTAAATATCTTCGAATTCTCGCAGGAGAACACGACGCGTTATCTTCTTCCCATGCGAATGCGAGTGATCTTTCGCGAACAAAAAGAACTCTAAAGAATCTAAAACGTACTCGTGATTTCAACTGTTTCGGTTGAGCGAACGCGGCAGAGCAGCGTTGAGCGAGTAACGATTGCATGTTGCGTTAGTGCGCGTGTTATTGCAGGTGTAAAGTCGCGCGTGTTATAAAATAATCCACTGCGTCAGTGAAGTTTTGTTCTTCGCCCTATTAGGGTTTAGAGAGTGGCTGACAGGCTGAGGTCGGCCAACCCAGTATGTCCTTCTTGCCCTGGAAACGGTCAAAAAAGGGGTCGACGCGTGCGTGCGTGTGTGTGTGTGTGTGTGTGTGTGTGTGTATTATTTGCATCTTTTTATGAATTCATAGAAATAATTAAATCGTGTATGTGTGTGCGAGTGTGTGTGTGTGTGTCCCCATGTATGTTAATAGTTACCGCGTATATTTTTATTGACCGCACATGAATTTCGCAGCAGCGATGAGATCACTCGCTCTTTTAACGACTTCCTTCTCCATTTCGGCCGCGTACGGGACCGGCGCGTCTTCCATGCATAAACGCATGACAGGCGCATCGAGTTCGTCGAAGAGGTTCTCGGAGACGATTGCTGATAAGGTTGCACCAACGCCTCCAGTTCTAGTCGATTCGTCTAAAATAATGAGTTTATGCGTTCTTTCCAACGATTTTTGGATCGTGCGCCAATCAACTGGCTTCATGCAAGTCATTTCGATGAAATCGAATTCAATGCCGCTTGAGGCAAGTTCTGACATCGCCTCTTCGGATTCTTTCACGCCGTGTAAATACGTTACGACTGTGATCGCTTTGTTCGCCTTGACTGAGGCTTCCGAAGCCGTGTTATGTTGCGTGCTCTTATGCAACGGCAAGAACTGGTTCGGATTACACGGTCCGCGCGATTTCATCATCTTCACCGGCAATAACAAAACACCAGGTCCGTTATCACGAATCATAGATTTCGCCAAGCCATACGCTTCGTTTGGTTTAGAAGCCGAGCAAATTTTCAAACCTGGGATACCCATGATGTACGCGTGGAACGGCTGCGAGTGTTCTGCGCCCAAAGATTGGTTCGGCGCAGTACCGCCCGCACCGATAACCGTCATTGGCATTTTAAACTGACCGCCAGTAGTAGCGTACGTGTTACCTGCGGAGGATAGTTCAGCCATACCGTAAATACCAAAATTCGCATTCATTAACTCGACGATTGGTCTATAGCCGTTCATGGCTTCGCCCAACGCTTTACCGATGAAATGACCTTCGTCGATAATTTCATCCGCAGCACGTAATCTTCCAAACGCTTGTTGCGTGTTTGCAGGAATATTATAAGAAGAACCGGCTTGCAAATCTTCAGCGTGCGCTAAACAAGTCGGGTCTCTTAACATTTCTTCGAGAACGGCCAAGTTCACGGCGTCGCCGATGGAAATACCTTGCGGCGTATCGCACATAGCGCGTAAATCTGCAATTCGTTTTTCAACGCCAGCCAAAGTTTTCGGTTCAATAATTCTTTTCGTAGTTTCCATAGCTTTTGCCAAACCCATTTCCGGCTCTCTTGCAGAGTAATCAACTTGTCCGTTGGGATCTGGGTATTCCAACTCAGCGGCCAAACTCGGCGGCGGCGGCGGAGACGCATCGGCGAAATCTAAAGCCTTCTGCACTTTATCTTTCGCTTTTTTTGTTAAAGCTTTCAAATCCAACACCTTGGCATGTTCGGATTGTTCGAAAATAGTAATCGGGTCGCATTCTTTCCTCGCCCATTTTTTTTCGTCCTTTCTGTTGCGTTCGTGCTCTGGATCCGCAGGCGAATGGCCGTTAAATCTAAACGTGTGCACTTGTAAAATCGCCGGACCTTTCGTTCGAACGTGGTTAATAGCCGCTTTACCGACTTTCAAAACATCCGTCACGTCTTGACCATCGACTAAAACGCCCGGAACGCCATAGTGTTTTCCTTGTTCAAACACCGACTGGTTCTGCGCGACGTCCTTCGTGAAAGTATTAATCGCGCGTCCGTTATCGATGACTAAGAACAAAATCGGCAAGTTCTCTTTTGCCGCGGCGTTCAAGCACTCTGCCATTCTTCCATTTTGTGCTCCACCTTCTCCCACGAAAACGATCGCAATGCGTTCGTCCTCTCTTCCTTCCATGCCCAATAACTTATCGAGCACGATCGAACGCGCGGCTCCAACGGCATACGGAAGCTGTTCACTTACTAACGCCCACCCACCTTGAAAGTTGTTCTCGACGTCGTAGATATGCATCGACCCACCAGTCCCTCTGCAAGTACCTCCGTCTTTCCCATATAACTCGGCCATGACCTTACCGGCGTCGACTCCGCTAGCAATTGCGTGGCAATGGTCTCTATAATATGAATGCTTCAAATCCGTCTTTCTTATTGAATTCGCTAATAAAGCAGGTATAGACTCTTGTCCATTATCGAGATGCATAAACCCTCTAATCTTCCCACCCATATAACTTTGATTACACTCGTTCTCAAAGTCTCTGCATAACTGCATCATTTCGTACGCGTTCGATAACTCATCCGTCGTGAGTTCGCCGAACTTCTTCAACTCTTGTTCAGTATATTTAAACTCTTTGATGAGAACTTTCTGTGCATCTTCCCACGGTGTTGAAATTCTCAATCGTTCAAGATTCTTCGGCGCTTCTTCGATCTGAACTCGCGCGTTTTCAGCCGGTTTAGCAATCGCTTGGATAGGTTTCAATAACGAGTGTTTCATTTTATTGTTTTTCTCTCTCGTCGCGCCGCGCTTGCCGTCGTCCTTGTTATTCACCGATGCAACTATGGAATGAGCGCGAACGCGATGAGTGTTCTTTTTCGCACTCGCTTTGTTTAAAAAAGAAACGTTCGATCGTTGTCTCATCATCGCGGCAGTAGTATTAACACTCATCATCATCTTCTTATTACAGAGGTCTCGTTCTTTTTCGAGCTGACTGTAAAAGAGCGTTATCCTTCAATTATGTCTACTAATGTATTTATTTAAAAAACGCGGTGGTGTATTAAATTTCTAGTGATCCAACTCTGTTCTATATATTTCCGCTAACGATGCAAAAGAAACAACCCAAGTCGAGAATTGAATTTCTTTGTTTCTTTATGTAACGAACGTAAAGCGTCGTTTTGTTCCTACACTCGTCTTGATGTTTATTTTTGATAAAGCGGGCGAGCAACCGAGCATAAAAAAAAGGTAAAAAGGGTAAAAAAAGGGTAAAAAAGCGTAAAAAAGGGTAAAAAAGCGTAAAAAAGCGTAAAAAAAGGGTAAAAAAGTCACCCGCTCATTTACCCTATTTGCGTGCGAAAACTAGAGCCACTCTTTACGGATTAGAAAGACATCTCGTTACAACTGTGACAACAAACAAAGCGCACACACACACACAGACACACACAGACACACACATAATAATAATAATAATAATCGAGAACAATAGTAATAATAATAATAACAGTGATAATAAATGCACTCGCGTCGATTCTTTTTTTTATAAAAGATGATTGCGTTTAGAGCGAGCTGTCAACTGCTGACGACCAACAAGAACACGAAGAACTCAAATGCTAGAAATAACGAGAACAAAAGAAGAACGACGCAGACGAATGTTATGAGTAAGGACGATCTTTCGACGTCCACGAGTGAATCGAGCGAGGCGAATTTGGTTCTATTGAAGAACGAGAGACAGACGGCTGCTCAGAGAATAATTACGACGACGACGACTTCCAAGTCGTGGGACGAATCAGATTCAGCTGCAGCGACGCCGGTAAACGTTGTCGCGCATCCAGTCGGGAACTCGACGACGAATCAAGCACTCGCGAATTCGGTGAATATTTTGTTAGGCGTTGGCACGTTATCAGTGCCATACGCTTTGAGAGAAGCTGGGTGGGCCGGGATCGTCGTTTTACTAGTTTTAGGAGCGTCGACGAATTATACTGGGAAGACGTTGATTAAATGTCAAAGGAAAGGGAGTTTACCAATGCGTTCGAATTTTAATACGTATTCGGATAAAAACGAAGATGGCAACGTAACCGTGGTGAAAAGAGCGAGGCGAGCTCTAACGACTTACGAAGACATCGGCGAAGCCGCGTTTGGAGATTTTGGACGATCGTTGATTTCGTGGGTATTATACGCCGAATTAATTGGAACGTGCGGGTTGTTTTTCATTCTAGAAGGTGATCACTTGCACTTACTCTTCGAATCGACTATGCAATCGAAAGAAAAGTTAATGTTTTTGGCAGCTCTTATAATGATTCCAACGACTTGGCTCGCGGATCTATCAAAACTATCGTTCATTGGCGCTTTGGGATTCATTGCTTCAGTAGGACTCACAGGCGTCGTTGGCTGGGATCTCGTTCAGGCTTTGAATAACCCTTCGTACCAGTTCCCGCACACGTCACTGATCCACGCCGCGTCTTACCCATTATCATTCGGTTTATTAGCTTTCGTATTTGCTGGACATGCTGTTTTTCCGGCAATCTATACTTCGATGCAAAAACCGCAAGAATACGAAGAGATGTTAGATAAGACGTACGGAGTAGTGATGTTGAATTGTTTATTGCTCGGTTGCGCTGGCTATTATCTCTTTGGCGATAAAGTGTCGTCGGAAGTGACGTTAGATTTACCGAACGGCTTAATTTCAACTGTAGCCTTGGCTCTGATTACAATTAATCCTTTAGCAAAATTTGCGTTAACAATGGATCCAGTAGCTCGTGGCGTCGAGGAAAAAATGAATTTAGATATTTCGAAGAACGACGACAACGACTTGCTAAAGGCCAGATTTGCGAGGACTGGATTGGGTTTGTTAGCTTTATTTCTTGCTGTAGAATTGCCGTTTTTTGGTGTGGCAATGTCCTTAGTCGGAGCGGTTTTAACGCTCAGTGTTTCTCTAATTTTTCCAACCGCGTGCTATTTGAAAATGTTCGGCGATGAATTAGAACCGGCTGAGAAATGGTTAAATTACGCCATCGTTGGACTAGGCTTTATTTGCGTCGCGAGTGGGACAACTTCAGCTTTGTTAGCTCTGTTGGACGCGTCTAACGATTTTGGCATGTAACATATAATATTTTTATTTGTACTAACAGTATATTTTAGATAATTAATGGGCCCATAATTAATCATACGCGTGTAGAATCTCTCTATAATCTATGAATATCTACCTAAGTCGTCTCCAAAATGTTAACTAACTACGTTCGGTCTCAAAACTGAATTCTCAAACGATTGGTCTCTCACGATCCCAAAACAAACAAACATCCACCATAATGGAAACACTATCCAAATCATGTTCGATACGAATACGACGATGCGACTCATCGTGCTCGCTTTCTCCCAATACCTATGATACGTATAATTCGAGAAATAGAGAACCGTCCCGTACATCATTTGGTAATTAAAAACGAACCCAATTAAACCATAAACAAGAGGACTTACCCCTAAATCTCTCACACTACCTATATGTAAAACGATCGTAGGAATAACAGTCGTAATCCCGTTCCCAGTATCGACCCAAAACCCAAAACTTTGCTCTTCGACATAGCTCGGGTCTAACAAAGCATACGTTGCCCAAATAATAGACCAATGTTTCAGCGATATCGCCTGTTTCACAGTAATCTTCTCGAATAAGCAAAACGGTCGCGGTAAATCTATTCCCTGTTTCTTTTGAAGTTTTCGTAATCTTTTATGTTCTCTTTGTACGATCGCTTGGTTAAAGAACAGGGACCATTCCCACACACATATTACTATATTTATTGACGTGAACAAGGTCAACATTTGTATTTCTATGGACGCTATTTTAGTAATTAACAGATTCGGGATCCATAGCAGGAAGATGAAGATCGTTACGTACGTTATCGCGTGTAAGCGCATTGTTTTATGTATATTTCACGATAACGTCTCTCGAGTGTGATCTGTTTGACTATGAATGCTTCTTAATGGTGTTCTACGACTTTACTAGTATTACTCGTTTGTACCGCGCAAATATATTCTTATTTAATGACTAAACAAGCTCACTGATGAGCAAAGTATTGGGAAAAAGTCAGCATTAAGCAGCATATCTTTTGTTCCAAAGTAACGCTTTTTAGCCTCTTTTCCTCTGCCTATGCTCTCGCCTACTCTCGTGTTAAAATTCTCCTTATTAGTAATATTCGTTGTTTAGTATATTGTATTTTATAAAAATGGACAACGCGTCGTCCATGGAGCACAGAGAACTGCGTGAATTCGTGAACGCGGAGATGTCGTGTGTACGTTTCTCAATTTTACGCGCGCGCTCTCTTTCGTTCATGTATTATAGCATACGTTTACGCATAAATTATGTTAAATCACGTTGATCACATTCGATTGAAATTAAATAAACGAAAACTTAAATTTTTGTTCTACTTCTATATAGGACGGCGCAGATGATGATGATGATACACTTCTCGAAAAGAACGAGAGAGAGATGATTGCTGGTGAGGATTTACTATCGGAGAAGTCGGACTTTTGTGAAATCGCCGATTTCTTTTCCGTTGAAGATATCGAACTCGTTGAAATGAATAACGTCGAACGAGATCGAGGATTTGATCTGAACTCGTTTTGGAGTAAGAACAAGAAACAACGCGTGGAAGTTCAATCGATGCTTAAACAAGCGGACGAGCAAGTTGAGAAATTTTGGAGCGTTACCGAGAACGTTTTCATGAGTAAAATGGAAGTAGGAGGCGCGCTTGATGCGAGTAATATCCCATCCGTTCCATTCTTGGACCGGTTAGAAGCGATCGTCAACGAGGACGCCGAGGCGAAAGCTTTGTTTTGCGCGAGTGAAGCGGGAGAATTTGCTATTTTTGGGAACTCAATCGATGATGAGTGCGATTTCTTTTTTGCAGATGAAGGTAGAGACGGCGATGATGTTAGTAATAATAACATAACTAACATCAACGACAGCAAGAAGAAGTTTTCACAAAAACTTCAGTGTCGAGCGAGAGATGTTTTGGTTTTTGAACTCGAACGCGCAGGGTTTATCAATACCAAAACATCGCAAACAATTCCGCAATCGCCGCCAAGACATAAAAAAACAAAAAGTATATTGAAACCACAACCGTGGGACGCGCTTTTTTTTTCAATCGAACGCGTTCGCGAGCTTCAAAAGAGTGCAAAAGTCATCGACGCTTCTCCAGCGGAGTCTCAAGAAAAAGAGAAGAAAGACGTCGAGCGAGAGAGACTTAAAAAAATAAACATCGTTGCCGATAACCTCATCTCGAGCCTAAGAGATCTCGATATCATAGAAGCGTGCCAACTCGAACGATTGAGAAAGGCTTCGAAGTTGACGTTATCTATTCCAGACGGTCGCGTTTCTAAAGTAATCGAGGACAAGTTTAAAAACTCAAGAAAAGTTGCTCTAGTCGCTTTTGAAAAGTTTTGCGCGTCGATATCTTCTTCTTCCCAGTCATCTCCTCTCGTCATAACTGACGAAATGTTGGAAAAAAGATTCATAAATACACCCACGCGAAACAAGGAAAATATTTCTAACGGTTCAACGCCGGTCAACGATGTGGATACGGCTGAGGAAAAAGCAAAACGACACGGTACGCAAGCGAAGAAAATTCTCTCCGAGTGGCTTTACGACAATTTTTATCCCACTGAAACAAGGAAGCGACCAGTACCGACGAAGACGGAGAAAAAAGCTTTAGCGATAAGAACAGGGTTAACGCAAACTCAAGTTACCGATTGGTTCGTGAACGCGCGAGCGAGATTATGGAAGCCACGAGTGGAAGGCATCGTCCGTTCCGTCATTGACGAGTTGAAACAACGACAATAAAATTGCTGCCTCGGACAAAATTTTATAATATTTATGCTCTACCTATTACATATATTACATAATATCATTATCATTCAATCGCAAATCAAAACCGCGCGACTCTATTTCATATATAAACTCGAGAGTCAACTTTTACGGTTGCATCGTATTTTCTGCTTCATATTGCATCAATCGATCTTCTTCGCGTTTAAACGCCAAGAATTCCTCGCTCGGTTTCGGGTGCTTCTGTCCATTCTCCGAGTCATAGAAGTCTTTAATTTTCGGAATATGTTCTGGCACGATGATCTGTCCTTCGTATTCCGGGTCAGCTCCGTTTCGTTTCAAAGCTTCCATAGCGTCGTCGTTCTTCATGTTTTCTGCCCATCTATACGCCGAATCGCCGGCGTTATTCGATGCGTTCACTTTGGCTCCCAAAGAAATGAGTAAATCGATGCCTTCAGCCCAGTCGTCGTACGCCGCGTTGTGAAGTGGCGTGTTTCCTACGTACGTATTATATAAAAATGAAAGCGCGCGTCAGCTAAGTTTTTGTCACAACGACAGAGAGACAGCAGAGACAGAAAAAACGCATGCGTAATATATTTGTTTCTCTCGCTCCTCGTCCGTTTTTTCCGAACGCTTAATCAAACGTCAATCAATCAATCAATCAATCGAAACAAGAACGAAACGAAAGCGCTCCCTCTATCGCTCTCTCGAAACTAACACCTAATTAAACAAATAACAAACCTGCCGCCTCGACTTCGTTCACGTCGAACTTATCGACCTCGACTAATTTCCTGATCAACTCCTTATCCCTCAAGAAAACTGCGCGATGTATTTTCATTGGACCGACTAATCCGCGTCCGCGCATTGATCCCCCACCATCATCTTTAACGCCTACGCATCCATATTTTAACGGGAACGGTCCTTGTACGCGTTGGTACCACGGTTGTACTTCGCCCATTATCTCGCGTTTTGTTTTTAATAATGTTTTCTTTTTTTTTTGAAGCGTTTTTTCTCTCTCGATTTCTCTCTCCGCCTGCTGATGCCAGCAGCGGCATAAAAGAAATTTGAACAAACAGCATTAACACTGTTTAAGCTTTAAGCAGCAAAACTTCTTTCCCAACAGTAGGACTTCATAAATCATAAAATAATCAAAGTAACACGACGCGATAGTACAATAAACGGTAGTAAAATAGTTCGTTCGTTCACAGAAATAAAAAGATAAATATAGTTACATCGTCGGTATATATATTTATATTTATATAAAATGAACCAACTCTTGCAAAGGTTTTCGAGGGCAGTCTTCGATGATGTTGAACTAGGAACTTCTGTCATTAAAAGTACTGCCGTGAGTGCAGTTAATGTAACGTCATCTTCTGATAATGATCGCGATAACGATAAGAGTAATGATAGTATTAGTACTAATGAAGTAGTACCGCCATCACCGCAACCGACGAAACAACAAGACCCGATTCGATTATGGGGCATGAAAATCGATGGAAGGTATTCCGAAAAAGCACTA
>Ga0209710_1001713_pt1 | contig 16221 bp, 20 predicted proteins | sample ArcticOcean_MG_C_5_FD_187436 | JGI IMG/M metagenome (GOLD analysis project Ga0209710, IMG submission 187436) | Marine microbial communities from western Arctic Ocean - ArcticOcean_MG_CB4_138 (SPAdes) (version 2) | ecosystem: Environmental > Aquatic > Marine > Oceanic | place: Arctic Ocean...
GAGAGGGAGAAGCTCCCACCAAGACTTGAACTTGGGGTGGTGGATTCAAAGTCCACAGTGTTGACCAACTACACCATGAGAGCAGGAGTATCACTCACTATATCTATATCTGGTATCTTTTCTTTAACCTCATTAACATACTTCATTCCTGCCAGTGACACCGAAAATAGACCAGCTGAAGTATTTGCAACAATCATTGGTACTACCCGAAAATGAATCGAGTATATCAGACCCATAGAACTTGCCAACATATTCAAGAATAGAAATGAATAATTTATGGCACGAGTGTCTTTGGTTCTATGCACGTGAACCACTTGTGGAACAAACATCACCGCAATTAGGATGGAACTTACCAGACCAATTGCATCAATAGTGTTATCCATTTATCAATTTTAAAATCTATTGTTTAAGTAATATGATCTTCTACGTAATACTTTTTGTGGTTGTATGCTTGTTACTTACGCGTGTAAATCGTAAAAAGTTCGAAAAATATGATTTTAAATGCTTCTTATTGGGGATGAAAAATGAACCATCACGTAGCGAACAATTCGTTCGTAGTATTGATAAGAAGATGCCATTAGAAATTATATATGGGAAAGATACTAGAACCCCTCAAAAGGCTCAACAGTTTCAAGAATATATAGATCCCGATTATTATGATAAAGCGGTTGAAATGTACCATGACCCTGAGGTAAGGAGACCTGATATAACCTATTTCAATTTGGGAGCGATTGGTTGTTTTATGGGACATATGGAGTTCTATGAAAAGTGTTTTAAACAAGACCTGAAATATGCTGTAATTTTTGAAGATAATGTTATCATAGATTCCAATCGGATTTACGACGAAATTCAATCAGTAATTGATGAAAAGGGTGATGATTTTGAAATGTGTTTTTTCCATTGTTTATCAAGACTTCCTGAAAAGAAAGAGGGTACATTAGAAAAGGTAAAATGGATTTCTAGTACAAAATGTTATCTCATAAACGTTCATAATATGAGATGGTTCAAGCGTTTTTTCTTACCCATGGATAACCACGTCGATATGAAACACGAGGATCTTATTGTGAAAGGGGCTCGGATTTATTACAAAGATTTTAGAAAGTATATGCATGTAGATCGAAAACATACAAGTACTATAGGGCACAGCGAACATGGAAGACCATCCTATTTCTCTAGAACCAACCCTGATGCGACTCCCGATGATCTCAAGTCGGGGTTTTAACCCATCACGAATTTCTTTGCGAATTCGATGTAGGAAGCCTTCCAGGTATTCCAGGTGTTATTTATCGGAAAGTTTTCATTGATAGTAACTTTGCGACCGTCGTTGAGAGTGATCGCGATACTGCACGCGTATTTTATCATTGGGAGTGCTTTCAGAACATCGTGCATGATTTGATTGGCACTCGAACTCCTGATGTAAACGGGGAAACGCGCGCCGTCGTAGTCATAGTAATTGGGGTCGCCATCCGACCACCCAGTCATTTGATGTGGTTTAAATGAGATGCCCCGAGTGGTATTCTCAGTGACTGAACTGAAATTACCTGAGAGTAAGTCGGGGGTGGACATACACTGGAAGATATGCTTCCTTAGATCAGACCAGTTCGTAGCTTCGTTTATAACCTCTTCAGACGTATCTAAAGTGGTGATGTAGAGGTTTGTAATCCTGGCATCGGCATAGTCGATTTCCTTGAGGTGTTGAGGGGTGGTGGTGATTTGTCCGATCATTTTGATGTGGTTGGAAAAGTTATTTTTTTATGATTTAGAGCAAGACTTAGGTGCTTGAATAAAAACAGGTCTTTCCGTTCTAATAATCGCCAAACCTGTGCGCAATATAAATCGCGCAAATCTCGAATTGACTACAACTACCGTATGGTCTATGTACTTTCTAGAACTATATCTATGTTCATCTAACACACTTTTCATAGAAAGAACGCGCCCCAATGAGATTTTTTTACATTCCGTAGCATCCAAAACGACTCGAACGCGTTTATCTTTGGACCACAACTGTGTAAAGAATGAATCTAAATCACTCGCGGATGTAGTGTCATCCAATTTAATACCAACCTGGGGGGTCATCTTAAAGTAAACATTCATTTTTTACATACAGGTATTACGTATATGTAAAATAGGATTAAGAATATGAAGTAATGATATTCATATTAAGCAAATGATTTAGTAGTTCCTTCCTCCTTTCGTTTCTCACGACACGCGTCGTTCTTCTCCTTCTTAGCCTCAGCCTTGTTAGGGTTCGCCTTCGCTTTGTTCGCCTGCTTGATTTTCTTCTTTTCAGAATCAGTGAGTTTTTCTTTCGTTGTCTTATCAATAGCCATCCTTTTCCTTTATAGTAATATATCATTTTAAATCTATAAGCCCTTACATACACATACTAAATGGATCTAAGAGCTGTTCTAAACGGGGCTCGAACCCGTGACCTTGGCGTTATAAGCACCACGCTCTAACCAACTGAGCTATAAGAACGGTGCATACCGACTATTGACTAGTCGTTATGTATAACTGTGAGACTTTCTCCCACATAATATGTATGTCTCTCAACTTTAAGTATATTATTTTATCCGTGTATAGTAAATGTCGGTAGAGTTTGTCACATATGCTAACAAATCTCAGGGGATGTTTGATGAGCTCATAACCAACGAGTTTGGTGTAGCCGTTAAGGTTTTAGGTTGGGGAACGGAATGGAAAGGGTTCTCGGACAAGGGTAAAGGTGTTTTGAACTATCTCGAAACCAAAAGTGATACAGATATAGTCGTATTTCTCGATGGCTTTGATACAAAGATTAACAAAAATCCAGACAAACTTATAGATCTTTTTAAAGAGTTTAATTGTAAAATTCTTTTATCGAGTGATCCAAATATAAGTGGTACGTTTATTACAAATTTGGTTTTTGGTACATGTAAAGGAAGTGGAACTGCCAATGCTGGGATGTATATGGGGTACGCAAAAGAACTGAAAGAGTTTCTCAAGGCTGAAGAAAAGGCAAAATGTAAAGATGATCAACTAAACTTTAACACGTTGTGTAGAAGTCGTGAAGATATACGAGTAGATGAAAAGAATGTCATATTTCATAATTTCAAACCAACCGAAATACAGAAAACATCTGACGCACTATTTGTATCGTTTCCAGGTTCCCCGGGGGTATCTAGATATTCTAGAGCGCTCGTAGAATACACACAATTTATATACATATACATATTGTGTCTACTGGTGGTAGCTATGGCGGTATCACCGCGTTATAAGAATGTTTTAATGGGTTCTACCCTAGGGTTAACCGCGTTTTATGCATTTGTCGCTGACAAATCGTGTACCGTCTAGGCGGTCTTCATCGAAGGCATCATCGCCGACATCCCAGCCATACGGCTACCCATGTTAGAATTTGATTCAAGACCTAACAAACTAACGACTTCACCGATAAGTAAACCTTGTTGAACCATAACTACCAATTTAGCCATATCAGTCCTAGGACTAAAGTCACCGTAACCAACACTACTCATGGTAGTGAAGGAAAAATAGAATGGATCTAACATCGTTTTAAATCCAAAAGTTTTGGGATTCATCTTATCAAGTAAGAAATAGAAGAGACCGAACACCATTGTAATTAGGAAAACTCCTGTTAATCGTTGCATTTTTATAATTATGATATATTTTTATTATACAGATTCCAATCGTTGTAATTCCCCCTGACTCATATCTCGACTTTTTCTCCTGGTTACACCATTAAACGCCCCTAACCATCTATTCACTGCGTGTCGAGAACCAGTGACAGACGCAGCATCATCACTTACAAGTATACTTAGACCATTGCATACATCGGGTTTATTGTCTTTATCGGGAAATTGTACCATGAAAGCCTGAATAGATATAGCTGGTATATCTGGTGCGTCGTCTAAAAGCTTGTCGTATTCTTCCCTAGACTTCATCAAGAATTCAACTACTTCTGACCGATGTTTAACATCTAGGGATATCTCCATGTCTATACTCCTATAGAACTTAGACCACTGTACACACATTGCCGAATGTGCTTCAGAAAGTGGTAAACTCTGACTAAATTTACCAATTGATGTAAGTATACCACCCAGCACATTTAGAAAGGCGAAAAAATATTGGATAACCATAATGTTGTTTTTAGTTTCTGTAGATACATCTGCACTTCCACTCGGATTTAGAACTGCGAACCCACCAACACCAGTTATACTTGCTATAATTATACTAGGATAGGCTAACCAGTCATTCTGTTTCTTATAAAATAAGCGCGCATGATTATGCAACCATCGGTATCCAGCCGCCTTTTCCGCCCATTTTATAAGTAACTTTTCTTGTTTTTCACACCATTCACATTGATCAACTTGTTTATCACCCATGGTCTATTATTAGCCTGGGAGATAAATTTGAAGTTCTGGTTTCATTTCTCCCACCCACCACTTCTTTTCCGCGGGGTCCCATTTCCCACCTTTCGATTTTACTATATCTTTTTCATCGAAAGGAACATCCAAGTATATTCGCTCTTTTACGCATGTCACCCATTTTTTCGCTTCTTCTTCCGTTTTGAATGATTTATATACCGCACCAGGGTACCCATCAATTTGTTCCTTAGCCTCACCCCATGTTGTGTAAATACCTGGGATGTGTCCTCGAACGACACTATAGAATTTAGACTCCTTCGTTTTAGTGGTTCCACCCGCAGCTTCATAAGCTAATTTATCAACTTCTTCATTTTTAGGATCTCCATTGTGTGCTTTTACCCATTTCCAATTAACAAGTATAAGTTTATTACGTACATCATCAATGGCAATCCATAACTCTTTGTTTTTCACGGGTGTACCTGTGGAAGTCATCCAGTCGTTCTTTTTCCAGTTTATAATCCATGAGCTAATACCATTCTTCACGTATTGACTATCTGTAAATATACACACTTCTTGGATATCCCTCTTCAAACATTCCTCAAGGGCTTTGAGAATTGCAGTCATCTCCATTACATTATTTGTTGTGTCACCCTGTTTACCACATAATTTAAAGTCATCACTAACGACACCCCAACCACCACGTCCAGGATTTCCCAAACAACTTCCATCTGTATAAATCTCATACATATTATAAATTAGAACGATCCTTTTATATAATTTTCTCAGTACAATGTAATAGAGGTAAATCATGGCAGCGTACTTACCCCTTATACTCATGAGTTGTTGTTGTACTTCATGTGTTGTGTCACCTACCGTAGCTTTATATCTATTTTACGCAAAAATCATGGCGTGGATAGGGGGTTTTATGAAGAAGTTAAACCCCTTAAATGCAGTCAAGGGTGTTGGTAAAAAGATTGGTAGAGGGATCAAAAAAGTTGGAAACAAGATAGGTAGGAGTGCTAAAAGGACTGGTCGAGCATTCCGAAGAAGTACGAGAAGGACTGGTAGAGCATTCAAGAGATTCGGGAGAAAGTTCAGGGTCAAGAGAATCCGGATCAGACGGCCTCGAATTAGATTCAGATGCTTCTCTCCCGAGACCCCCATCAAGCTTGAAGATGGTAAGACCGTAATGATAAAGAACTTGAAGTTGGGTGACACTCTCATTAATGGTAGTGTTGTTGACGCTGTTATGAAAATCAAAAATGAGAATGATCCTTATTACAAAATATACTGCCCGTCTTTGAAGAGTTACATTCACGTAACTGGAAGACACTATGTCAAACATGGTGCCAAGTACATTCAAGTTAAGAATTTACCAAACGCTAAACTTACCACTAAGATTGATAATGTCGTCAGTTGTCTTGTGACTAGTGATCACAAGATTCCCGTCGGAAATATGTTGTTTTGGGATTGGGAAGATAACCTCGTTCCAACTCGCCAAAATGTAGATGTTTTACTTAATAAAATCCGAGCTAACCGAACCATTAAACGTCCAAGTGTGCGGTCGAAGATTTCTACAGAATAAAAATAGGTTGTAAATGTAGAGTAGTTATAAATCACCATGACTGAAATGATGCTACCATTGATGATGTGTTGTTCTTCATCACTTTCAAGTGTGAGTGTTCTTGGTGGGGGGGGAGCAGCGTTCGCTGCCATAATGTCCAGACGGAAAAGTCAAGCCGCCGCCGAACAGAAAGCTCAGGCTCAAGCTGCTGCCGCTGCTGCCGCTGCACGAAAAGCTCAAGCTCAAGCTGCTGCCGCGAGACGAAGAGCTGCTGCAGCTGCTGCTGCCGCGAGACAAAGAGCTCAAGCTGCCGCTGCCGCGAGACAAAGAGCCATTGCCGCGAGGCGAGCCCAAGCCGCTGCTGCATCACGTAGAGATAGACAAAGAGCTGCCACCGTGAGACGAAGAGCTCAAGCTGCTGCACGAAGAGCTAAAGCTGTCGCAAGGGCTGCTGCACGAAGAGCTCAAGCTGCCGCAAGGGCTGCTGCGCGGAGAGTACGGGCTGCCGCAAGGGCTACTAAACGTGCTGCGAGGGCTGCTGCGCGGAGAGCTAGAGCTGCCGCAAGGGCGGTTAGAAAAAGATTCAAGAAAGTTGGGAGAAGGTTCAAGAGATTCGGGAGAAGGTTCAAAAAGATTAGGGTTAGAAGGCCTCGATTTAGGAGATTCGGGAGAAGGTTCAAAAAGATTAGGGTTAGAAGGCCTCGATTTAGATTTAGACGTCGTTGCTTCTCTCCCGAAACACCTATTACCCTCCAGAATGGTAATACCCTACCAATTAAGGATTTAAAGCTCGGGGATACACTCATTAACGGTAGCATTGTAAATGCAACTATGCAAATACGAAATGAAGATGATCCATATTACACAATACATAGTAAGAAATTGGGTATGGATATATATGTAACCGGGTCACATTACATCAAAGCAACCACAAGTTTGGTATCACATAGATATGTACGGGTAGCCTCGTTTAAAGAATCTGAAAAAACTCAAAAAGTTGATGACGTAGTTAGTTGTCTAATCACACACGATCATCGAATACCTGTGGGTGAATTTATATTTTGGGATTGGGAGGACCAGAAGGTGAATTAATTTATTGTGATAAGGTATAATATGAACGGTGAAAATGAGGGATCAGGAATGATGCTTCCACTACTCATCGCTTGCTGTTCATCTCTTTCTTCATCAGTGGGGGGCTTTCTAATGAAAGACAAAATAGCTGCAATGTTAGGTGGTAAAAAGGGTGTCTCGACACCGATGAGAACAGCATCGCGTGGTGGTGGTGGTGGTGGTGTCTCCGCGAAACTCGCGAGAGCGCGTGCTTCTCAACGACGGGCCGCTCAACAACGGGCTTCGGCTGCTCGACGACGGGCCGCGGGGGCTCGACGAAGACAAATGGCCGCACGACGACGGGCCGCAGCTTCTCGACGACGACGGGCCGCGGGGGCTCGGAAGAGGATGATGGCTGCTAGACGACGACGGGCTGCGCGCTCGCGTCGGATGATGAAGAGGAGGAGGATGAAGAGGGGGGTGAGGAGAAGGTTCAAGAGATTCGGGAGAAGGCGTCGAGTCAGGAGGTTTGGTAGGAGGGGTAGGAAAATGGCGAGGAGAGGTAGGAAATTGTTCCGAAGGATGAGACGCCGATTCAGGTGCTTCTCTCCCGAGACTTCTGTCAAGCTTCAAAACGGTGATACACGCCCCATGAAGAATCTCAAACTTGGTGACGTCCTCATCAATGGTAGCATTGTTGAAGCTACATTGAAGATTAGGAACCAAAATGATCCTTATTACAAACTTCCCGGAAACATTCTAGTGACTGGATCTCACTATGTCAAGGATGGTAGCACTTACAAGCATGTCAGTAAGTTTTCCAAGGCTGAAGCCACTACTCAAATCGATGATGTTGTATGCTGCTTAGTCACCAGCGACCACAAGATACCCGTCGGGGACTTTGTATTCTGGGATTGGGAAGATAACCTTGTTCCAAATCACGTTCAACAGACCACTAAAGTAATGACTCTCCGGAACCGGAATAAAACTCTCAACTCATTCTAAATGTCGAGTGGTGGTGGTGATAACACTATGATGTATGTGGGTGTCGTCGCATGCTGTTGTTCGGTTTCTTCTTCAGCCGCCTCTATTTTTTTAAACCCCTTAACCTTTTTAACAGGAGCTTTCCTTATGAGCCGTAAAAAGAAATCTCGTGGACGACGTGGACGCCGGATGCGACGACGGTGTTTCTCCCCCGAAACATTGATTAAACTTCAAAATGGTGAAACACGTGCCATGAAGAATCTCGAACTTGGTGACGTCCTTATCAATGGTAGCATTGTTAAGGCCACTATGCAAATTAAAAATGAAAGTGAGACCTATTACAAACTTCCCGGTGACATTCTCGTAACGGGATCCCATTATATCAAGGATGGTGATACATACAAACAAGTTACAAACTTCTCAAAGGCTGAAGCCACTACTCAAATCGACGATGTTGTATGCTGCTTAGTCACCAGCGACCACAAGATACCCGTCGGGGACTTTGTATTCTGGGATTGGGAAGATAACCTCATACAACAATAAAAATTGTTGACCTACAGTATGATGGATATAGTGTCAAAAGCCCTATCGTTACCTATACCACTAACGAAGGAGTATATCCTTTCCTTACCCAGGATACCAAAAGATTACAAAATACCCAAACGGGTATGCAGGGATGTAAAATTAAACTCAAATGCAACGAACGCTGAAAAAGCTGCATTAAATACAGATGAGACATTTACGAAAATGTGTACGAACGGCATGAATGGAGGGGGTGGTGAGGAAACGACGATGCTTATTATAATTTTGCTACTGTGTTGCTGTTGTTGTTGTTGCATGTCTTCAATGGGTACAGGTGGATATACACTATGGAAGAGACGTCAATCTAAAAAAAAATAAAACAAATCCTTTTTAAAAAAATGTATTCGATACAAATTTTAAAAATGATTATTTAGTCTTGTCGGGGTATTCTGAAGCTTTTTTTGGAATTTTACAAATGGTATCACCACAATGATCCCTATTTTGATATACAGAGTTTATTGAAGCTGCCAATTCATTACACGATTTTAGACTCCATCGTCCTAATTTTGGTTTATCCACTTTAAATATTAATTCAAACAATTTCTTAATCATTATCTATATCGGGAGGGGTGTATTTAAGTATGTTTTCAGCTTTGAAAAAGTCATTAAACGGGCAACCTTTACAACGTCTGTGACGTATCGCACATCCGAGTCTATTGGCATTCTTCATACACGGTTTATTCCTTACTATTTTCCGTGATCGATATGTTCGTTGTCGTCTGAAGCTAAAACACACGGAAGTTTGACTTAGAGCTAACATATATTCGTATAATTAAGTTATTTTTTTAAGCTAGGTTTTAGAAGAGTTCATCTTCAACTTCTATTTTAAGTTTGCAGTCACCTTTCGGGTAAGCCACACATAACATGGTATAACCCCTCATCACTTGATGTTCATCAAGAAAGGATTGGTCTTCCTGGCTTACTTGACCCCACACTAAACGTCCAACACACGTGGAACAGGCGCCAGCGCGACATGAATAGGGGAGGTCGATACCCTCTTTTTCCGCTGCATCTAGAATGTACGTTTCATCATCACATTCAAATGTTTCATCACCACCGGGTGTAATGAGGGTGATTTTATAATTTGCGCGGACGGCTACACGAGACTTCTTCTTGATAAGACGAGTTCGTGGTGTGAGGGGGGACTTAATATGACAAGTGGTAAGGGCAGACATACTATTTGAGTATGTAATTTCGTTTTTAAATAGCATTAATCGTGCAATTTAAAAATGATTGTTTTATATATTTTTTACTATCAAACGAATATTTGATACTTAGTTGCTGAAAGCCAAACCGCCCATGCCGCTTTGAATGCGGAGGACGTTGTAGTTAGTGGCGAACATGTGCATGTTGGTAGCGCCTTGGGCGGTACCCATGGTGACAGCGACTTGCGCGTTATCGATGCGCGAGAAGTTGCAGGTACCGGTAGGCTGGTGCTCTTCGGGCTTGAGCGCGAAAGAGTACGAGTACACACCGGCGTAGGGGGAACCGGAGTGATGGTTGAAGGCTTGCACTTGGTTGAAGTACTTACCCTTCTGCTCCTTGAAACGGTCTTGGCCGTTAAGGATGAGCTTGAAGCTGGAGAGGGGACCAATGGCATCTTCGGTGAAGATCGCGGTACCACCCATCTCGGTACCAGTACCAAGCATGGGGGAACCATAAGTGGAGAGGGACACATAGGAGTTGGAGGCGGTGGTCCCGGCAAGACCAGTGTGAAGCTTGACATCGTTGTCGCAAGACTCGGAGGTGAAGTTCCACATGGAGTTACCGTTGGTGGCAACGTTAGAGAAGCACCACACCAGCTCCTTGACGGGGTGGTTGTACGACAGGCGGACCTGCTTGGTGGCATCGGTGTCGACGGTGTCGGTACCGGTGTGCTGAACCTGTTCGATCAGGTATTCGTGACCCTTTTGGGCGAAGCGGCGACGCTCCTCGGTGTCCAGGTAGATGTAGTTGGCCCACATCTTGAAGACACCGGTGTCGAGCCAGCTGTCGAAAGTCGACGACAGATCGCAGTCGAGGCGGACCTCGTGGTACTGCAGGGCGATCAAAGGCAAGTACAAACCGGGGTTGCGGTTGAAGAAGAAGAAGAGGGGGAGGTAGACGGTCTTGGCCGCGATACCGGAGGTCATCTTACCGTAAGTAGCCTTCTTGGAGTCATCCAAGTAAAGCTCGGTGTACAGACGCCACCACTTCTGGTAGTGCTTGTCGATCCTTTGCCCACCAATGGACAGTTCGACGTTGTTGATACCACGCTCGGCGATCCAGGCAGCCTGGGCCTCATCCATGCCAGCCTTGGCCTTGAGTTCAATGTACATGTCACCGACCAGATCACCGTTACGGGCGACGGTGACGGACACGCGACCGGAGTTGGCGGCAGTACCGTTGACGGTCTGCTCGATGTTCTCCATCGCGAAGTTAGTGTGGCGCTTGTATTTGGCCTGGAAGAAGGTCACCTCAGGGTTACCGGTAAGGTAGACATCCTGGGCGCCGTAAGCTACGAGTTGCATAAGACCACCGGCCATTTTGAGAGTTGTTGTACTATAAGCAGAGAAATTAATTACGGGTAAACGCGCAATTTATGATTTGGATTTTTCTCTGTTTACAACAAATGTCGAAACACCCTGAAGAAATCGAAGAAGGAGAAATTATTGAAGATCAAGATCAAGATCAGGAGGAATATTCTGATTCGGATGCTGAGATTTCAAGTCTCATCGATCCAGGTGAAGAGGGGGAAGAAATGGATTTAGCTGAATTATTGGGAACATTGTTCGCTACGGATGAGGGTGACACTGTTTGTAGTGCCCTGATTGGGATTTCTACTCAAATGCAGGTCCAAAACAAAATCCTTGTAAAAATGCTTGCTCAACTTCAATCATCGAAAAAGTAATTAAAAGAAAAAATCGTATTATAAATAATGGAAAATACTCACTTCATCGATAAGGAACCCAATAAATATGAAGCCCTCACGGAACTTCATAAACAGCAAATTCGGTCGATGAATGAGGAACAGGCAACACGTGTTTTAGAAAGATTAGAATATGCGTGGGACTTACGTGAAAAGAGCTTTCTCAGTTCTCAGAATCTTGGATATAACCAGTTCATTGATCGTTCTTATTTTAATGAAGATGGATCCATATCAATCAATGACATTGATCTGGGAGCGATCAAAGCTATAAAAAAAAGGCAGGTAGACTTTGCAGTTGATCTAAGAAATCATGTCAATAAACTCGACAAGGCCAAGGAGAAAGAAAAAGGTGAAGAGGATAAAAGGGAAACGGATGATTTCGGTCTTAGTTTAGACAAGCGAATCGCCAATATCATTCTACACATTGAGGATGGTTTTGAGAATATTCGACGACACTATATATCTTATGAACGGGTCAGCACACCTACGGTTCAGCCACAGTTTCCTAGGTTCTCGGACCCATCCACAATGGATGATGAAGATATTGAGAATTTTACACCGCTTCAGAAGTGTTTAGTGTTTACACTGGAGGAAATCTATAAATGTGGGTACCGTCGATACAAGGGACATTGTTGTGAAGAAATTACGACCTCAGATGGCTACAAAACACGTGCATGGTATCCAAAGTTCACTATTGATAAGTTTGTATATTCCATTGCACGAAGGGATTACATGTTTACAAATTGGAAGAACTTTACGAGTAAAGGATCTATCGCCCGTGAAGTGATTGATAATATCTCAAAATGTGACGATCAACAGTTCCCCGAAATTAGTAAGAGACGCCATGTCTGGTCGTTTAAAAACGGTGTTTTCGTTGGAAAAGAATGGATTCCCGACCGTGGGGTATATGATTGCCGCTTCTACCCATACAACCACCCAGATTTTGCATGTCTCGACCCAACTATCATTTCCTGTAAGTATTTCGATCAAATGTTTGATGACTATTCCCACCTTGAACGTTGGCAAGATATTCCAACCCCACATTTTGACAAGGTTCTACATTATCAGAAACTTGAGACTGAAGTATGTAACTGGGCGTACGTAATGGGTGGTCGTCTCTGCTACGACGTCAATGACTTGGATAGCTGGCAGGTTATACCATTCTTCAAGGGTATTGCACGTTCTGGTAAGTCTACGTTAATTACGAAAGTATTTAAGAAATTCTACGAGAGTGAAGATGTAGGTGTTCTAGCGAACAATATCGAGAAAAAATTCGGTCTTTCTGCGATCAAGGATAACTTCATGTTTATCGCCCCAGAAATCAAATCCGATTTGGGTCTCGAACAGGCTGAGTTTCAGTCGATCGTATCCGGTGAGGATGTTTCCATCGCTGTAAAGAATAAAACTGCCCTATCAATTGAATGGAACGTTCCTGGTGTACTCGGTGGAAATGAAGTTCCAAACTGGAGAGATAATTCTGGATCTATTCTTCGACGTATTCTACCATGGAGTTTTACGAAACAGGTGAGAGAGGCTGATCCCCAGCTCGACGAAAAACTCCACAAGGAACTTCCCGCTATTCTTCTCAAGTGTGTTCGTGGTTACCTTGACTATTCTAACAAGTATAGGGACAGAGACATCTGGAGGGTAGTACCCCCGTATTTCCTACTTATCCAAAAGCAGGTGGCAATGGTTGCGAGTACATTGACAAACTTTATGGAATCAACGTTGATAACCTATGGGGATAAACTCTGTGTTCCTCAGACGATCTTCGTACAGGTGTTTAATCAGCATTGTGTCGCGAACAATCTCGGTAAACCCAAATTCAATCAAGATTTCTATGCAGGTCCATTCAGTTCAAGAGATATTGAAGTACGAGATGAGGTTGTAACATACAAGGGGCGAACATATCCGAGACAACCAGTCATATTTGGTCTAGACGTTATCGAAGAAGGTCTCGGATTTACAACAGACTTCTAAAAAAAATAATTACAAATAGTAATATGAGCCAGTCTGTCAAGGAATTTGTTCGACAATCTGGCGTAGAACTCCAAGCCCCTGATTCTGCGTCAAATTCGAATAATAACTTCGCAAGAGAACTCGATTTTGAACTAGAACGTTCTGATCGTGATAGGGCAGCTCGGGAAGCCCGGGAAGCCCGGGAAGCCAGTGCAATGCGGGGTAGCCAATTCTTTCGTACCCCGTCGCGACCAATCCCCAGACAATCACAATTTCCACCTAGACTTCAGAGGAATATTGTAAACAATAGAACATATGGACGTTTTAAACAATTTGAAAACTCTAATAATGATTCCCCAATGAGTAATGAATTTGATGATGTTATATTAAATTCTAAAAATGAAAAAATGATTAACAATTTACTCGCTGAACAGCGTTTTTCAGATAACACTGAAATTAATACGAGGGATAACTTCTTTAATCAAAATATCGCTCCCCCACCTACGAATGGTCTTCAGGTAAGTAAATTAAACCCTGGTATGTTTAATGCGATGGTTAACAAGGAATTCGGTAATACACCCCGTTTAGACCTTAAAGCCATGCTCGTGAAAAGACCCCTTGGTAAAACTTCCGCCGGTGAAGGTCTTTATATAGATACAACAGAGATCAGGGGTAAGTATGGTCAGTTCAAACAAGGATTCTCTCACACAAAGGAGGCTGGTCCACAAGGTGATCTTAATAAGGCGTTTAGTACAGTTCAATTTGGTTTGCAAATTTCAAACAACGTTGAAAGTAAGGGTGCAACCGTGAGCTTTTTCCGTAATGGTAAAATTCGTTTCTCTGGTGGGTTCGTTGGTGCGAATATCACTAACCAACCAGAACTTATTCGACGATTTGTAGTTGACAATTACACTGATAAACAGCCATTCCTTTACAGTGACTTTGAATACAATAATTTAAGTGGTCAGTTCAAGGTTAATGGTATCTTCAAAAACATGGCAAATATTGCCCGAGAAAAGCAACAATATGGAATGAGTTATGCTACATACGAACCAGAGCTTACACCATTCCTTTATATTGAATCCACCGAACATAAGTTTATTATAACTAGGAATGGAAACGTACAGATTTCCGGTGCTAAATCACCTCAAGATCTTGAGAATGCCTATAGAGTTGGAACCGAATTTGTCAAAAAGCTCAATAGAGATGGTGAAATTGACATAACTGGTGTTTTCAATAACAGTCTCAAACAAGGTAAGACTAAGGCTAAGGCTAAGGCTAAAAAGGTCATCAAGAGATCAAATCTGAATAAATTTAATAAACTGACTAAAAATCAAATTAATGCAATTAAAATTGATGATAAAATGTTGAAAAATTTCGATAAAGCTGAACTCATAGATTTTGCCAGAAAGATGGGTATTACGAATTTTAGAAGTAAAGATGAAAAAACTGGTTTCCAAAGAGATTCTACCAAGAATCAAATTCGTTCAAAGATTAAGGAGAAATATGGAATACGAACAATCAAGTATAAAAATACCAATAAAGGTCAAAATGTGGCACTCACCGGTAATAATGTAAGATTCCGGATTGGAAAGGAATTATGTAAGAACATGAAAGTGAAGGAACTTCTTCGTATCGCTAGTGTTATGAAAATATCTCTCACCGGAAAAGAAAAGAAGGCTGATTTATGTAAATTGATTGAAAAGGCTAGAAACAGTATTGCTAATAAACCTGTCGTAAAACCACTTTCTCCTAGGGCCTTGAAACAAAAAGTGAAAAATAATAAGAGAAACACCAAAGAAATTAGTAAAAATTTTAATCGACAGATGAAAATAAATAACACTGAAATAAAACGAAGACTTAATGAAAATTCTATCCGCAATGACCTTGGTAAACTTTATGGGTCTAAGTGGATGAATAGATATAAACCTAACCTTACACAGGATGTAAAAATAATCCAAAATAAGATTCGTAACATTTCTAACGCCAACAAAAATAAGATGGGTGTACCTTTTAAACGTGAAATTGATACTATCAAGAAACACATGGTGAGTAACTGGAAGATGCAAAGAAAGAGAGATTTGGAGAAAAAATATCTTAATAATAAATTAAACGTCAACGGTGTTAATGCCAACTTGAAAAACGCATATAGACGGGCAGCGGTTAACTATATGATGAATTTGACGAACGCAAAGAAAAAAATAGATGCAGAAAAAATGAATCGTTATAAAAAACGCTGGCTAAAAACTCGTGCTAATGCTAATAATAACGCACGCCCTAAAGTAGGGGCTAAGGCTAGAATTAATAAGATGTAACATTCTCTATGGAGAGAACTGACACGATACATGTCATAAAGCATCCCGCGTTATATATCAAATCCCGCCACCTAGACATAAAACCCAATGATGGACTTATGGTTAATAAGTACATAGCATGTCCCAATAATGGGGCGATAGATACAGGCTTTTTAGAATGAATTGCAATTGTACTTGATATAATAAATACCAAATTTATTATATCAATTATTCTTGAGAAAACAACAAGGTTATAAATAGATATAAGCAAAATAACTTCAAAAGCTATTCGCATATTCTTATTGTATTTTACTTCCACTACATCTGGAATGGATTCTATCAATGGTTCAGGTTCTACTAATGGGGGTGAAGTTTCAATACTTTCATCCACCCCGATTCGAAGAGATCCATCCGGTATTTCTACAACAACAAACTTTTCATTATTCATTATATACATTTTATGTAGGGATTAATACTTTTCTTAGGTTCTGCAATTTGTTTTAGATGAATAGTATGATAAGA
>Ga0209710_1001717_pt1 | contig 16181 bp, 10 predicted proteins | sample ArcticOcean_MG_C_5_FD_187436 | JGI IMG/M metagenome (GOLD analysis project Ga0209710, IMG submission 187436) | Marine microbial communities from western Arctic Ocean - ArcticOcean_MG_CB4_138 (SPAdes) (version 2) | ecosystem: Environmental > Aquatic > Marine > Oceanic | place: Arctic Ocean...
ACCTTAGAAAAATGTTCCGCAACGGCCCGAAATTCGAATTCGAGTTCCGTCGCTCTTCGCAATCCAAAAACGATATCGACGATCTTGAAAAGAAGTTGATGAGTGCGCCAAAGATTGGAATGGAGGAGGAGGACGACGACGACGACGACGACGCTTCAGAGGAAGAAGAAGAAGAAGAAGAAAAGAAGATTGAAATAGATATAACTTGGTGCTTGGAAACTCTTGGATTTATGTTATATCAAATACGCATGAAAGCGAGAGAGTTTATTATACAGAGGCACGCAACTGCCGGAAGAAGAAGAAAAAATGTGAGCGAAAGAAAAAGTAGTGATTCGATGAAGACGTATTACGTGGAATCGAAGAGAAAGATGAAGAGAAAGAAACGAATTATGTTGATGAGGGTATTTGCGTGCGCTGTGTGGTTCTGGGTGCTGTTTTATGCCGCGAACTTGTACTGGAGTAGACGAACGGCGGCGGACGATTTTGTGCAAAACGGAGCGCGAAAAGTCGAGAGCAGGTCGATAAAGGAAGCGAGGAAAGAAGTGGAAGCTGCTAAACGAGGACAAATTTTACATACGAGTGGAATGATGAGGACGAGGTTTTCTGGTGGTGGGTTAGGTGGAATTTACCCGTCACGCGAACGCGTCGATTCGCCAGAATATGAGAAAGAAACTTCGCGGCTGATGGACATCGTAGCAAACAGAATCGCAAACGGCCAACATCATAGTTCATCCGATTTCAACGACGTGAGGAAACACGTCCGCGAACATAGAATGCGAGCTGGCACAATGTCAGATGAAAAATTAGTACACATAGATAACGCCGAGGTCATGCGTTTAAGACAAGTCAAAAAAGATTTAAGAGACGATTTTCTTCGCATGGGTCCTTCGTGCAAATTCGACGAATCTGGTTTATCGCGCGAAGGTGCGAGGGACTTGCGAGAAGAATGCCGCGATTTTTTTAGGGAAGAAAAGAAAAGAATGGACAAAATCCCATTATTAGACGACGCTAAATTCAGAAGAGAAGCGGAACGTGAACAAAATCGGAACAGATTTCCCGGTCATCGCTTGCCAACGGATATAAGACAATTCGATATGCCGCATTAGTAGATAATAGTAGTAGATAGTTGATAGTAGTAGTTATTAATATAAAAATTCTAGCTTAGCACAGTACGTAGTATATATAGCCTCCTTAATGTCTTCTTCCTCGACCACCGCCTCGACCACCTCCTCCTCTTCCAGTATTCTTCGGCTTCGACTCAGCCTTCGTCGCATTTGATTTATCCCAACCAGGAAAAACTCCTTCCACGCACTTCCTATACGAGAAATCAGTCATCGACCCATTCGTCCTCATCACGTAATAACACTTCGAATCATGCTCTGGATGCATTTTCACTTGAAACGCTTTAATACCGCATCCAACCTTCTTCTCGAAATCTCCGTGTCCCTTTTCCAAACACGCTTGGACGACTAAGCGCTCGTAATCGTTCATATCTTGGTTCGGCGTTATCGTGTTTAATAACCAAGAAAAGTACTTAATTGCCTCTTCTGGACTATTGAACGTCTTCGGTCCGAGTGTTTGCGGTTTCCATGATCGTTGCTCTCCCTTCGCCGTCTCAACTTTATTACTAGTAGTGTTCGCCTCGTTTTCGGCGGCGTCGAATTTCGTCCTCTTTTGTTCTCGCGCGTCGTCCGCGCCTTCTTCTGCCTCCTCTTCCTCTGCCGGTACTAATTCTGCGCTTTCTTCTTCGCTATCGCCTTCGCGCGCGCGTTTCTTTGCGTCCTCGTGCGATGTTTTCGAGACCGTCATCTTTAGTGTTCGTTTTATTTATTATCCCAAAAACGTACAAAACTCTGAAGACATGAAATGAACCTTTAAGCAGTCAATGATGGACAGAGAGAGATGGGAGAGAACAAAACGGACGACGAGAGACTGAGCAACGAAATGAACGAGCAAGAACTGCGTCAGTCAATAGACAGAGAGAGATGAGAGAGAACAAAACGGACGACGAGAGACTGAGTAACGAATGGTAAACATTTTCATGGCATTCATCAGATGTGAAGGTACGCGTAGTACCGTGTACTGAACAATAGATAGACTCTACTACGTATTGATCTATAAATCTATAAATCTTGTATGGATGGAATTTCAACGGTGGCGATATCGGAATCGTAAGCGGCCGCTCGACCTCGAGAGCCTTGAGTCGCGAGAAGCGGATGTTCCGTCGAGACTTCTTTACCGGTTTCTTCGTCCACTTTGTCCTTTTTCTTGTTCGGGTCTAGGCCGACGAAAGTACGTTTGGTGAGCAAATATTCAGCGCCTGATCTTGGTTCGTGCGTGGATATGTTCGTGCTGAGGTGCATGTTTTCTCTGAACGCGAGCGCGTGCGAGGCGCGCTTGGCGAGTTGGAACGCGTTTGCTTCGAGTAAATTTTTATCGTTGTCGTCGGTATCGTTGTTATCGTCGTCTGCGATGAGGATTCTGGAAACATTTGCGCTCTCTGAATCATAATCAGCATCGTCATCATCAACGCCGTCACCAGCACTGCTATCTTTTCGAAGTGATCCAGTTAAAAGTGACATCGAAGGTTCTTTAGAAGCTGTTTGCGTGAAATCTTTCGTCTCGTCTTTGAAAGACTTGAAATCGAGCTTGACTTCGCCAACCCAAGGTTTGTTCCCAAAAGCCAAAGCCGCTTCATGGGGTGTGATGACTGCTTGTAGATATTCCTTTGCATCGACTAAAGCGCACATTTCGCACGCCACGAGCACGAACGTTTCAATTTCTGGAAAGTTTGCGAGCTTATTCGGGTTAGGTTTCCCGCACGCGACTGTATAGCACGTTCGCCCGCTCGTTTCAATCATCTCTCGTAACTTTGATACGATTGATAGATATCCAGAAACGCCTAAAGTTCCAACTACGATGCCGACTATTTTCGAATCCTTTGCGCGCTCAATTGCATGGTTTCGCTTCTTCACGTTTCTTCGACACGCTTCTGTTCCAATCGCTTTCGGTTCAATTTCGTTCGCCTTTGGACAATATCTGGCAATATCATAATTCGTTCTGAACGCGGACGATTCGCTCGAAGCCGATGAAATCGTTACTAACGCGTGCGTTAACGCAGGCGAATTATCATCGCCGATCCAAATAAACGCCTTTTTACTCGGATTTCTAAAAGTTTCATCAAACTCTAAATCGTATTCTATGCGCATCGCGCCTAATTCGACCTTTATTTTTCTTTTATTATAATTACTATTCTTATCGTTATCATCATCATTTACTACATCTTCTTCTTCTTTTTCTACTACTTCTGCATCATTATCAATATCAATATCATTTTTAATAGGTTCGATCGTTTCCACAGGCTGCGATGAAACCAAATACATCCGCTCACCTCCTTTCTCGAACGATAACTTCTCTCGAATCTGGTCGCTAAATCGACTCCTATTCTGTTCAACTAACACACAAACTACCTCGCACTCGCTGCCAAAATCAAACCTCTTAATCATATCAACACACTTATCCACATCTAACCCTTCTTGCTCGAAAACAACCCTCGCCGGTAACTCGCTCGTCCTCGATAGACAAGAATACCCTAAATGAACGACACAATCTGCTTCGTGATGCATCGCGGCTACTTCATCGATACAACAGGCTCCGAACGTCGTATCCGCTAACACAAACACGTTCCTTCTATTAACTCGAGTATTACTACTGTCACTACTGTTAATAGAAGGTTTCGTAGCCGTAGTTTCTTCAATAATCGCGCGTGCTATTTCAGCCGCATCGGGAAGTATTTCGTCAGGTATTTGTATCGCAATGCGCTTGAAGTCGTTCTCGATTATCCACTTCGCCGTGTTTTGAATGTCGTATTTAGTGCGCACCGTGTCTCTCTCATCTTCTTCTTCTTTAACTTCTTCGATAGTGGACATTCTGTTTATTTAATACTTTATCGTTTTGTGCCGATCGATTAAGAAAACGAGCGAAGAAGAAGGGGATTTTTTTGTGAAGAAGGCGGGAGAAGAGAAACATTTAGGTGATGTGTGATAAGTATGGTGCTCGTGTTCTGATGAGTTGGTCTACTCTCATGAACGTATTTAAATCGGACTATACTGAATTACCATCCAAAATTACCTCGTGTTCCTTTGTCATTCCTCCAAACTGAGTCGCGATACTCTGGTTTCGTGAAATCGACTAAGTTATTATCGATTGCGTCTTTGACCGCTAGCGCGTGCGGGCAAAGCTCGACGTCGTTTTTAATCGCGAGATTTAAGCGTTCGATTCGCGTTAATCCCGCGCATGGACCGTATCTCGCGAAATCGTGATCGAAGAGTTTGAAACTTTCGAGGAGTATGCCATAGTCAGCCACGTGCCTTGAAGGAATACGTTCTTCTTCTTCTTCCTCTTCTTCTTCTTTATTTACCTTTCCTAGCGTAAGAAATAAATATGTATCAGTACGGTTCACGCAGTAGTAAACACAAACGACAGTTTAATAATCATCCCCCTTCTCTCGCACTTTTCTTCTTGTTCCAAATGCGATACACATCTACAACACACACACACACGCACGCACACACGCTCGCAAACTTTCAAAAGAAAAACACGAAATTAATATCTAGAACCTTTTGCTCTTTTCTGCTCTCTATCGTTCTCTTTCACCGGCGTCGTTGGTCCACTCTGAATCGTTCCATCCGATCGCTCCTGCTTCTTCTGTTTCTTGTTCTCGCCCTTGTCGTTGTTCATTATTATTATTATTATTATTATTATTATTATTATTATTATTATTATTATTATTATTATTATTATTATAAAGACTCTCTCATGAACACCTTCGGCGCAATTATATTTGTGATCTGTAAAAAAGTTTGACCAATCGATGACCATCGTAATCGTTTCTGTTGCTTTTTAGGAGAGATCTTAAAAATCTTCCTTATTTTGGATAAAGAAAGTTCTTTACGCACGTTTCTTTATTCGCGCAGGATTATCCAACCCAGGCGCAAAAGAAAATATCGTCAGAAACGACGGCGACAATGTTCTCTTTAGCATCTCAGCAACTATCTCGCGTGAGTCGATGTAATCGCACGCGACTGAATGAACAAAAACGGAACAAAAAATCGATTAGCGTTAAATCACAAAAGACGAAGAATCTTCCTGCGACTGCGACTGCGACTGCTGCGACTGCGTTCATGATCTCGGCGACTTTACCAGCATTCGCGACGATGAACGAAACAGAGATCGCACAAATCGCCGACGGTGGATCAGTTGTCACCGCCGTCGTCGGTTTATGCGCCATCGGAGCCGCCGGTGCCGCTTTAATGCTCACAGATCCTTCCAAGAGGAGAGAGGCTATGATGGAGACGACCGGTGGCGACGAAGCAGCGAGCGTGAGAGAGTACTTCGATAAGGTTGGATTTGAAAGATGGCAAAAGATTTATGGCGAAACCGATGAAGTGAACAAAGTGCAGCTTGATATTCGCAAAGGGCATCAACAGACCGTCGATAAGATTTTGGATTTCTTGCCGAAGGATATGAGCGGGATGACCGTATGCGACGCCGGGGCTGGGACTGGGTCGTTGGCGATTCCATTGTGCCACAGAGGCGCCGGGGTCTCGGCGAGTGATATTTCCGCGTCAATGATTGGCGAAGCGGAGACGAGGTATAAGCAAAGCGTCGCGAGCGGTAAGAAGGCGCCGACGGTTGCGCCAAAATTTGAAGCGCTCGGTTTGGAAGAGTGCTCTGGCAAGTACGACGTCGTCACGTGCATTGATGTGATGATTCATTATCCGGATGACCGCGTCGCGGCAATGGTTGCGCATTTGGCAGGCTTATCTACGAAAAAGTTGATTATTTCCTTCGCGCCAAAGACATTGGCGTATTCAATTTTGAAAAGAATCGGCGAGTTGTTCCCGGGTCCGAGTAAAGCGACGAGAGCATATTTACACGACGAAGGCGACGTCGAGGAGTATTTGAAGAAAGCTGGGTTTGCTGTGAAGAGAAGGCAAATGACCGCGACTTCGTTTTATTTTTCGAGAATTTTAGAGTGCGAACGAATTTAAACCATACATGGTGACAAATTTTATTTATATATCCATAGTAACAATCAATATAAATCAGCACGCGTCGCCTTATATATTACACTATAATTACTATTAGACTTTCTTTTTATGAATGACGAAAATGTTTGGGTGCAAACCTAAACAACCGGTTACTTGCGCGACTAAATGCGCGAAGCGGTGAATAAAGCTCGCCGAGGCTATTGCGATCACTGCACCAGCACCTACAACATCCGTAGTTTTAACGACTTGCGAAGCGATGTATGCTAAAATACCGTGCGTCCAATTGAATACTCTAAAATTCGGGTCGCTCACGCGAATGTGCATCACGCGAATCATGAGTTCGGTGAACATAACGGAAACGCAGCAATGCGCGGCTAGAAAATTATCGGCGTATAACACGGTGAAGAAGAAGCATATTTCAACCACGCAGACGGTGAGATATACCATGAATAACGAGCGATTGCTCGGCCAATGCGGAGGAAACCCGTTATTGTTATTATCAATATTACTTTTCGTCTCTAGGACAGATTGTTGCGAAGATATTCTCAACGATTTTCTTCTACCGTTTGAAGCGATTGACGACCCAGCGAATGTTCGTGCGTCGTTTTTACTATTGATTAACGCTAAAGACGCCTTTATTTCTCTTCGTTTCCGAATCGTCCGCACGACCGTGGCTAACCTTGATATGTAGGACAAAACGCACGCGCTACCCATAAAAAACAACCCAAACGGAACTCGCCCAGTGGAAACGAGCGCAATCGGCGCCGGCATGAACAATTTCCGCCATCCCTCGCACCCTATATAACTCGTAATCAGAAACAAAACCTGCGCCATGACCTGAATCTCCTGCGCATCGACATCATTCACTGGCAATAACCCATCATACGTACTCGTCACCGTATCGAGCGCAAAGTTCCATCTCCCGCAACTCGTCACTAAGGCGACTAACAACCTATTCGTTCTCGCGTCGAACGAAAACGCTTCGCATAAAATCGTCCCATACACGCACGCCGAAAACGCATCGCAGCCATGATCGACAACCTCGCCCAACGGACTCCCACTCCCAGTCCTCCTCGCCTGTTTCCCGTCCATACCGTCCATGGTCTGGTATATCCAAAAACATACCGCACAGAAAAAGAACACCTCGTTCGTCGCTTCGCCACTTAAATCTGGCGACTTCCTCAGCACTGAAACGAACGCGAGTAACACGAAGAACAACCCAATCGTCGTTATCGTGTTCGGGGCTACCCATTTAGGACAGAACTTGTTCACCACGTAGGTCCAATACTTTTCCAGGATTAGGCGTTCGAGCAGGGTACTTTTTGGCGACCTGTGCTGATAGGAGTGCACTTGTGCGCACGTATTCTTACCGGCGTTGACGTGGTTAGCGCGTTCACTTGTAGTCTGCGCGGCATGTGAAGCGTGGTCGTGATGGCATCTCGATCTCGTCCATCGCGTCGTTCTAAAGTTCTTCGTTTGCAAAATTTGCGACATTTAATTTATTGTCCCGATGATGATGTTCTGCAGTTTTTCCCCTTGTTTTTGTCTTCTGCTGAAAAACGAAGAAAAGTTATAAAACGCTTATTATTTCGTTTTTCAGAAAACAAGCGCGAAACAAAAAGAACGAGCGAGCGCGGTTTTAAAAGAAAAGCGTCATGAAAAGAATCTTCTCTCTCTTCCTCCTCTCTCTTCCTCTTCCTCTTCTGCCTAGTTCTCTGTTTTTAAGATCATCGCCATCGCGCGCATCGTTCCAAGCAAAACTGTTTGATCTCTCTTTTTTTTTTGTTTTGACTTTTTTTCGATGCGCTGCGTTCATTTTTGAATTTTTGAATTTTTTCAAAAAAGTTTTCGTTTCGCGAGCAAAATCTTCCGTTTTTCTCATCAGTTTACGCCCTCTGTCCGTATTAATCGTTTCCATCATCGCTAATACACACACACACACACACACAGAGAGATATATATTGTAATCTCGTTACTATAAAGTTTATTATTCAGCGAAAAACGTGGGAAATCCAACGACACGCGAACGAACAAAGCGAAAACGATGCATTCAAACTCGAAAGAGCCTGTTGTTACGAACGAGAAAACTTTGCCGAAACAACTTACTCCTGGGACGATTAAAACAGTGCTCTTACAGAACTTCATGTGCCACGAACACTTAAAGATCGAGTTAGGACCGCGCATAAACTTCATAGTCGGCGAAAACGGTTCCGGGAAGTCCGCGGTGTTGACCGCGTTGACGTTAGCGTTAGGCGCGAGCGCGAAGAAGACGAACAGGTCTTCAAAAAATGGTCTGAAAGATTTAATAAGGACCGGTCAAGATAAGGCGAGAGTTATCGTGGAGATCAGGAACGAAGGCGAGGACGCGTATGAACGAGAGATATTGGGAGAGCGAATATTCGTGGAGAAGACGATTACGAGGAGCGGGGCGAGCGCGATAAAGATCATGGATCAGAATCAGAAGACCGTGTATAATAAGAAGGAAGAGCTCGATCGGTTATGCGACCATTTTAACTTGGACGTGGATAATCCGATCGTCGTAATGACGCAAGATGGGAGCAGGGAGTTCTTGCATTCAGGGAAAGATGTGGATAAGTACAGGTTTTTCATGAAAGCGACTTTGCTAGAGTCCGTGTTGAAGAGAATTACGTTATCGAAGGATCGATTGATCGAGATGAGGGCGCACTTGGACGAGCAAGGGAAGAAGCTACCAGAGCTCGAGTCAAAAGCTGCTGATTTGCAAACGGAGTTTAATAACTTTACGTTGCAAGAGGAGCTGCAGAAAAAATTTGGTCAGATGCAGTATTTGTATCCATGGGCCGCCGTCGCCGATCAATCTAAAATAATAGAAAAGCTCGTAGAGAGCATTGAGGCGACAAACGATAAATTGCAAGAGATCGACACCGCGCTCGAAAAAATGAGTGAAAAGAAGGATGCTCACGAGGCTAGAAAATTAGAAGCGGAGGAAAAGGCGGAAAAATTTCATCAAGGTGAATTGAAAGTCGCTCTTGAAAAGAAGGAGGAATATAAAGAAGCCATGCAAGCCGCTGAACGACTCGTTACGAGCGGGAATCGTTCGCTCATCGAGGCAACCACGAATGTGAAAGAAAAGAAGAGAAATCGCGATAATCAAAAAAAACTCGTCGAAGACGAAAAAGATAAAGCAATTTCAATGACTCAGAACGTTTCTGGAAAGCATGAAGCGGGATTAATCGCGGCGAAAGCGAAATTGGAAAAATTGCAAAACGAAAAGGAGAATTTCTACGCCGAGGAAAGGGCAAAAAAGCAAGAAGAGCAAGATGCAGAGCAAGCGCTGAGACTAACCCATCAAGAAATTTCCAGAATCAAAACCGGCATCGATGATCAGCAAAGAGTCGTTAGAAATTTGGAGAACGCGAGCAGAGATACAAATGCGAGATTTGGGGAGCATATGCCAAAACTTTTGGCCGAAATCAACAAGAACATTAATAAATTTTCAAAGCCTCCGATTGGACCAATTGGAAGTAAGATTACGTTAACTGATCAAAACTGGGGTGATTGCGTGGAGGAATGTTGTGGCCGTGAGTTGGATAAATTTCTCGTCAATTCGCCGAAAGATGTTGGCACCCTTCAAGGTATCGCGCGAAGCCTGAACTGTCGCGTTCAAATCGCTTGCGTGAACTTTGACGCGAGCAGATACGACACGAAGGAAAACAAACCGGATACACAGCTGACAACTGTTGCAGATGTGCTGGATTTTGGTGATAACGATACCATTCATAACTTTTTGGTCGATAAATCGAAGATTGAGCGCGTCATTCTTATGAAATCAGATACCCAAGCGATGAATATCATGCACTGGACGTTTGGGCAACAAAACACAAAAAATCCGCTCTCAAGGAACGTGGATTATGCTTTGACGATGGAGAGAAGAAAAATCTCACAAACAAAAGGTACGCAGTCATCGAATCCTTTTCGAAGCTATCAGCAAGGTCGATGCCGTCTCGTGGCGGATACGAAAGGCCTAATTGTCAACGCGAAGAAACGTTTAGAAGACGAAAACGCACAACTTAGAGAGGCAAATGCTCGGTTAAAGGCAAAAGCAGAAGCAATCGCTATTGCGAATAGAGCGGTTCAAATTTTAGGTAAAAATCGTGAGCAATGGATAAGAAGTGTAAAAGAAGCACAACAAGCGTATGATCGGAAGAAGAAGGAGAAAGAAGAAGAGGAGGAGGATCGCGTTGAAATTGACTTGGAAGAGCTTGAGCGCGACTTGCAAGAAAAGGAGAGACTTTTGAGAGAAAGCGAAGCTGAAAAGAGCGTTTTGGAAGAAGATTTGAAGCAAAGAAAGGAAGATTTTGAAGAGAAGAAAGCGCAATTGGATCGATTTACGGAAAATCAATCGAGCATGGGCGCGCAACTCGACTCGCTCAACGACGAAATTTCTCGCGCAGAAGAAAAAATGAAAAAAATGGATCAAAATATGGGAACGGCAAAAAAAATAAAAATGGAGTGCATCGATAGGTGCGAAAAAGAACGAAAAGAACTCGAAGAGAAGAAGAACGATCTGTTGGAATTCGAGAAACATGCATCAAAAAGATCCACGTTCAAATCGCTCGAGGCTGCAGAGGCGTTAAAAGATATCGCGGATGTTCACATGGGCGTAGAAAAATTCGAAGCAAAAATCAAACAGGTTAAAGACAAAATTTCGAGAGAAGCTCAAACGCACGCGAGACCGTACGAAGAAGTTCGAGATGAGCTCGAAGAGACGAAGTCAAAGCTCAATAAAAGAAAGCGAATTCTCGAAATGGCCACTGAACCAGAAAGAATGATGACAAAGATGGTCAAGAAGCGTAGAATATTGTTGTCTAAAACTTCGCATGCTACGGCGGTTGATGTTTCTGCAGATTTCAACTACCACATGTCTAAGCGAAGAGGATGCTCTGGTCTACTTGAAGTTGATTTCGAAGGAGGGCAATTAGCGATGACGGTCGACTTGAATAACAAGGCGGTCAAGAACACCGCCTCACTCTCTGGAGGCGAGCGCTCGTACGCCACTCTCGCTCTCACGTTAGCAATGGGTGAGCAAACTGAAGCGCCATTCCGTGCAATGGATGAATTCGATGTCTTCATGGACGATGCCAACAGAAAAGTTTCCATCAAATCTTTGCTTGAATTCGCGAGATCTGACGAAGAGCTCGGTAGGCAATTTATTTTGATTACGCCTCAAGATATCTCGAGCGTAAGCGCGAGCGACGATGATATAAGCATTTTCAAAATGCGAGCCGCGCGCTCATAAATACATATATATACACACGCACATATCGAATGCCATGTTTTGAATACTACTACTACTACTACATATATACAATTACACGAACTCGAGCGAGAGCTACTGCTGATAGATCACCTATCAACATCAACAACGGCATCACCTAACAAAGAATCTAATCCATTTTATCTTCCCCATCACTTCCATCTAACACTATCCCGAACCCATCGTCCTCATCCTCGCTCTCGGTGACTTTCCTATGCGTCACTCTCGATTCATCATCCGTATTAGGTCTCTTTATCATCCGCACAAAGTACTTTAGGATCCCGAACGTCTTAAACGCTTTCCACGCCATGTATGCCAGAAGAATCCCTACTAAGAACTGTTCAGTGTTTAGGGATATGAAATCGCCTTCTACTGGGTAAGTTGGGGTGATTATGCGTCCATGTCTTCTGTATTCGTTATGTTTTTGTTCGTTCAAAGCGTTTTTATCGTTCGTGTTTGTGGTCGTGGACATTTTTATGAATAATTTATGACGATATAGTTATAGTTATAGTGTACCGCGTGTTCTCTTTTCGAGTCTTAAATATTGCTACTGTATACTTTTTGTTCGTTGAACGATGGAAACACAAATGGAATACGAACAGCTTGAAGCTACATTTGCTGAACGTCGACCATTTTAGTAATATACTCGGCAATGTTAGCATGCGTGAGCTTCACGAGTTGACGTCGTTTCAACGGTTGCTTCGTGAACGGACAAGTATCTGGTGCTTCGGCGTTGCGGAGAATTCTGCACCAGGTTTCGTAACCGGCGACGTGACCGTACGGGGAAATTGCGGCCGGTTCTTCGATTTGCATTCTCGTGATTGGATCGAGGAAGCCAGTTGGCAACACTGGTGGTTCATCTTTCTCGTCGTCTTCTTCGTCTCTTTCTTCGCCGTCGTCATCGGTTTCGCCGTCGAGATTGTATTTCTTCTTTTCTTTCGCAGAGTTTCTACTGGATCTACGAATTTCGGTCGTTTTTACGCTGCATCGGAACGTTTTGTCGCCTTTAACGTCGTCGCCGTCGTCACCCTCGCCCTTCTTCTTCTTTTTCTTTTCGTCCTTCTTTGGTTTCTTTGCTTTTGGTATTTTGATCTTTGGCGGAGGACGCGCTTTTGGCGCCTTTGGCGGCCTTGGCGGTTTTGGCGGTTTTGGCACCTTTGGCATGTAAGGCTTTGGCTCAGCCGCTGTATCGCCTTCTTTGCGCTCGAAACCTTTGTTCTTAAAATTAAACTTAAGTTGGCCGTTATCGTCTACGACGTAGTTAACGTCCACGATTATCCCGCTTTTTACCAACGAGCGGTAATAGTTCGAACATTGATAGCCAACTCGTCCCGGGATATCTATTGAAAACGTGCCCCATTCGTAAGTCGCTTTGCCGTCTGGTAACTTTGCGAGAGTTGCCATGAAAAGCTCGTGCTCTTCGGCTGTCCAACCACCGTTAGATTGCATCTCACCTGGATGGTTGAAGCGGTAGTAATACGCGTTTGGATTCTTGATGCGATTTTTCCAACCTTTGATTCTCGCTCCAGACCATCCAGCAAAGAGCTCGGCCTCGTCGATTTCAAGCGGTGCTTCGTCGTCAGAATCAGAATCAGAATTTCCTGAATCTATCATTTTTTGCTCCATTTTAAATTCTGTAAACAATTCTGTTGCTTTTGCTTTTGCAGATGATGGGTTTTCGTCACTTTTGATAGCAGTAGTAGCAAAGACGGCGGCGGTCTCATCAGGCGTCGTCGTCGTCGTTGCTGTGGCATCCATTGGGACCGCGACATCTACGACGTCTTTCGCTTCGACTTCGTCCGCACTACTAGCAATAGTATTATTAGCATCATTACCAGCGTTCTCATCCGATGCCTTCAAAGCAGCGAGCTTCTTCGCCTCTTTCGCTTTCTTCTTTTCTTCTCTCGCTTTCATTTGCGCCTCCATGACTGCGTTCGCTTTCGCGACTGCGTCGTCGAGTTTCAAACGCGGGCCAGTATGTTCGCCTTTCGTCTTCTTCTCGTGTCTCACAAACTTCACGCCGAGCTCGTTACCGTCTAAAACGAGCGCCTTACCGTCATCGCCGATAGCCATCGCTGGAGCGGCGGTGGCAGTAGGTTTTGCTTGTGCCGCCGCTGGTGCAGGTTCTTCCCACCCTTCTTCAAAAAACTGTTCGTTATCGTACTCTTCCCATGCCTCCAAATCCGAATCGACGATTTCGTTACCGTCCTCATCGAAAGTCTTATGCGCAGATAATCGCTTAACCTTCCTTTGAATCCTTTGCTCGGAAATCTTCCGCATGCGCCCTTTTTGAGTCTTTTGCGCCAAGTACTCCTCTTTCGCCATATCTCTAATCTGCATAACGAACTCTCCAGTCTCGGTCTCGCGAATCTTCTCCAAATACTGCTCAACCGTCTCATCGACATCTTGATACAAATCGTTCGTCTTCCTTAACCGTTCCTCGGCTTCGAGTTCGTTCCCGTTACATACTCGTAATATCATATCCGCCTCTAACTCAGTTATACCGAGCTCGACCGCGTTCTTACAAATCTCCTCGATCTTCTGCTGTTTCGATTTTTCCTCGAATCTCTTAAACGCGTTCTGCAACGATCGAATCTTCTCCTGTATTATTTTCTTCTGTTCCTCGGTTAACTCATCGTCCGAATCGCACATGAAATTAAGTTCGCTCTTCGCCTCGCCTTCAACTTTTTCCTCTTTCGAATCTTTCGATTTTTTCAAAGAACTTGGAGCATCCGCGGCGGCCGATGGAACGACCGAGTCCTCGTTCTTCGTTAACCCTTCTTCCTCCTCCTCCTCCTCCTCCTCTTCTTCTTTTTTCCGGACCGCATTGGCTCGAGCATCCGCATCATCACCGTCGATAACAATCGAACGCGTCTGCGTTGGAACTTGCGAAGACGATTTCAAATTTTCATGCTCTGCGAGATTCCCTGATTCGACTGTTACTACAGTAGTAGTATTCACTGCCTGAGTCACTACTGTTGGCATACAGTTCGTGTTATCCTGTAACGTCTGTGGATGCAGATTGTGCTGCTGTTGTTTCGTCGGCGTCGAGCGCAGCGACCGCTGCGACATGTCTTATTACTAGTATTAGTAGAAAAAAGAGAACTGATGGTTTAAAACTGTGTGATGTGTTTTATTAGTTAAAATAAGGGAAAGAAAATAAGAAATTCAAAAATCCACAATTTACGGCACAGTGAAACCCTAAATTATATACTGCTCCGTCTTAACTCTCTCTCTTTCTTAACCTCTCTACTCTCTCTTAAATTTGAGAGCCGACGAGAAGAGCAAAGAGAGAAAACGCGCTATTCAGAACACTGAACCCATAAACCATACGATCATATACACTACTCCCTCTTGAAATTCTTTCTTTGTAAGTCAGAACACTGAAACCCTAAACCATGTACACACTGCTCCAGTCTTTCCCTCTCTCCCATGAATTTTCAAATTTTCAAATTTCGAAGAAGAGAATGGAAAAGCTCACGTTACAACTCGTCTAACTTTTACACGTAGTTTATATACGCAGTACTTGCCAGCGCGTTGATCGAAATCGAGATCGACGTCGCGCGGTGTACTCTTTTGTATGTCTCTGTGTCTCTGTGTCTCTCTGTGTGTGTGTTTCTCTCGTGTTGGTAATTAGTAAGTTTAAAATGAGTGTTACGAAGAACGATTTATCGAGCGATTGCACGAACGAGTTCTCGAAAGCTAAGTTCGTGTTCGTAGTGAACGAAGGGGAAAAGGCAAGTGAACAGCGGTACGAGTTGGCGCGCGAGTTGTGCAGAAAACTGAAACGATTAGGGGTAAGAGATGCAATAGAGTCGAGCGCGATGAAGACTCGAGAGTGCACTCATTTCGTGTGCGAAAGTGAGCAAGATTTCGTGAGTCTGTGGGAGGACGAGTACGAACGCGAGCAGTTCTTTTTCGGCGACGATGGGAGGGAGAAGAAGCAGAGGAAAAACGAACCGTTCGTCGTGACGAGTGAATACGTCGAAGCGTGTATTGAACGAGGGGAGTTGTTAGACGTCGAGGAATCGGTGTTATATAAACCACCGAAGGATAAGGGGAAGAAAGTGTTCAATAATAGGTTTAAGATCGCTTTAACGAACTATCACGGCGAGAGAAGGAAGCACGTCGTGAAGTTAATCGAGACGTTAGGCGCGGAATACTCGAAGGCGTTCGATAAGAGTTGTACGCATTTAGTTGCGTATCAACACGAAGGTGCGAAATGGGAGAAAGCCGTGCACGACGGGATTGCGAAGGTTGTGTCGCACGTATGGTTGGAGGATTGTTATGCGAGCTGGATGAAACAATATGAGTCGAGGTATACGCGCTCGGGCGAAGAGGAAGATAAAGAAAAAGAGTCTAGAGATATCGTGCCAGATTCAGAGCCAGAAGAAGAAGAAGATGATGATGATGATGACGATGATGATACAGAGTCCGAGATTGAAAAAGAAGATTCAATTGAAGCTGAAGACGTCATAAACTTACAGAAAGCAACCACGAGCGCTTTCAAAGCTTTGAGGGAAAGATCAAATACACCGAGCGCGCAATATAATAATGGAAGCGCCAAGAATGTGAGCACAGAACGAACCGATGCAGAATTCGGAATAGTAACGCATAAGGTCTCCGAAACGCAACAGGAGAGCAACGATAAGCATCAGCCACAATTTGAATCCATTCTTCAAAAGTCGACGAAGAAGACCACGCGCTTGAGTGATTCGAAAGAAAAGCAGATGTTGACGCAGCCAAGCGAGGAACGCGCGCCTTTGCAGAAACCGCCGCTTTTATACCCCTCGCCAGATTATAACAGTCTTCCTATTGAAATGGTTGAGCGT
>Ga0209710_1001727_pt1 | contig 16142 bp, 13 predicted proteins | sample ArcticOcean_MG_C_5_FD_187436 | JGI IMG/M metagenome (GOLD analysis project Ga0209710, IMG submission 187436) | Marine microbial communities from western Arctic Ocean - ArcticOcean_MG_CB4_138 (SPAdes) (version 2) | ecosystem: Environmental > Aquatic > Marine > Oceanic | place: Arctic Ocean...
TATCTGGTAAACCTGAGGATTATCTTTTTCTAAGAGCCTCATCATTTTTGTATGGTGCATCAAGTGATTCACTTATCCCGTTATCCGGTGCATTTCACTGCTCACTGAGAAGATGCTATGTTTGCCTATGGGGAAATTTGTTTGCCTGGTGGAAGGATGCTGTTGCCCTTCACTACTATATAACACAGATTAAAAAACTGGCCTATCTTCTTGAGTTTAAATACCAATATGCACTGGACATACCAAGGAAAAGACATAGTAGAATTACCAGAGGACTGTGTGGGTTTCGTTTATCTGATAACAAACACAACCAACAACAGGATGTACATAGGCAAGAAACTCGCGAAATTCAAAAGGTCCAAGGCACCCCTAAAAGGCAGACGCAACAGGCGTAGGTACAAGGTAGAGAGTGACTGGCAGGAATACTACGGATCCAGTGATGACCTCACCATGGACATGAAGAGAATTGGAGCGGAAAACTTCACAAGGGAGATACTGTTCTACTGCAAGTCAAAATCAGAACTGTCATACGTGGAGGCACGGGAGCAGTTCTCACGCAAGGTGTTGGAAACCAAAGATTACTACAATGGGCACATCCGTGTGAGGGTACACGGCAAAGGAATTTTGAAAGATCGATGATACGAACGTATGGTTATAAAATGTTTGACGTTACTATGTCTGATTGGAAGGATCATGTCCATGATTGCTATATTCACAAGATTGCTCACGAACCCAACAAAAAGTTCAAGTATGTGCGTTTTTCATCGATAAATGATGCTATTGGAAAAATAAAAAATATTTTTATTCCTCCTGCACACGAAAAATTAGCACAAATCAGCTGGCAACTGGAAGAGGAGCAAACTTTGTTAATAAAAAAGATTAAATTTTCGTCAGGGTCCGACCGTGAATTATATCAGCAAGCCGTGGAACGGGCATGGGCGTTGGGAGGACATCTAGATCAACGGGTTGAACAGATATATTATGATTAATGAGCAAGTGATTTTTCTAGACGAAATCGATTTGAATCCTTTAAATGGATCCTTGATCGATCCAGGCACCACGGTGTTAAACTTGATTATTCGAGACGGCACACCTTCCACGGACTGTTGTATAATCGGCAAGAAGTTCGAATGGAAACCGTTAATATGGATGCTTTACGAGATGGAAAAAATTAATCGATTAGATAAATTGCGTATCATAGTGTGTGAGGGCTTACTAGGTGATGACACGAAAAAAAATATACAGTCAAACTTTGGTGTAGAGGTAGAATTTTTTGATTTACTTATTGTGGGTTCCTATCAGTTTTTCCTCGAGGCACAGGGTATCGCGAAAAGTCACCAGCCGCGGATAAAAGACAGCAATGTTTATTACAGTGCAGGCACAATGAGATTAACGAGATATTTCCTAGCACACTGGTTGCAGGAGCATGATATAGATTTTGGAAGACCTCGATTGACCAAAAGAGATATGGAGTCTCTTTCACACCAACTACATAGGATTTCTGAGAAAGATTTATCCAACTACAAAAATGTTGAAAGAAGATTTTTTGGCGATTGTGATCAAGAGACTTATAACAAGAAACACGTGGAGATCCTTCAACGATCTAAAATCTGCATGGTCGCCGAGTACCCTTTTTTTGATTGGAGAGAAGCATTCTATGATGAGAAGTTCACACATGTTTTGGCCGCAAAATCCATCCCCTTCTTTTTTGGCAACAAGAACGACAATGCCAATATTACACTTCTAGGATTTAGATCCTACGTAGGCATTGACTATTCGTCGGACAACATACAGGATTTTGTAAAAAGATGGCAGATGTTATTAGATAGCAATAAAAACTACCTACTTGATGTTGCACACAACGATACACTTCACGAACAAAATAAAGCAGTGATTGACTATAATTTTGATGTGTTAATACGTACCGACTGGAAAGACAAGGCGTTGCAGAAAGTAAACGAACTTCCATCAGTGCCCATGGACTTTATAAAAGATAAATTTTTCAAATAAAAACCCCCGATTATTTCTAACCGGAGGTTATTGGTTTTTGCAAAATCCAAATATCGAGATTACGCCGCTGTTTTGGCCGCGTTCTTAACTTCTTGAATTTCTTTTCTTCTTGCTTTGATCAGCTTTGATAGTTCTGCTAATGCTTTTCTGGCTCTTGTTGCCGAAGCCTTAACTCCCTTGTCAACGAACTTCCCATTCTCTTCTGAGTAAGTTTGAATTGCTGTCATGATCGAGTCGTGTGTTTCTTGTGACATATTAGTCCTTCCTTTGTTGTTCGTACGATAACATTAATTAACGTTAGTGTTATTAAAGCACGTAAGATGTGGTTCTGTCAACATAAAAATTAAACAATTATGTCAACATCGTTGGCATAGTTGGTAAAGCCATTTTCTTTTACCACTTTCAGCACAGAATTCACCCTACTTACCAACTCATCTTTGTGAGAGATCAGGAAAATGTTCTTTTTCTGCGTCCTGCTCATGTCTTTTAACACTGCCATAGAACTCTCAACTCCTGATATGTCCATGCCGGCATCGATCAATTCATCAATGAACAACAGGTTGATCTGTTGATAAAGGCTTTCCCAAACATCTCTGAATGCCCAACTCAGACTTAATATCAATCTGTTTCTCTCACCTCGTGATAAGTTGTCAAAGTCCAATTCCCTGCCCAGTTCCTCGATCTGCACAGACAGGTCACTCTGGAACACCACTGTGTGCGGTAGTTTGACCTTGCCCAGGAAGTATGCCAGACGTTGGTTCAGATAAGATAAATTCTGTTCTATGATCCTTGTCCTGATGAATGAATCTTTCGCTGTCAGCAATTTGTATAGGAATTCTTGGTGCCTGTGTAGGTCTTCCATTTCGTTTGCTTTTTCAAAGTCAACTTTCTGTATTGCCTTGCTCTGCATTTCCTCGATCTGTTCTGCATACACGTCCTCTTTTTTCTCAGTCTGCTCCAGCTGACGTTTCAGATCCTGCAACGAACCCTTGTGGTTGTATGCTTCATCCATTGTGTCGTAATACGTGTCTGGTATGTTGCCCAGGTCACCTATTGCATCCACGTCCTGTTGTATCTTTGCAAGATCGTCTGTGAGTTTTGATGCATAATCTACAGATTCAGTCAGTGTTGTTTTAAGTTTCCCAACCAAATGCTCGTGTTTGTCGTCGTGCAGTTCCTGTTCACACGTGGGACACTTGGCCGCCTCCGCGAACTCCAGATCCTTCTCTGTCTTCCCAACTGTGCTTTCTGCCTTGGTCAACGAATCCTCATGATACGCTTTCTCTTTCTCGAGACTTCTGAGAGCAGTCTGCATCTCATTGTGTTTGGACAGTCGTTTGTGTGCATCCAGTTCTTTCACGATGTCCACCTTGTCTAGTTCTGCTATCGCTTCTTGGAAACTTTTTACGTCTTCTTCTTTCTGGCTGGCCCAGGCAGTGGATCTTATCTTCAGACTTTCTATGGATTCCTGTATCTTCTCATTGGCCGCAACCCTGGCATCTATCTTTAATTTCTCTTCAGTCAGCAACTGTTTGGTCGCTTTCTGTTTCTCTTTCAAAAGGTCAGCTTTTTGTGACAGCAAAGTTATACCCAGCAACTGCTCTATGATCTCCCTTTGCTCTGCCTGTTTGGTTGACAGGAATGGTTGCGTGTAGGTGTTCAATGCTATTATGTTCTTAAACATGGCATGGGTCATGCCCATCAACCTGTTGATCTCTAGTTGCGTTTCCCGGTTCTCGCCCTGTGCTTCATTGGACTCTAGATTCTGTTCTATGTCGTTGGCGTAGAATTTGAATATCTGTGGCTTCCTTCCCCTCTCGATTGTGTAGGTGACTCCGTTCTTTATGAATTTGACACTCACAACCATGCCTTTCTCGTTGGTCTTGTTGACGAGGTTGTCTCTCCTGATGTTGGTCAACGCTTCGCCAAAGAACACGTAAGATAGTGCATTGATGATTGTGGTCTTGCCTGTACCATTCCTGGCACCTGCGTCATCGCCACCTAGATCCATGTTCTCACCGATCACAAGCACCAGGCTTTTGTCAGCGAAGTTGATGGCCTGGACCTGGTTGCCCACACTCATGAAGTTCTTTACTGTGAGTTCTTTAATCGTTAGCAAGTTGTTTCCTCTTCCATTCTTTGTATCCTCTTAACCATTCTTCCTGCGTCACAGGTTTCGAAAGTTGATCTAGGAGTGATTGTTTAGTCATAGGCTCCTCGAGGTCACCTTTCAAAACTCTTATCAATTTCTTCTTACTAATTCGCGACATCTAGATCGTTGTAAATTGCTGTTAATACGTTCTTGTCATACACCTCGGAATCCACGCCCTGCAACTGCTTGATGACGATCTGGTCCACGCTGTCAAACTTCTGCACCTCCACCAGTGGTTGTTGTGCGTTGTCCACCTGTTCTGGTATCAGTTGCAGTTCCCTCAACTTGTATTTGTCTATGAACGTCTCCCTGACGAAGTTCGCTTCCTCGTATGAGATCTTGATGTCCAGTGTGACCCTCACGTACATCTTTGGTTTGAGGTATTTCTCCGGTTCGGCCAAAAGTTCACTGATCTTTATGGTGATGTATCTGGGCATGTCTGGCCAGTTGATGTACTTGGGCTCACCGTCGTATTCCAATGTCATCATGCCCCTGTCGTCATCCCAGGCATCTGCGTAGTTGTGTGGGAAAGCGTTGCCCATGTATGTGATGTTCTTCATGTACTGTCTCTTGTGGAAGTGTCCCGAGAACACCTTACCACAACCTGCGAAATGATCTGATTGTATGGTGCCAACGTCCGGCATCTCAACCATTGCATTCATCTTGAAGTACGGCAGTTCGAAATGTCCAAACACGTACTTCTGTTTCATTTTTTCAATTTTTTTATATTCGTCTTCCACGATCCACGGGATTATGGCAACGTCATCCTCCACCAGCCATTGGTTGACGATGTGTATGTTGGGAATGTTCCTGATGTATTCCATAGAATTGATCTCTCTTTTCTCCCTGTAATACAGATCATGGTTGCCCATGATAACATAGACCTTTTCAAATGCCGCACCCAGACGTTCCATGTTGGACACTGTGTAGTTCATTGTGGAAACGTTGGTCGCTGATCTGTGATGGTGCCAGTCGCCCAGGAATATGCAGGTCTCACAGCCTTCGGCCTTGGCCTGCTCTATGAACCATCGTACGAAGTCTTCACAGTCGTCGTTGTGTATCCTAGAGTTGCCCTTCAACCCAAAGTGTATGTCCGTGAAACAGGCGACTTTTTTAAAGAATGCCATGTGTTACCACTTCTTCTTTACAGTTGGTTTGTGATTGGTCATGTCCACTTTGTTCTTGAACTGGATGTCCTTGAAGTCATCCTTGAGATCTAGATTTTCGCCCTTCTTCTTGAATTTCTTGTTCAGTTTCGCGAGCCCGGTCTTGTTGACCTCGTGTACATCGCCGTGTGCGGTCTCCATCATTTTCTTGTATGAAGGTGCACTGGTGGAGTTCTCGTTCTGTCTTGTGAAACTTGGCATCATGTTGTTGTATTCCAACAGGTCATCTCGTATTGCTTGGTTCTTCTTTTCAATGTTCAGTATCCTTGTGAAACTGTTCGTGATGGCCGCTGTGTAGTATGCAAAAGGATTGTCAGACTTTGACTCGTCAAACTGCAGACCGATCTGTGACAGTTGCATCAAGGCCTGTGACTGCATCTCGTCATTGTATGTGTAGCCTCTCCAGTTTGATCTTGTGCCATATCTCTCACACAACTTCATGTACATCATGGCCAGTGTGTTGGTCATCTTGCCGTGGTCACATGAGAAGTGGCCGTTATCCATTCCACCAATCCAGTGTGATTTTCCTACGCACTGTGGCTTATTTTTCCCGTCAAGTCTGTAGTGCTGGAACGGTGGGAAGTTCACCTTGCTGTGGTGATCTGATGTCTGCTTGGGATTTTTCTTTCTCTCGCTGTCCAGTGGCACATGATCAAACATCATTACCCTGAACACAAGATCCGTCTTGTCTATCTTCCTTGGTGACACGGTGTAGTCTACCAGTTTAATTTTTTTCAGTCCTGATTCTTTTGCCACCTCCCATGCTTCCTGCGTGAGCCTCTTGGCTTTGGCCTTCCTGGCCATTGCTATCGCATTGGCATTGATCTTCTTGAGATTAGGAACTATCAGATCAAACTGTGAATCTTCGACAGCAACATATGAACAGTACGTGTTCTTGCTGGCATGTATCTGTAACAGCAGATCACGGTTGTTTAGGTACTTTACTCTCTTCATTGTTTCTCCAGTAATGTTAATGTAAAATGACCACAAACAGGTCTGTTGATGTGTGTCGTACGGGTAATTAAGTGTGCCTATAATTGTGCCTATAAATATAGTTTAAGTATACAAAATTTTACAAAGGAAAGCAACCATTAAGATGGCATACGGACAAACAGGAAAACAAATTGGTAAGATAGTAAAGGATGTGGGATCAGGCATATTCAACAGGACACTGGGCAGGTTGTTTGGTTCCGGCATTTCGGCCGGCAACAATCACATAAAACGGGCGACTGCTCGTTGGAGCGGCAGGGCCGACAACCAAGACTGGCGTGTGAAACTGACAGTGCCGACAAACGGAGCTGATTTAAGGAGATTTTTTGATTTTGACAACAATCCATTGATGTCACCGTTGGCAGGCATTAATGGTATATTCTGGCCATTGACACCATCAATGGTGATACAGCACTCGGCCAACTACAATGCCATGGACATGACACACAGCAACTACCCACACCAGGCCTACCAAAATTCACAAGTGGACTCCCTGAACATAATTGGAGAGTTTCCTGTACAGAATCAGCAGGACGCCAAACATTGGGTAGCAACAGTTAATTTTCTAAGGACAGCTACAAAGATGTTCTTTGGACTAGACGATCAAACAGGACTGAAAGGCAACCCACCACCGATACTTCATTTGTCTGGATATGGATCTCACATGTTCCAGAAAGTACCTGTGGTACTGAATTCTTTCAACGTTGAACTTAGGTCAGGTATAGATTATATTTCTACAAAACAGGAAGCAACTCCTTTTCAGACTACACCACAAAATGTACACTTTGATGTGAACTCCACAGAGGAGCATACATGGGCACCTACACTGTCAAACATATCAGTGCTGGTGACGCCGATCTATTCTAGGGATTCTGTCAAGAAATTTTCAATGAAGAAATTTGTGCGTGGAGAATTAAATGGCAAGGGTGACAACGAGGTAGGGTTCATATAATGGCTGATTACTCAAACACATCACCATACGCAGACACAGGCGAAACAGGAGACTACCTGGATGTGCTGAACCCAAGAACAATAACTGCGGAACAGGACGACCAGAGTTACACGATCGAGAGAACATACGCCTACAGGCCTGATCTACTAGCATACGATCTTTACGGCTCACCGAGATTATGGTGGGCATTTGCACAGAGAAATCCAGATCAAATAGAGGATCCAATATACGATTTCAAACCGGGTGTGACCATAAAGTTGCCCAAGAAGGAAAATCTTCTCAACGACCTAGGGATATAATCCATGGGAACCTATAATGCACCATCCGGCAATTATTTCAACATACACGGTGATGGTAATTTAAATAAGAAAACAACCAAGACATACGTAGAAAACGTCTCTGACCCCAACCAACTGCACCAGTACGCTTCCTACAACACTTTGTTCACACTGTCGGCACTGAGCCAGGCTGAGATACAAGACACCAGGACACTCGACGGCAGGCCGCATGACATCATACTCAGGAGTTCAGGCATAGCAGATGGCAATGCAGGCAACACAGGGCAACCACTGAATGCTGAAAACAAAAGGACACTATACGGCAATGTCCAGACAGACGGCAACGCAAGGATGGCCGCGACACTTGATAAGAGCAGGAAGACATACAAGAAGGACCGGGACATGTACTTCCAGACGGTGAACATGAATGCCATACCCGGACTCAACGAGAAGAGAAGATTAACTTCGGTGACACAGATAGACATGACCATTATAGAACCGGCAGGCATAACCCTGTTCGAGAGACTGAGGGCGGCCGCGGCCAACAACAACTATCTTGACCACATTGACGCACCATACCTGCTGACGGTGGAGTTCACAGGATTTGACGAATTAGGGAAGGTGTTGTCAACGGAGCAAAAGAAAAGCATGAAGAGGGTGATACCCATAAAGCTGACACAGGTGGAGATGGATGTCAACACGGGAGGGACTGTGTACACGGTCAAGGCAATACCCTACAACGAATTCGCATACGTGGACAGATACAACTGGGTCAAGACATCAGGATCACTTTACGGCACGACACTGAACACAGTAGCGGTGGAACTACAGGATCTGCTGAACCAACAGAACAAGGACGATATAGGAAAAATAGAAATACCAGACCAGTACGAGATATCCATTGACAAATCATTTAAACCTGACACTACACAATTGGATAATACAAGTTTAGAATCTGTGGGAATGTCATCACAGGCAGTGGACACAGGAGATGTACCGGTGGACTTCATGAAAATCAATACAGGTAATTCAATAACGAAGATACTGGAAGAGGTAATGAAATCACACCCCATGTTCTCTGAAAACAAGTTCGAACAATGGAAGACCAAGGTGGCAGATCAGTTTGTAGCGGCACAGAATAGAGCAGGTGCCGAAGGTGTGTACGAGACCGCCAAAAGTCGGCCCAACATGCACTTCGAATACTTCAGGATCAGGTCTAGCTTGATACCGCTGGCGCAGTTCGACAACAAGAGACAGACCCACGCCAAGTTGATCAAGTTCGTGATAGAGCCATACTTGGTGCATGCCTATTCACTGGCCATACCAGGTGTCAGCACAGGACAGAATTTCAAAAGTTTCGTTTACAAGACCTACAACTACATGTTCACTGGAGACAACGTGGATGTCTTGGATGTTAATATAAACTACAAGTATGCGTACTTCCAGAGCAAACTTAAGGACGTGGATGCATCGGATGGCAGGCAGAACAAGCTGGAAGAAAAAACAACAGATCAAACAGGGTCAATATCAAATCCCCAACCGGTCTATGACGACAACCTTACCTTGAAGAGTGAGGTAACAATTACCAAGTCAAGTGGCACAGGGAAAACGGGAAAATCTTTCACACTGGTGGACCAGTTCATAGACGAGCTGACGCACCCCATGGCGGACATGGTCAACATCAGGATGGAGATACTGGGAGATCCAGCATGGCTGGGACAGTCACAGTTCATACCAGCAAACCCCGAGAAGCAGGCACCAGGTGTCAGCAGTGACAAGGACATAGGGTACTGGAGGAGCAACCTGGAGTCCATATGGGATTCGAAACGTAGGTGCTACAACTCAGACCTGGCGGAACCGATCGTGATGTTGAATTTCAAGATGCCGACTGACGTGGATGACAAGCGTGGCGTATACGAGATGGGATCAAACCAGCAGGCCATGTTCTCTGGACTGTACAGGGTAATACAGGTGGAACACGGCTTTGACAGTGGAAAGTACACCAACGTTCTGCACTTAACCAGGTTCAACAACCAGGGAGTGTACATATCCAGTCCGGCGGCGGATTACATACAAAGCACATACAAAGGAGAAAGCACGATACTGGACAAAAAACAGTATCAGGCATTCCTAGAAACTGAGGGTGGTGATATCTCAGACGTAATTAACATTGGAACAAAGATACAAACTCTCTATGCAAAAGCAAAGAGTAAAATAAAAGGATATTTTGGATAATGAGTCTACACAACTATTTAAAAGGTGATGCATCAAACGCCAAAGCCCCGGGAAAGGACCAGAGTTGGTCAAAAGAATCCCCGGGACCGTACATAGGCATAGTAAAAGGCAACGTGGATCCCACGAGGATGGGTAGGTTGAGGGTGCTGATACCAGCACTTGCACAGACCGGTAACGGGACGGAACAACAACTGATCACGTGTGACTACCTTTCTCCATTCTATGGAGCCAAGGGAACGAGACACAGCATTCCAGGATCAACGGAATACGAACACAGTCAACACTCATACGGATTCTGGGCAGTCCCGCCTGATCTAGAGACCAGTGTATTGGTCATATTCGCAGAGGGAAAAATGAACCAGGCCTTCTGGATAGGTTGTGTACAGGATCCTTTCACTAATCACATGACACCAGGCATAGCCTCCAGCACCAACACATATGACAGTCTGGACGGAACATTTGAAGGTGCAGATGCCGGGTTCCAAGCAGATAAGGAATCAACATACGGATCGACTAATGTTCCTGCAGGAGAACTGAACAGGACATCTCCGAATGCCTTACCGAACAACAACTATGATGCAATTCCAAAACCCATACACCCTTTCGCTGATGTGCTTGTAAAACAAGGATTGGGAGCAGATGACATACGTGGTAACACTTCAAGTTCGGCACGTAGAGAATCTCCAAGCCAAGTTTTTGGGATAAGCACACCAGGTCGTAAAAACACAGGCACAACCAAAGAACAGGTAGGTGCAAAGGATTCGGGTGCGACTGACTATGTTGTCAGGACACCAGGACACACATTCACAATGGACGATGGTGCGGAAAATGGCACGAACCAACTGACAAGATTGAGGACGGCCTCTGGACACCAGTTGCTGATGCATGACACGGACGGCATAGTTTACATTGCTAATGGTTCGGGTAACGCATGGATAGAGATGAACCGGGACGGCAAGATAGATCTCTACTCGGGAGTGGGTGGGATAAACATCAGGACACAGGGTGACTTCAACCTACACAGTGATGCCAACATAAACATGCACGCCGCGGGATCCATAAGGATGGGTGCGGAGACGGACATGATACAGTCGGCCTCGGCCATGTTCAACATGGGAGACAAGGGAATATTCAACAGTTCACAGGCAGGATCAATAAGGGATTTTGCAAGGGACGGTCTTACATCATTTACGCCAGGAACACAACTGCATGGAGCCGGTGGAGCAATACACCTGGCAGGATCGCAGGTACACATGAACTCGACAAGTGCGAGCTCATCATGGGGACCAACATGGTTGACCACAGACAAGGTGGGAATGACACCTCGGGAAGAGGGTGACGTGGAACTGGCCAAGAAGGGCATAGAACCACTGCAATCCTTCACCAAGAAAACAAAGACCACGGTACACAGGTTCGTCACGCACGAGCCCATGCCAAGATTCAAGGCCTTCACTTCGGAAGGACACCTACCAAGCTCGGATCCACTGGGCGATCGTCTGGACACCAAGCAGTGGTACAGGCTGTCCAGCACACCAGGCACAGTGGAGTACATGGAACAGAAAAACAGGGTATCGGCCATAGAGAGCATCAGGCTTGGACAGTTCCAGGCAGATGCAGAGAGGTATCTCAAAGAGAAGATGGGCGATTCAACTAATGCGACCAAGGCCAAAGAGTTCGTGACAGAATTTGGAAACAACTATGACAAGACATTCAACGTACTAAACCAGGCCAAGGGCACGTTCAAAGATATAGAAAGCATATCCAACAAATTGAAGAACTTCAACGTCAACGACACAATAGCCAGTGTTAAATCCAATGTAACGACACAGCTGACCAACCAGGTGATAGAAAACTTATCCGGGGATGGTGCGGTGCAGTTGTTCAAGGACAACGTGTTCGTCAACAATGCCGGCAAGTTGTTCTCACTGGGGAGCAGTAGAGCAGGAAACGTTTTAGATGAATTTGGGACAAGTGGAAACGTATATGGCACAGGTCTAAATGACGTGTTGAAAAATGTACAGGGCATAACAGGAAACCTAAACATAGGAAACATAGGATCAGTGGCAAACGACATAAGCACGGTCACAAACGTGTACAAGAATGTGCTGGCAGGTAATGTAACAAACGTGTTAACGTCATCTAGCATAGCAAAGACGGCATCAAAATTCTTCAAACACAGCGGTTATGGTCCCAGCTTCCAGGCATCGGGATTCTCCACTTTAATGAAGTCGGTCGGGGGCATCTCTCTTGGTGGAACAGGATCTTTCGCAACATTGGGTTCGTTGGGAAGTTCCATAGCCAGCAGTGGATTTGGAAAGGCAGTAAGCGGAGCCTTTACTACTATCTTCAGTGACATCAGACTCAAGGAAGACGTGCAATTAGTTGGCAAGTCACCCTCGGGCATCAACATATATTCGTTTAAATACAAACACACTGATGGGACATACGAGGGCGTGATGGCACAGGAAGTTCCATGGGCGAGAGAAATGACAGACACAGGATTCTACATGGTAGATTACAGCAAGGTGGATGTTGAATTTAGGAGATTGAACTAATGGCATACGGTGGCGGAGACACAGCAAATCCAAATAACGGTAAAGTGACCTTCAAAGGCTTCAGTTCCAGGGCGGACAAGAAGAACTTCAAACTGTATGACTTCGAAGTGGCCAAACAGGACCTGATCAACAGGTTGAGCATACGTAAGGGCGAGAGGGTGGAGAACCCGGAATTTGGCACCATAATATACGATGCACTGTTTGAACCGTTCACAGATGCACTCAAAGACGCCATTGTCGAGGACATCACAGCCAATCTAAACGCAGATCCACGTATCTCCACAGAGGAAATATTGGTATCTGAAGTGGATCATGGCATATCCATACAGGCCACTATCACGTATGTTCCCCTGAACATCACTGAGAAATTACAATTCAACTTTGATGAGAACTCACTGTTGCGCCTATCTTAAAGTACGCACATTTCCTAACACATAAATATCGTTGTTAACACATTGATACATTATGGCCACAACAGACAGACAGAACAGATTACTAGTTGCCGAGGATTGGAGGAAGATCTACCAGTCATTCCAACAGGCGGATTTCAAGAGCTACGACTTCGAGACACTTCGAAGGACCATGGTGGCATACTTACGTGAGAACTATCCAGATGATTTCAATGACTTCGTGGAAAGTTCTGAATATGTCGCACTTATAGATTTGATCGCTTATGTGGCTCAGGCACTTTCATTCAGGGTTGACTTGAATGCAAGGGAGAATTTCCTTGAAACAGCCGAGAGAAGGAATTCGGTTTTGAGGTTGGCAAGACTGATCAACTACAACGCAAAGAGAAATCTACCAGCAACAGGACTTCTAAAGATAGATTCTGTATCTACAACACAGGACGTTGCAGATTCAACAGGAACCAACCTAGCAAATTCAAACGTTGTATGGAATGATAGTGCAAACTCAAATTACAGAGAACAGTTTATATCAATACTGAACGCGGCAAACCAGACAGGACAACTGTTCGGCAGTCCCAGAGAGTCGGGAGCGATAGGCGGTATATCAACAGAGGTGTACACATTAAGTTCTAGCCAGACTGACCTTCCAATATTTTCTTTTGTAAAGGCCATTGGAGGAACTTCTAGGCAATTTGAAATAGTACCAAGTTCGATAAACAATTCGGAATCAATATATGAAGCAGATCCTGTATTAGGATCGGGGTTGACATACACATACAGATCAGATGGATCTGGTGACAGTTCTAACAACACAGGATTTTTCTTTCTCTTCAAACAAGGAGTTATGCAACAGATAAACTTTACTGTGGACAACGCAGTAACCAACTACGTCAAGTCATTAGCGGCCACTGACATTAACGATACTGATGTATGGTTGTACCAGCTAGACCAGTTTGGACAGTTATCAAAAAAATGGACCATGGTACCATCACTGGCAGGAAACAATGCAATCTACAATTCACTATCAAAAGCAGAGAGAGACACTTACAATGTTGTGACTAAAAACAACGATGCTGTTGATCTTGTGTTTGGTGACGGTAATTTTTCAAATATTCCAACAGGTTCGTTCAGGGCATACCACAGGACTAGTGACAATGCCAAGTTCGCTATTCAATCAGCTGACCTAAGCAACGTACAAGCGGTAGTACCATACACGGACAGGAATGGTGCACAGCAGACACTGACAATAACAATGAGTTTGAAATCGTCAGTGTACAACAGTGCCGCATCGGAGTCAAACGCTTCGATCAAGGAAAAGGCCGCACAGGTTTATTATTCACAGAACAGGATGATCACTGCCGAGGACTACCAGGTCGTGCCACTTTCAGCATCACAGGAAATAGTCAAAGTACGATCAGTGAACAGATCAGCATCAGGCATATCAAGAGCCAAGGAAGTGCTAGATCCAACAGGTGCATACTCAAACGTGAACGTGTTCGCGGAAGACGGAATTTTATACAGAGATGAAAGTGTACAGCAGTTCACATTCGCATTCAACAACAGGAGTGAGATACAGTCAACCATAGACACATCAGTTGAAGCAAAATTAAAAGAATCATATGCCAGACAGTTCTACTACCTGAAGTACGCTACCAAGGACCTGAGCAGTCTGAGTGCAACTTGGAATTCTACAACAACAGGAACAAACACCAACACGGGTTACTTCACATCAGGTGGAGCACTGGTTGTTGGAGATTCCGCAACATCAAATTTGAAATACGCAAAAGTAGGTGCACTGATCAAATTCACATCACCGGACACCAGAGAATTTTTAAACGACAAGTTAGTCACAGCAGGTACAGACAACGCAGAGGACAGGGCATGGGCCAAGATAGGTGCAGTTGTTTTAGATGGAGCCAATGAAGGTGTAGGAAATCTCGAAGATGGCACAGGACCAATAACGATCAACGACATAATACCAGATGGATCTGTGATCAATGCAGTGATACCAGCTTTCACGACATCATTCTCAGCAACCTTGGAAGCAGACATGGTCAACAGGATAGAGGCATTTGAAGAATTTGGATTGAGGTATGACCAAGATTCACAGGAATTCAAAGTCATCACATCAACAAATCTAAGCACGAGCGATATTTTTGCCACTGCAGGTGCAGGAAGCACAACAGGCACGAACCTAGACGCCAGTTGGTTTTTCAAGTTCACTAATGATGGGAACACATATACTGTGCAGTACAGGAAATTAGATTACATATTCGAATCAGAATCACAGAACAAATTTCATTATGATGTACAAGAAAAAATTTACGACTACAAGACAGGAAAAAGTGTTAAGGACACTGTGAAGATCCTAAAGATAAACTCTATAGTTTCAACAGGCAACAGCATAGGTTATCCAATCACATGGCAGGTTGTGGACACGGTCACAGAGGCAGATGGCTTCCAGGACAACAGGAAGATCAAGGTCGGCTTTTTTGATGACGACGATGACGGAGTTGTTGACAATCCGGAAATCTTTGACATAGTGGTAGAACCGGACACTTCAGTTTCTACTAAATTTGTGTTCTTTGAGAAGTACATTTCATATGATACCATAGAGAGATACAGATTCTATGCCGCGACAAATTTCATTGTGACCGAGAACGAAACAGATATAAACGTAAACAGCACGGCATACACAGACGGTCAGCTATTTTATTTCTATGACAGTGCCGAGGATGTGATCAAGAAATACAGCACAACCACTAACACACTGACAACAACGACAGATTACATAGCGAGGAGAGGCCGGAGTTCTATCAGCTTCCAGTACAGACACAACGCTGGACAGGAAACAAGGATAGATCCGAGTGTGTCAAACATCGTTGACATATACATGCTGGAAAGAACATACGACAACTTATTTAGAATATGGTTACAAGATGGTGGTACTAAACCAGGTGCTTCAACGTCAGACCAGCTGAGGATATCTTACTCGGGTAAACTTAACCCACTGAAATCATTATCAGATCAGATAGTCTATCACCCAGTGAAATACAAGATACTTTTTGGTTCGAATGCAGACGAAGAACTACAAGCAACATTCAAAGTAGTCAAGAACACAAAAACAAACGTAACAGATGCAGTGATCAAGACAAGGGTGATTGCCGCAATCAACGAATTCTTTGCACTAGACAACTGGGATTTCGGAGATGCATTTTACTTCACAGAATTAGCCGCTTACGTACACAACCAACTTGCTCCAGACTTACTGACAGCAGTTATTGTGCCAAACCAAGCAGGACAGACATTTGGGTCTCTGTTCCAGATCAATTCCGCGGCAGACGAGATTTTTATCAGTGGGGCCACCGTTGATGATGTTTCGATTATTACAGCACTA
>Ga0209710_1001733_pt1 | contig 16098 bp, 16 predicted proteins | sample ArcticOcean_MG_C_5_FD_187436 | JGI IMG/M metagenome (GOLD analysis project Ga0209710, IMG submission 187436) | Marine microbial communities from western Arctic Ocean - ArcticOcean_MG_CB4_138 (SPAdes) (version 2) | ecosystem: Environmental > Aquatic > Marine > Oceanic | place: Arctic Ocean...
GTGGTGCTGTTGGATACAAATATATTCAATCAAGACCAGCAACTGGTTATGATATAGTTTGGAATTCAAACTCAGTAAGTACATCTCACTATAAAGGAAGAACTTCTTTTAATTACAAAGCATTTGCTCCAATTGCAGGTATGACCACAGAAGTTCCGGTTTTAGCTGTTAAATCTGGAACGTTTGGTTCTATCAAAGAGCTAGCTGCGTATGCCAAGAAAAATCCTGGAAAAGTTAAAGTTGGAATTAGTGGAAAAGGATCTTTCACTCATTTAACTTCAGCGATAGTTTTTGATGCCATGGGAGTAAAAGTTAAATACATACCTTATGGAAAAGGAAAAGCTCCAGCAGAATTATTAGCTGGTAGAATTGATGCTGCTGTTCAGTGGCCTGGTCAATTTAGATCTTTTCATAAAGCTGGCCAATTAACAATGCTAGCAGTAACTAGTCCAAAAAGAATTGCGTCTGACAGTAGTATCCCAACAATGAAAGAGCTTGGATACAAAAAAGTAGATGTAGTTATGTGGAGAGGACTTGCTGCTAAAAAAGGAACTCCTAAAGCTCATATTAAAGCTTTAGAAGCAGCAGCAAAAAAATATGCTGAGAGCGCAGAGTTCAAAGCAGCCTCTAAAAAAATTGGTTTTACAATCAATTATCTAAGCGCAAGTAAGTTTAGTAAAAAAATTGCGAAAGATGATAAAAAAATCAAAAACCTAATGAGCAAACTTGGCTTGTCTAAGAAATAATCACTAGGTAAATTATTATGGAAAAAAGCAAGTTTTATTTAGCCCTTGGTTTGGGTGTGCTTGCTTTTTCCATTATATGGATTGCATTAGTTTTTCTTACTATAGAAGGAGATATAGGAACTTATGCAAACACCCCAAGAACGGTTCCTTTTTTTCTTGGTTGTTGTATGGCTATATTAGGATTTATTTTCCTATACCAAGCTAAGTTAGGCTTTAAACCTAAAGATGCAATACAGGGTATTTTTGATAATGAATTTAAAAATATTACAATCTGTGTAATTTTTTTTTTAGTGTATGCATTTTTTTTAGAACTTTTCGGTTTTTTGATTTCAACACCAGTTGCTATTTTTCTTCTAACTAGATTTGTTTTGAACGAGAAGGGTTGGAAGATAAATTTTTTATTTCCAGTTTGTATGACTGGAACAATTTACGTCGTTTTTATAATCTTACTAAATTCCAACTTGCCAAAAGGCACATTATTTTAACTATATAAATGATAGAAAGTATTTCAGCAGCTTTGGTTCTGATGTCTTCTTTTGAAGTCATGATAGCTATCTGTATTGGATCTTTTGCAGGAATAGTTTTTGGAGCTATACCTGGACTTACTTATTCTATGGCACTTGCTTTAATGTTGCCTTTCACTTTCACGATGCAACCTGTTACTGGAATTTCACTTTTATTAGCAACTTATATAGGAGGCATGACTGGTGGATCAATTTCTGCAATATTAATAGGAATACCAGGAACTCCTTCTGCAGCAGCTACGGTTGCGGATGGTTATGCAATGACCAGAAAAGGAGAGGCAAGCATTGCTTTAGGTACTGCAGTTGTGGTTTCAACAATAGGAGGTCTAGTTAGCTTGCTTATTATGGTTTTGCTAGTTGATTTTATATCCACATTTGCAATCAGATTTGGTCCAGCTGAAATTTTTATGTTAGTTTTATTTGGTTTTTCAACCATTTGTGGCTTATCCGAAAGGTCTCTTTTTAGAGGTTTGGTTGCAGGAGTATTAGGATTAATGCTTATGACAATAGGTATTGATGAGATTGAGGGAGTTCAAAGATTTACATTTGGAAATGTCCAAATGCTACAAGGAGTAAATTTATTAGTTGCAATGATCGGTTTATTTGCTGTTCCGCATATTTTAGAAGTTTTTAATTCAAGATTAAATAAAGAAGATAAAGTAAATTTTGACATTGGAGAGATAAAAACAAAATTACCAGGATTTAATTTTTTTAAAAAATATTTTAATCTAATTTTAAGATGCACCGGATTAGGTGTTTCAATTGGAGCAATACCAGGATCGGGAGGACCTATTGCAGCATTCTTGGCTTATTCAAATGCAAAAAATTCTGAAAAAGATCCTATTGAGAAAGAAAAATTTGGTAAAGGAAATTTAGCAGGAATTGTTGCGCCAGAGACAGCTAACAACGCTGTGACAGGGGGAGCAATGGTTCCTTTATTGTCTCTAGGTATTCCTGGGGATCCAGCTACTGCTATTATCTTGGGTGGTTTGTTAATTCACGGCCTAGTTCCCGGGCCTATGCTTTTTATTGAAAATGCTCCACAGGTGTATGCCATATATATGGCAATATTTGTTGCCTACATAGTTGTATTTATTCTTCAAGTTAATTTTATAAAACACATCGTAAAAATTTTAGTGGTCAAGCCCCATCACTTGGCTTGTGGTATTTTAGTTATGGTAGTGGTAGGAGCGTATGCAATTAGAAGTTCATTTTTAGATGTGAACGTGATGATTATAATGGGTCTATTGGGCTATTTTTTTAATCGAATTAAATTACCCGTGACACCAATTGTATTAGGTTTAGTTCTCGGACGAACTTTAGAAAGTGAATATAGAACTGCAATGGCTCTTTCTGATGGCAGTCCTATAATTTTTTTTAGTTCTGTAGTAAGTGTTCTTTTCTTTTTACTAATTGTACTAACTATATTTCTTCAAGTAAGAAAGCGAATGATTGAAATCAAAAGAAACAAGTTAATAAAAAAGGAAGCATAATGAATAATAAAGAAGTTGAAAAAAGAGCAAAAATTATTTCAGAAAATAATAATAATTTGGAAAAATGCCTAACAACTAAAGCATTGCCTTCCAATGTGGATGTCAGTTTGTCCGAAGGTTTAATACTTGCACTGCTAAAGCAGGGCGTTAGAAAATATTTTGCTATTTTTGGACATGGTTCTACTGATTTTGCAGAGGTATTAAGAATTTATGAAGAGTATGGGGTTACCAAAACCTATAACTTTAAAAATGAAGTAGAAATGGCTCATGCCGCTACAGCCCTCAGTTGGCAATATAAAGAGATACCAGCTGTAGTTACTTCCATTGGCCCTGGAGGATTGCAAGCAATGGCTGGTTCATTGGCTGCTAGTTCTAATGGAGTTGGTGTTTACCATATTTATGGTGATGAAACGACTTATGGGGAAGGTTTTAATATGCAGCAGATCCCTAAAAATGAGCAGGATTTGTATGGAAAAATAACAGCTCTAATGTCAGAATCATACGTATTCCACACACCTGAAGCATTAAGAGAAGGAATGAGAAGAGGTTACTTAAAAACAAAAAATCCAACCAAAGCCGGACCTTTTTATTGTCTACTGCCGATCAATACACAACCTAAAATTATTAAGGGTTTAAACTTAGTTACTTTGCCTTCAAATAAAAAGATTCACCTAAGTAATCAAATTTCGGAAACAAATGTAGAAGACTTCCAAAAATTAACAGAAAATATTGATAAGGTTGTTATTAAAGTTGGTGGTGGCTCTAGAGATTTTCACGAACAAGTTAGAAAATTATCTGAAAACTTATCTGCTCCAGTAGTTTTGTCTCCTGGAAGTTTAGGAGTGCTCCCTGACAACCATCCTAATAATGTGCATGTGGGCGGAAGCAAAGGTTCTATTTCAGGAAATTATGCCATGGAAAATGCTGAGCTTTTAATTTCCATCGGATCGAGATCGGTTTGTCAGTCAGATTGTTCGGGAGTAGGTTATCCAAATGCAAAACAAGTGATTAATATCAATGGAGATGTTGCTGATATGCTTCATTACAATAATACTCTTGGGTTGAATGGTGATATTGGCGTTATTTTAGATCAATTAAATCCATTGTTGGAAAAAAATAGATCCAATGTAAATGCTAACAGAAAAAAATGGTCAAGTGACTGTGAACAGAAAAAAGAAGAGTGGAATAAATTTAAACAATCAATTTACAACAAGCAAATATTAAAAGATGAGGCTTTTAATTGTGAGTTACTTACACAACCTGTCGCTATTAAAATTGCTTCAGATTTTTCTAAAAAAAATAATTGTATAAAGTTTTTTGATGCAGGAGATGTTCAGGCAAACGGTTTTCAAATTGTGGAAGATGACTTGCCTTACCAAACATTCACAGAGACTGGTGCTTCTTATATGGGGTTTTCTCCCAGTGCTATTCTTGCCTCTGCCATTGCAGAAAAACCAACTTATCCAATTAGTTTTGTAGGAGATGGATCTTTTATGATGAACCCTCAGGTTTTGATTGATGCAGTTTATTTTGGATTAAAAGGGATGGTCATTATTTTCGACAACAGGCGTATGGCAGCTATTACTGGATTGCAGTACGCTCAATACGACAAAGAATTCAAAACAAATGATGGTGTGGAGGTTGACTATGTCTCTATGGCCAACTCTGTAAAAGGAGTTAGAGGTTTTTTTGGAGGACACTCTAAAGATGAGCTAAATAAAGCTTTAACAGATGGATTTAATTACGAAGGATTGTCTGTAATTCATGTTCCTGTATATAGCGGAACACACGAGCTTGGAGGAATGGGAGCCTATGGATCATGGAATGTAGGTAACTGGTGTGAAGATGTTCAAGAGAAGTATTCTAAACAAAAAATTTAAAGGAGAATTATGTATAGCAAACTAGGTAATTTTATTAACGGTCAATGGAGTAATAATACCAAAGAGAAAATTGATGTTATCAATCCTTTTAATGAAGAAGTGTTAGGACAGATTCCAGTTTCGACCAAAGAGGATTTAGACCAAGCTCTTGATGCAGCAAAAAAATCATTTCAACTATGGAAAAGAACTTCTCCATGGGAGAGATCAAAAATAATAAAAAAAATTGCAGATCTCATTAGAGAAAGAGCAGACGATATTGCAAAAACAATGACTCTCGAAACAGGCAAACCTTTAGTGGAAGCAAAAGGGGAAACCATGGGTTCAGCGGAACAGTTTGATTGGTATTCAGAAGAAACAAAAAGAATATATGGACAAATTATTGAGCCAAGAACTCAAGACGTGAGAATGCAAGTTCGTTACGAGCCGGTTGGAGTCGTGGCAGCATTTGCAGCTTGGAACTTTCCTATTCTTTTGCCATCAAGAAAAGTTGCAGCAGCTATAGCAGCGGGCTGCTCTGTTATCATTAAACCAGCTAGCGAAACACCAGGTACTTGTATGCACATGATACAAGCTTGCAAAGACGCAGGTTTGCCAGATGGAGTGGTTAATTTTGTAACAGGAAAATCATCTTTTATTTCTAAATATTTAATTGAATCACCTATTATAAAAAAAGTTTCCTTAACAGGTTCGGTTGAAGTAGGAAAAGAAATTTTACATATGGCGGCTGATGGAATTAAAAAAGTTTCCATGGAGCTTGGAGGTCATGCTCCAGTTTTAGTTTTAAATGATGCCGATGTAACAACTGCAGCTATTACTTCTTCCAATACTAAATTTAGAAATGCAGGACAGGTTTGTATTTCTCCAACAAGATTTATTGTTCAGGATAAAGTTTACAATGAGTACTGTGAGAAGTTTGTAGAAAATACGAAAAAATTAAAATTAGGAAATGGTCTAGACGAGGGAGTTAATGTTGGGCCTATGGCAAATATTCGTGGTCTGGAACATGTCGATAATTTAGTTCAAGATGCTGTTGGCAAGGGTGCTAAATTATTAACTGGTGGAAAAAGAAGTAAAGATTTTAATAAAGGTTATTTTTATGAACCAACAGTAATCAATGATGTTCCTAGCACTGCGGACATTATGACAGTAGAGCCTTTTGGTCCAGTTGCTCCTATTATTAAATTTTCAGAACTAGAAGAAGCTTTTGAAATTGCGAATAGTGTAAACTTTGGTCTTGCTGGTTATGTTTTTACATCTTCTTTAAAAAATGCACATTTAGCTTCAGAAAATCTTGAAGTTGGGATGGTTGGAGTTAACGATATGATGTTGGCTGCAGCAGAAATGCCTTTTGGAGGTGTAAAAGAGTCAGGATTTGGTAGAGAAGGTGGTTCTTTAGGAATCTTAGATTATTTGGTTCCTAAATATACAAAATTTAAAATTTATTAATTAATGAAAAAAAAATTTAAAGCAAAAGGTATCAAAGGCGGCCTTACCAATTATGGAGATCCTGAATTTTCTTCTTATTTAAGAAAATCTTTCGCAAAGTCTATGGGATATACAGACAAAACGTTAGACAAACCTATAGTGGGAATTATTAATACAGCTAGCGGATTAAATAGTTGTCATAGACATTTCCCAGAAATGATTACAGCTTTAAAAAGAGGAATTGATTCTGAAGGATGTTTAGGAGTTGATTTTCCAGTTATATCTTTAGGGGAAGTTTATCTTTCACCTACCAGTATGATGTTTAGAAATTTAATGTCGATGGATGTGGAGGAAATGATTAGAGCCCAACCAATTGACGTGGTGGTATTGTTGGGTGGTTGTGACAAAACATTGCCAGCTATGATTATGGGAGCTATTTCAGCAGGAAAACCTTACGTAGTTCTTCCGGCAGGACCTATGATTACTAATAAATTTGAAAATGAAAGACTAGGCGCCTGTACTGACTGTAGAAGATATTGGTCCAAATTTAGATCTGGAGAAGTTTCTAAAGAGAAAATCAAACTAGTTGAAAACAAATTATCATCTAGCTCAGGAACCTGTGGAGTTATGGGAACTGCAAGCACTATGGCTTGCATCGTAGAAGCTATGGGTCTTTGCCTAACTGATGCATCTAGCGTTCCTGCAGTTTTTTCTGAAAGATTAAAATTATCAGAAGAAACAGGAGTTGTTGCAGCTAAAATTGCAAAAGGAACAATTAAAAGAATTAAAAAAATTACAGAAGCGGATATTTACAATGGTCTTGTCACACTTCTTGGACTGGGTGGTTCTACCAATGCTCTTATTCACTTAACAGCTATTGCTGGCAGACTTGGAGTTAAAATTGACCTTAAAAAGTTTAATCAAATTAGTGAAAAAGTTCCAGTCTTAGTGAATCTAAAACCTAGCGGAACAAATTACATGGAGGATTTTTATTATGGCGGAGCTATGAAGGCTTTTTTAAAAGAAGTGAGTCCTTTTTTAAAAAAAGGAACAACAACTATCGAAGGAAAATTATTGTCTAAGGTGATTAAGGAAAATGCAAAATCTTTTCATGATACAAATATTATAAGAACAAGAAAAAAACCTTTTGAACCAAAGGGAGGATTGGTTTCTTTGTTTGGAAACATATGTCCCAATGGCGCTATCCTAAAAAGATCTGCTGCTGACAAGTCATTATTTGAAACAACAGGAAAAGCTTTTGTTTTTGATGACATTAAAGAAATGGCAAGGTTAGTAGATAGTCCAAAATTAAAAATATCGAAAAATGACATTCTTGTTCTAAAAAATATTGGTCCTAAAACTTCATACGGTATGCCAGAAGCAGGGTACTTGCCGATTCCTAAGAAGCTATTAAGAAAAGGAGTTAAGGATATGATTAGAATTTCAGATGGACGAATGAGTGGAACAGCTTTTGGAACTATTATTTTGCACGTATCTCCAGAATCTGCAGTGAAAGGTCCTTTTGCTGCCGTACAAACAGGAGATAAAATTAAATTAAGCGTTAAGAATAAAAGCCTAAATCTTCTTATTTCTAATGCCGAATTAGAAAAAAGATTAAAAAAAATTAAAAGCAAAGAGCCAAAAATTAGCAGAGGTTATTTAAAGCTTTATTATGACACCGTGACCCAAGCAGATGAAGGTTGTGATTTTGATTTTTTAAAATATAAGAAATAGATAATGAATTTGAAAACATATTTACCAATTGGTTTTTTAGCTTTAGCAATAGCAGCTATAATATTGCCAAAAGATATTTTTACTGGAGTTTTGATTTTTCTAATGATTTTGAGTGGAGTGATAACTATTTACTCAAATATAGATATTTTTGATGATGATGAAAGGGACCAATAAACTATGAACATTTTAGCACTTACCACCTCTTACACTTTTGAGTTTACTTTTATCTCTATGATTGCAGCTAGTTTTTATTTTCTTTTAGAAAGACACAAACTTAGTGACAAATATAAAAGCATTTCGAGTCTTGCTTTTTTAACCACAGCTTTAGCTGTGATTGAATATTACCAAATGAGCGATTTTTTTGATCTTGAAAATCTTTCTTCTCCATCCGTTAACTACCCAACTGAATTTAGATACATCACATGGTTAATTGCTACACCATTAATGCTTTATATCTTTTTTGTTCTATCTGGATTTTACAAAAGTCATAAAAAAACAGTCATGACTACTTTGTCGTTAAATTTTGCAATGATTGTCACAGGTTATTTTGCAGAGACAACTTACTCAAATAATCTAATGAATTTTAATTTTTCTATTACCATGTTTGCAATTGGTTTTGTTTGTTGGTTAGGTATTGTTTATATCTATACAAAATACCTTCCTCAAGAATTGGAATTAACTCCTTCGAAAAATCAAAAAGATTTAGGCAAGTGTTTAAATATTTTAGGAAAATTGGTACTTTTTGGCTGGGCTCTTTATCCAGCTGGATTGTTCATTACTTTTTTCGATCCCTCAGTCGATACAGCTTTAACGAGAGAATTAATTTACAACTTTGGAGATTTATTTAATAAAATAGGTTTTTCTTTAATTTGCTTCTTGTGTGCTGTTAAGCTTACTAAAAACGAAGCTAAATAAAAAAAATAATTTTCAATTTTAAGGAATTAAAACAGCAGGACCTGTTAATATTCTTTTTGCAAGATCTTCATGAGCTTTTCTTGCTTCACTTAATGCGTATTGCTTAAAAATATTTATTTTAATTTTATTAGTCAGAACAGCATCAAATACCATTTTGGCAGAATGTTCTAACTCTTCTCTTGTGGCTGTGTAAGGAAGAACTGAGGGTCTTGTAAAAAAAATAGCTTTCGGAGCTAAATGTTTCTTTGGATCAATGGTAGTAATAGCGCCTGATGCATTACCAAAGGACAAAAATGTTCCTCTTAATTTGATGCAGGCTAGAGAACCTTCAAAAGTTTTGATACCAACACCATCATAAACAGCATCAACACCTTTTCCATTTGTAATTTCTAATACCTTTTTTGAAAAATCTTCTTTAGAATAGTTAATAACGTGATGTGCACCGTTCTTTTTTGCTATTGCAATTTTTTCATCTGATCCAACAGTTCCTATCACTGTACAACCGATAGCTTTTGCCCATTGGCAAAATATCTGACCCACACCACCTGCAGCGGCATGAAACAATATAGTATCCGTTTTTTTAACCTCATAGGCTCTATGAAGTAAATACTCACAAGTCATTCCCTTTAGTGTTATGGCTGATGCCACTTCATCTGATATTCCATCTGGAACAAGCACTAATTTTTCTTGAGGCATTACTTGTTTTTCTGAATAAGCACCAATTGGCATAGAGGCATGACTGACTCTATCACCAACTTTAAACATAGTAACTCCTGGACCTATTTCTGCAATAACACCACATGCTTCCAAGCCAATTCCGCTTGGAGTAGGTATCGGGTAGAGACCTGTTCGGTGATAAACATCGATAAAATTCAATCCAACTGATTTATTCGCAACTAACACTTCATTAGGATTTAACTTTGGAATTTCTATTTCTTTAAACTCTAAAACTTCTGGACCACCAAATTGATCTATTTTAATTGCTTTAACCATACCACTTTTTAGTTAATTTTTTTTAAAACTCAATGTTTAAATGTAGGAAGATTTTTTATACTATCATCAAAAACATACTTTTCATAAAAAGAAGCAAATCTTTTATAAATTTTAAACATGAGAAGAGATATAATTAAACCAAAAATTATTCTTGCAAAAAAAACTCCTGAATAGTGACCTCCTATAGCAATCATTAAAAGAGTATCTTCAATTGCAGCATGAACTAGATTCAGCATCGATACAGCGAGAAAAACACTTTGCTTGTCTATCTTTCCAGTCTTAATTTCTTTTATTAAAATACCTCCTCCAAACTGAAGACCAATCGTGATACCGACAATGATAATATTAGTAGCTTCTTTGCTAATTCCAAAAAGCTTCAAGGGATAGACTAAAATTTTTTTCAAAAAACTTTCAATGCCTAATACTTTTAATAACTGAAGAATGGTAACCATCACAACGACTATACAAAACACATATAGCAAATTTAGCAATTGATCTTGTAGCCAAAATTGCCATTCTGGTCGAGGTGGCTCTATTTTAAAGTAAGTAGAATATGGTTCATTTAAAAAATTAAAAAAATCATAAATTAAACCTAGTATAAAACAAATAATGAAAGCAGAAACTAATCTAAATAGAACTGTATAAATAAAAGACACCCCCGCAGCTTTGGATATTGCAGATTCAACAGGAAGGTTGTGACAAATTAAAATACCAGTTGCCAATACAGTGATTTGAGAAACTGTTACTTCTAACCCAGGAATTAAATTTACAAATAAAACTAAGGAAGCATAAATATTTACTGCAAAAGCCGTAACCCACACAATACCAAGTTCCGGGGGAAGTCCAATAAGCCCCATAAGAGGTGCAAATACTTTTGAGATAAGCTCAATCGCACCAATTATTTCTAAAATCTTAATAATAAAAACAAATGGTATAAGTATTTTAAAAAGAGGGACGGCAACTTCTTTTATCTCAAAGAATAGATTTCTAAAAAACATCAAATTTTTAAATACAACTAATAATTTATTTACTTATTTTTTATTTTTTTTATAAATTAATTTTTATTTAACACTGAAAGAAAATAAAACAAATGACAAAATTTATAAATATTGTGAGAATTAAGGTTAAACCATCTTTAAAAGAAGAGTATTTAAAATTAATGAATGCTAGACCAGCATTTGATGGTCAAGTCTCAAGCTATCTTGCTGAAACAGGGTCCTATCAATTTCATATGATCGCCATATGGCATTCGGAGGATGCCATTGTAAAAGCAAGACCTCAAATGATTGAATTTTTGGATACACTAAGGTACACATTGGAAGAGTTATCATCAGATTTAGGAGTTACTGATCCAACATCTGGCCCTATAGTTTTAGAAAAGTAAAAAACAAATGATCAAAAAAATATTACTAACAGTTTATTTCATATTATTTTCTAATTTTGTATTTGCAGAATCTATGAAAATGATCGGAATGAAAGGAAAGTCTAATGAAGTTTCGAGAACTATCGATGTAAAGATGTACGATAATTATTTTGAACCAAAATCAATCAAAGTTAAAAATGGAGAAACAATTAAATTTGTAGTCGAAAATAAAGGCAAGTTAGTCCATGAATACAATATTGCTACTAAAAAAATGCATTTAAAGCATCAACCAGAAATGATGATGATGATGATGCAGATGGGAATATTACTTCCTACCAAGCTGGATATGAAAAAAATGAAAGAAGCTTCAAAGACAAACCATGCCATGTCTCATTCTCACTCAAACAGCTTATTGCTTGAACCGAATAAAAAAGGTGAAATTATTTGGAAATTTTCTACTAATAAAGAATTGGAAATTGCATGTAATGTACCCGGTCATTATCAGGCAGGCATGGTTTCTGCAGTTTCTATAAATTAATTTTAATAAAACGAAATAGTGGTACATCAAAAAACGCAACTAATTAGTTGCTTTTTAAAGATTCCTTTGAAATGTAGAGTAAAGTTAATTTTTAAAATAATTATATTTCAATGATCAAAACAACACTGAAGTCATTTGCCCAGTCAATTGGATATGGAGATAATGATTATATCCCCAAAGAAGGAGCTTCTTTTTTTCTATTTAAAACTGAAATTTTATCAGGTCTGACAGTTGCGTTGGCTTTAGTTCCAGAGGCAATTGCTTTTGCTTTTGTTGCAGGGGTTACTCCATTGTCTGGATTGTATGCAGCTTTTATTGTTGGCCTAATTACCGCTTTGTTGGGAGGTCGTCCTGGAATGATTTCGGGTGCTACCGGAGCTTTGGCAGTAGTGATGGTTTCTTTGGTAATGATTCATGGTGCCCAATATTTGTTTGCGACTGTGTACTGATGGGAATTATTCAATTAATTGCTGGGATATTTAAGTTAGGAAAATTTATAAGAATGGTGCCTCAACCTGTAATGTTGGGTTTTGTTAATGGGTTAGCTATTGTGATTGGATTATCTCAACTTAGTCAGTTTAAAGTAACTAATGCTAATGGAGAATCCGTTTGGATGTCTGGTGAACCTCTTTTGTATTCTCTTGGATTTGTTTTAGTAACGATGCTTGTTATTTGGTTATTGCCAAAAATTACTAAAGCAATACCAGCAACTTTAGTTTCTATTCTTGTAGTTACGGGAATAGTTATAGGTTTTGACATCCCCATTCCTAGAGTAGGTGATTTAGCTAGCGTTAAAGGAGGACTTCCTGATTTTTCTATTCCTAATGTTCCCTTTAATTTTGAAACATTAAAAATTATTTTACCTTATTCAATTATTTTAGCTGCCATTGGCTTAATAGAGAGTTTGTTAACCTTAAATCTAGTGAGTGAAATTACTAATAAAAGAGGTGGAGCAAGTAAAGAATGTTTAGCTCAAGGATTAGCTAATACTGTTACAGGATTTTTTGGAGGTATGGGTGGTTGTGCGATGATCGGGCAATCTATGATTAATGTAAAGTCGGGAGGAAGAACTCGTATTGCAGCAGTGGCTGCTGCTCTTTTTCTTCTTATATTTATTTTATATACCTCTTCTTTAATTGAGCTCATACCAATTGCTGCATTAGTGGGTGTTATGTTTATGGTGGTGATTGGAACATTTGCTTGGAATTCTATAAAATTGTTATCAGTAGTACCAAGGTCAGATGCCTTAGTGATTGTGTTAGTTACAATAGTCACCGTTTACAAAGATTTAGCTTTAGCTGTAGTGGTAGGTGTAATTGTATCTGCTTTAGTATTTGCATGGAAATCTGCATCAAGAATTAGGGCAACGGAACGACCTTCTGTTCACGAAAGTGGTGCAAAAGTTTACGAAATTGAAGGACCTTTATTCTTTAGTTCGACCAATAGTTTTTTAGAAATTTTTAAACCAGAACAAGATCCGGATGTTGTAATTATAGACTTTGCCAAATCTAAAGTAATTGATCAATCCGCATTAAAAGCTATTGAAGATATTGCAGATCGATATTCCAATGTAGGTAAAAAAGTTAAACTCAGACATTTAACTAAAGATTGTCACCGCTTGTTGAGTAGAACGGGGCAGTTAATGGTCGATAGTGATGATGATCCGGATTACGGTGTGGCCGTAGATTATGAAGTTAAACTTGGTATTTTTGGTAAATAAACTACTTTAGCTTTGCTAACGGCATGAGCTATCTAGCTGCTCGCACTGGCTTGTGTTATAGTTATTTAATGCAAAATTCATTTGATGAAAAAATATTAGAAGAGGCTCATTCTTGGATTGGCGAAGGCCAGTCCGTTGTTCTTGCCACTGTGATTCAGACTTGGGGCTCCTCTCCTAGACCTGTAGGTAGTAGAATGATTGTAAGTCAACAAGGAAATTTTTCTGGCTCCGTTTCAGGTGGTTGCGTAGAATCTGCAGTAGTACAAGAATGCATGTCTTTATTAAAAGATAAAAAATCACACAAGACCTTAGATTTTAAAGTTTCCAATGAAAATGCCTGGGAAGTAGGACTGGCTTGTGGTGGAGAAATGACCATTTTTATAGAAAACGTCAATTAATGCAAAAAAATATTTTACAAGAATCTATAAACTTAAAAAAAGAAAAAAAGGAATTCTCTATCATTACAAATTTGAGTACTGCAAAAAACTATATTTATTGTCCAGATACAAAAATGCATGAAGATTTGCAAAATTTTTCTAAAGCAATAGATTTGGCTTTTAAAAAAAAAACGAATGGCATAATAGACGATACTCAACTATTCGTAGAAAATTATCATAGGCCAATTCAAGTAGTTATAGTGGGTGCAGTTCATATTGCCCAATACCTTTGCGATTTTGCAAAGCATTTGAATTTGGAAACGATTATTGTAGATCCTCGAGGTTACTTTGCTTCCGACAAGCGTTTTCCCGATATAAAAGTTATTAACAAATGGCCTGAAGAAGCTTTTAAGCAAATACATCTAACATCCAAATCTGCTCTCGTAGCCCTAACCCATGACCCAAAAATTGACGATCCTGCTATTAAAAAAGCATTACAGGTGAAATGTTTTTACATAGGAGCTCTAGGTAGTAAAAAAACTCATCAAAATCGCTGCGAACGTTTGCAAACCTCAGGATTCACCCAAGAGCAAATCAATTCTATTCATGGACCAATAGGTATTAAGCTTGGTGGAAGGTCTGCTTCTGAGATTGCATTGTCAGTGGTTGCTCAGTTAGTTTCAGAAATTTATAAGAGCTAATGATTGCAGCAATTATATTGGCAGCAGGATTGTCATCTCGAACCAAAGGATTTAATAAACTTTTATTAAACTACAAAGGAAAAAAAATAATCAAGCATTCAGTGAAAAGTATTCTTAGTAGTAAAATTAATCATATGGTTGTGGTATTGGGAAAAAATAAAGAAAAAATTAAAAAAGAAATTCCTAAGAGCAAAAATATTAGCTTCGTTTACAATTCTAACTACAAACAAGGAATGGCATCATCCATCATAGTAGGTATGAATAGCTTGCCTAAAGAAACTACATTTTTTTTTATCAGTTTGGCAGATATGCCAGAAATTAAAAGTATTCATTATAATAAAATGATCACAGCAAGCAAAAAAAATCCAAAACTTCCGATTGTTCCTTTTTACAAGTCGCAACAAGCCAATCCCGTATTGTTTCCTATGGATTTTAAAAAGAAACTTTCGATCTTAAAAGGAGATGGGGGAGCAAAAACAATATTGAAAAAAACAAAAATTATCAAAATAATATTTACAAGTAATGCTTTTGTAAAAGACCTGGATACTTTAGAGGATTTTAACAAAAAAGCATAAAATACATTCCACATGAAACAACTAATTTTCTTAATTTGTTTTTTATTTCTGCCAAATCTTGCCTTGAGCAAAACAATAAGTAATAGTGTTAAATTATAATTATGAAAAATAATCTAATATTTTTTTTTGCTCTTTTCTTTTCAATTTTTTTTTCATACTCTGTGAGTATGGCAAATGAGGAGGCGAAATATAATGTTATTAAAAAACAAAATGGTTACGAAATAAGGTTGTATCAGGATAGGTTAATAGTTCAGGCTGTTATGGAAGAAGAGAGCGGAGCTTTTAGAAAGCTTTTTAAATACATTAATGGAGCTAACAATGTTTCAGAAAAAATGAAAATGACTATTCCTGTTACGCAAGTAAATAAAAACAATACCAGTGTTATGCAATTTTATCTTCCTTCCAAATTTTCTAAAAAAACAGTTCCTGACCCAACTAATTCAGAAGTAACAATTGAAACAATTAAAAAAGGCTACTTTGCAGTAATACAATATTCTGGATGGGCTTCTAAAAAAAATTTTATAAAACATAGCGATATTCTTCGTCAAAAACTTATCGAAGATAAAATTTCAGTGGAGGGATTTGCTATTAAAGCAACTTACAATGCCCCTTTTACACCACCACCTTTTCGTCGTAATGAAGCTATGTTTAGAATTGATTGGAACAAATAAATACAACCGAATGAAACAAATAACTTTCTTAATCTATCTATTTTTATTTCTACCAAATATTGCCTTAAGCAAAACTATGAACAAGAATGTTGAAATTTATTTATTAAATCAATTAGATGAGCCTAGAGGTTACTGTATCGATATAAGAGGTCACAAATTAAAAGCAAAAATTAATAGAGCACTTCAGGCACACACTTGCTATTCCTACCAAGGAGAAATATCTGTAGACCAAGGCTTTGATTCTACTAAATTGACTAAAAATCAATTCTTCATGCCTTCATTTAATGTTTGCATGACAGCTTCATCCGTTATTCCGTCATCTAATCTGCAACTTGGAAAGTGTGATTATAGTAAACTTCAGAAATTTGAATGGAGCAATAAAGGCAAGATTCATCCGATCAGTAATAAAAAATTATGTCTTACTGTTAATCAAGGACAATCCA
>Ga0209710_1001744_pt1 | contig 16034 bp, 18 predicted proteins | sample ArcticOcean_MG_C_5_FD_187436 | JGI IMG/M metagenome (GOLD analysis project Ga0209710, IMG submission 187436) | Marine microbial communities from western Arctic Ocean - ArcticOcean_MG_CB4_138 (SPAdes) (version 2) | ecosystem: Environmental > Aquatic > Marine > Oceanic | place: Arctic Ocean...
TTCTAAACTAAATAAATTATCTACAATCTAATTGTAATGAATAATTCAACATCTTTTCTTTTAGAAAAACGCATTCTTTTTTTATGATTGTATAGTAGCTTATTAAATACCCTTAAGTAATTCTCTGGCTGGAAGGTAGCTGAAAACTTTGTTCAAATCATTAATCAAATTAATAATGCAGACAGGTATTCGGTTGTTTCATTGAATCTTTTTGGGCTATATACAGATGAAGCTGGGTATATCAAAACGACTGATAGAAGGTATAAAAGATTAATCCCGAAGATTAATGAAAGTAAATTGTATTCTAAAGAAACAATGTATAGTTTATTAAAAGAGCGTGATGAAAAGCTAAAACTTCAATACGTTGTTTCAAAGTATAAAGGTAATGTAGAAACATTATTTCTTGAATGGAATAGGGAAGCTGTATCCCGTTTAGATAGAGTAACAAGACTTACGCTAAAAAACTCTAATGGAGAAACTGTATACCAAGCCGAATACAAAAACAAAGGATATAGCGAAATGTTAAAGCCCCTAATTTCCAACTATGAGTTCAGTAAAGAGGATGCTAAAAGACAGCTAATAGAACTCAGAGAATATCTGGATTTAGGTATTATTACTCAAGAAGACTTTGATAGAAAATCAAATCCACTCAAGAAGGTTTTATTAGGTAACTAAGTTTTAAGTAAAAAATTAAAAATATAAGTAAACAAAAATCACCGGTGGTAAGGATTTAATTACGGCAAACCTTTTAAGAGCATTAATATATGCTCTATTACTTTTATTTCCGTAATCTGATTCAGAATCAAAAGAATCAAATTTTGATTTTATCCATTTAGCCTATCGTGTTCTACTCCCCTTCTTAGTTAATACATTAGAAATAGTGAAACAAAGATGGGTTTGTGAAATTATTATTAAAGTCTTATTTTAAAAAAAAAGATGAGCATATTTGATGTTTTAAAAAAGCTTATAACGCCAGTTAAAAACCCAATTGAAGTTAGTGAATCTGTTCAAAAAATTGATTTACCATATCAAAATGAAGAATCTATACTAGTTATATTTTGGAAGAGGTTAAGCTTTTTGAAGACAAATACTATAACTATAATTTAGCCGATTTGTTATGGTAATCAAAAATTGGTCTTTAATAATTATTTCATTCAATTACTTTTAACCATTTACTTATGTACGATTCTACAATAAATTTATCCTTTGAAAATAGATTACATCTCAACAAAGTAGCCGGAACATTAGTCCATGTTTTTGGAGAAGGCTATTTTATTAATGATGAATACGGGAGGGAAGTAAATGCTTTTGCACAAGAAAAAGATTTTGACAGGCTTATCGAAAAGTTTAAATATCGCCATTTATTGATTGAAAAACTAAATAAAGAACTCAAGGAGTCGTTTGATTTTGGAGAGGATAATATATTGATTATTGATTGCAAACCCGTTCTTAAACGCTTTTGGAATATCCCTAAGAATGAGGCAGAAGTAAATTTATATTTCAATATTATTTCAGAAGAGATCAATTCCAAAGGGTGACTTATCATAAATAACTAATTACCAAGGGGATTCATCATTATCAATGTTCCAAGGTTCGTTGTTATTATCATTGGCAGAGAAATCAATATTCATTGTATTAATAAACGAGTTGTTTGAATGATCAGAGATTTCTTCTTTAACCTCTTCTTTATAATCCTTTTTTGTAACGGCCTTTATCCAATCATCTCTTTTTTGTTTACTCCAAAACTCATCGGGAGAAGGTAATTCATCATCATTTACAAGTAATTCATATTTATCAGAACCTCTGTAGAAATAAGTCAAATTTTCTTTCAAACTTAAAATATCTACAGGATCCTGGCCGCTTATACTTATAAGTTTATTGATGAGCTCATTTCGTTCATCAGTTGAATTTGTATAAAAACGAAAATAGATAAATGGCTGCTGCTTAATTTTCCATCCGTTGGTAAACTCTATTTCTAACCTTAGAATATCATAAGGCTTATAATCAATATAATCTAGAAGCTCTAAAGTGTTTTTGAATTTCTTCTGCATTTTTCTAACGGGGTGCACCGTACTCTTACGTTGTCTGATTCCGTTATTAACTTGATAAAAAAGTGATTTATTTTTAATCTCTAAGTGTTTAAAATGTAGTAAAAACCACAGATTTCTTTTAGTATCTATTTGTAAACTAAAGCTTTTGTGATTTGAAAAAAGTTCTATACTACCAATTAAAGATATCCACATTTAAAATTTATTTTTATTAAGCTCTCAAAAGTATACTATCAGCTTAGTCAACTATGAGTGAAAACAATACTAACTAATAAAGATTATCAAATGATAAATAGTTATTTGCAAAGTTATCTTGAATGCGGATAATATTTTATGAAATTAGTGTATAAACTAAAAAAAAACAAGATTTTAAGATTATTATATTAGTAATCGATCAAAGAACTGAACCCTATTCTCCTCCCGTTCTAAGTTTATCTATTTTTTCGCATTAAAATAAAAAGAGGTGAAGCCCTAGTGAAGCCGCTTAACGTCGTATAACGGCGTTTACAGTCGCTTAATGAGGTGGGAGCGGTAATTTGGTTAGGGATGGTAATAAAGTGTTTTAAATCCGAGTCCTAGTTAGAAACAATAAATTAATTTCGAGTTAATTTTACTAAATCCTCCCCAAAATAGTTCGACTTCACTCCCCTCAATATTTTTTAATATCCTTGCCAATGTTGACCACTAACGCCTCTTTATTATCCATCTATATTATTGGTTTAATGTGTTATTAAACTTTTCTTTCATGGTAGGATTACCATGGGTTAGTTTTTTAATGGTTAAATCATCTGCCTTATTATTTGCTAAGCGTAAATTATTTACCGAGGCTAGAAGTGCCTCTTTGGTTTTTTGAAGATGAGTTATGGTTTTATCAATTTCCTTTATTGCTTCACCAAATTGGCGGCTTGCTAAGTCATAATTACGAGCAAAACCAGTTTTAAAGTCATTAATCTTATCCTCAAAATTGGTAATGTCTACATTTTGATTTCGCATTATAGTGAGTTCTGCTTTATATTGTAAAGACTTCATACCAGCATTACGCAATAAGCTTATTATAGGGATAAAAAACTGTGGTCTAATCACATACATCTTCTCGTATTTGTATGACACATCTACAATTCCTGTATTATAAAATTCATTATCTGACTCTAATAAAGAAACCAATACGGCGTACTCACAACCTTTATCTCTTCGGTCTTTATCTAACTTGGCAAAGAAATCTTCGTTTTTCTTTTTTGTGGCAGTCTCATCTCCCTCATTTTTCATCTCAAACATGATAGAGACGATCTCATTGCCGTTAATTTCTTTTTCTTTAAAAACATAGTCTCCCTTTGTACCTCCCGAGTGATCATTGTCTTTTTCGAAATAAGCATTTTGAAAGGCTGTTGATCTTAATTTATTAAACTCGATCTCACAGTGTTGTTCTAGAGTTTCACCAATCATTTTGGTAGACAATTTCTGTTTAAAGTCTTTTAAACGCTCAATTTCGTCTTCTTTAAGTTTAAGAGTTTCGTCTTTATGATTTAATTTATCATTAAACTTTTCTATCAAGGATTTTTCTAATAATTCTTTTTCTAAATCTTTTGACTTGAGATCATTCTCTAATTGGTCTTTGGCTTTTTCTACTTCCCGAACAGCATTAGAAAGTTCTAGTTGCTTTTGAGTATCTATCTTATCAAGTCTAGCCTCTAATGACTTAATAGCATCATCTTTTTTTGAAACTTCTTGAATGAGGTCAGACTTACTCTTTTGTGTTAACAGGTCTAATTCCCCTTGTTTTTGAGCCAACTGCTGTTGAAAGTCGTTTTTTATTCTCTGCTGCGCTAGCTCAACTGCAGATTTTTTATCGTTCTCAGCAATAACAAGTCTACTGGACAACTCTTCCTGAAATTGTTGGTCCCTAACCTGCTTGACTATATTGGTGTAAACCGAATCATCGACCTTAAATACTTCTTTACAATTGGGACACTTTACACTTGCTTTGCTACTCATAAATACTATTTTGAATATTTAATATAAATATAGAAAAAAATGAAGAAAAATAATATGACAAGTTATGAGTAATGTTATTTATAGCATGTGGTAATTATATATTCATCTTTTAAACAAAAGCTACTAAATCTATCCGAAAGTCCTGGATTAAATGAAATATTCACTCCTTTAATTGACTGTTAACCAGTACTAGCTTTATCCTACTCCTTATCAGTTATAAGCTCCTTGTTAAAATGCTAGCTATGGACGAGTTAAGGTTTATAAGTCCCATTATAATTTTATTTACTTGGATTCGAGATAGTTAAACTGAAGGAAGAAGATATGCCTGTTGAGGGTATTCACTTTTGTTTTTGCTGAAACTTACTTATATTTATCACATGGAGTTATTACTAAAAGGAAATATAAAGAAAATTGGGGCTACATTTGGAATAATAGAGTCACACAGTTATGATGAAGATCATTTTTTTATTAAATCTGATATCATAAAACAAGATAGAAGGAAAGTCAAGTTAGGGGATACTGTTTCGTTTGAACTAAAGACAAATAATTCTAGAGGGTCAAACGCCATTAAAATTCATTTGTGTACAAATGAAGAAATTAAAACGGATTTAAAGAAAGACAAATCTTTTAAAACATTTGGTGTTATTTCAATAATTGAGGAAATATTCAACAATCAAAAGCCATATGTTTCAGTCGAGCAATTTCAAAAGTTTATTACTGACGGATTTCACATATTAGAGAGTGATAATAAAGGTCTTAATGAACTTATAAAGCTAGTTGTTCATGACAATGTAATTACGGATACCGAAAAAGTGTTTTTGCAAGAGAAAACGCAGGAATTAAATTTATCAATAGATTTACTTGAACAAGCCAATAATTATATGTTTTCAAATAACCCATATTTTGACAACATTTTAGGAATAATATTTAAGGATGGAATAATTAAAGAAAATGAGATTGCATTTTTGTTAGAGAAATCTAAAGAAAATTCTTTCACTTCAAGTTTTATAAATAATCGTTTTTGGCAATATTCTTTTTCACTTCATCTAGATATATTGCTAAAAAATGAAAATATTGTAAAGATTATAAAACTATGGTATCTATCTCAAAACACAAAGTTTGGTTTAACTATTGATAAAGACTGGATAATCCTACAATTAAATATTTTAAAAAGCACAAAAATTGAACAAAATATTGAAAGAACCATAGAACATTTTGAAAACACTATTTTCCCCTTTCTTTCAAATAAATTTAATATTTCTTTTAATTCATTGAAAGAAATATATAATCATATATCACTTGATTCCAAGGAACGAGTAGAGTACCAAGTACAGGATCATATCAGAACTCTTTTGTCTAACAAATTATACAAAAAAGAAGATATATATAAAGTGTTTAGTGTTCCTATAGATCAACAAAAAGGGAAGTGGCATAATGGTTACTGTGAACACAATGGGGAATGGTTTATTTTCACAAATATTGGTCAATCAGGCCATGGTTTTAACGAATCAGATGAATTTAATTACAACAACAGTTTAGATCCTTTTGGGGATTTAAACTGGGAAGCTATAAACAATTCACGATTGACTTGGGACTCTATAAATAGTCTAAAAGCATCATCACCTTTTATTTTTGTTCGAACACCTCAAACTCAGAAACATTATTGGGAATATTTAGGGAAAGGTAATTGCATTTATACTCTTGACACCTCACCTGTTGCTTTTAAATGGAAAATTCAAAGGCAGGACCTTAATAATAAGAAAAGTAAAACAGAAAAAACAACTTTTGAGGTAAAAAAAATAAAATCATATTGGAACAGAAATATAGTTCCTCTAAAACACAAAGACACCATAATAAACTTATTAAATGAAGATGAGATATTTGAAGCATCCCAACTTTACTTAAAACTAGCCTATGATAATGGACAAATAAAAACCGATAAGATCATGGACGAATTTGAAAAAATAATAGAAAATTTAGGAAAATAATTTTTCTTTACTTAAAATAATTGCAGGTGTATTAGTTAAGTTTGTCGTAAAACTAACATTTGTAATTTCTTGACTAAAACATTCTTTTTCAATAGCCGGAACGTCATTGGAGTTGTAAAGCCTCAGGGATTCTCTAGCGGTAGTTTCATCAAAAGACCGGAAGTTTAAACTAAGTAGTTCATTTCCCAAAACTGAAGAGATCTTTTCTTCTAACTTTAGTTTTGTCTTCAAATCGATATCGGTACCAATTTTTCGAACTAAATCACTTATCGATAAACCATTTTCAATTTCAACGGTCATTATTGAACAGATTAAAACATTTTCTTTATAATGATTTCTCAATTGATTTAATTTAAAGACATGTTTTCTTTCATTTGAAAGTGTTGTTTTTACCTCAACCTTGATTGACCCACTATTAAAATCAATTCGATCTTTAGCATTCATATGCCAGGACGATACAGCTTTTACTTTATTTTCTTGAGCGCTAATAAGAAACAATTCTCCCCACAGACCTAGTTCTTCTTTAATTCTATTTTTATGAAGATTTAAGAAAATATCTTTAACATTTTCCAGCTCTTTTTGAACTAACGTTAACTTTGGACTTTCTCCCAGATTTTGAAGTAATAATTTACATATTTCAATAAAATAGTCTTTGGTACTTTTTTTGTCTGAAATTAAATGAAGAACAGTAAAGCGATCTTTTTTATCAACTCCATCATTATTAACAGATGACTCTCTCTCGAACAATATTCTTAAGTTTTTCCCTTTGAAATTAACAAAACTTTTATTGTTTAAATTAACTGTTTTAAGTAATAATGCTATATTATTCTCATTATTAATCCCTATAAAATGAGACTTGTAGCCCTCAAAAGGAATTACATGATATATGTTATCCTCTATTATTATTCCTTTTTTTATTGTTTCTAATTTCTTAATCATAAGCAGCCGATATGTATGATGAATCGTTTTTATGGGTTGGTAAAATCGTAGCAATAACGTTTAGTGATTGTCCTTCATATTTTCTCAGATTATCAGGATAACTTGAATTAGCCTTAATTTTTATTTTATGAATTTGAATTATAGGTTCATTATTGTAAATTTTATTATAATTATTGTAATCATTAGCTTTAATTAATAAGTCTCTATCACCAAAAGTTGGTGGTCGATTTGATGCTAAGGATTTAATTCTACCATCTTTTTTTATAGAACGTGGCCTACCTCCTTTAATATCTCTTTCGTGTGCAATTTTAATTACCCAGATTTTTTGATTGTTATCATTTTTACTCAATACGGCTAAGAATTGTGATTTAGTAAGTTGCTCTCTCTTACTCTTAAATTTTATCTCACTAAATAATTTTATGGCTTCATGCTTTGTTGTTTTAAAAAGAAAATGTTTGTTGTCTTTTTGATCATTATTAAATTGGGTTGGTTTTAATTCGCCCACCTCAACTGAAGATTTTAAAAATTGATTAGTTAATTTATCATTAAGATCTTTGTTTTCGAAGTCTGGTTGAAAATAGTTAAAACTTCTAAAATCATTTCGAAATAACTCCCCAGGAATTTTATTAGCAGAAGTTGGATTAAGAATCCCTAGTTTCATTAAACGATCATTATCATAAAACTCATCTATTGAGTAATTTTTTAAATAGTCTCTTAGGTGTTTTTCATACTCGACATATTCCTCAAATTCATTAATAGATTCTTGTGGCAAATAGACTCTGCAAGCTTCGATGTAGTCTTTCTTGTAGCCAAAAAAACGACACCTTTGCTCAATCGTATCTGCATTAGACTTGCTCTTTGTAGTACGAGGCATATATGTAACGATAAGATTTTTAACAGTAAATCCTCTATCTAATTTCTGTCCACCGACTAAAATATGATGTGAACACCTTTTCCAATTTACTTCGCTATCCTCCTTTCCAGCTACAAACCAAAATTCAAGTTCTTCCAAGACACAGTCATTTATTTTTTCTATAACTTGCTGGAAATCAGGAAAAATAGTGAAATAACTAGCCAATTTTGGCTTAACATCTAAAAATATCTTTTTAAAATCTTCAATAGTTTCTTCTTCATTTTTATCCAGATCATGCATGATATTATTGTTGTATGATTTTAACCATCTAAGGTAAATATCATTTACAAATATTAATCTTTCTGCATGAACCATCATAGAGGTTAGTTCTACTTTGTCTTTCGCCCTGGCTTTACCTTTAAAATCATAACTTAAAAGTGCTGATTCAACGAGAAAAAGACGAAAGGCATGTCTAAGGTTTTCTGGCATTTCAGGATCTTCCTGGTTCTTAAAATTTTCTTTATCAATCTCATAAACTAAGTCAAGATCATTGTTAAAAAATCGTTCACCACCCCTGTATTTATCTCCTGGATCAAGAACCTCACACCATGAAGGGCGCAATAAGTCCCTTTGTCCTAATAGTAAATTAGCTTGTGGTGTAGCAGTATATTGTATGTAAGAATGATTAGGAATTAACTTTTTTAGGTTAGATATTCTATTATAGGTAGTACTGTATTTAAAAGCACTTTTTTCATCATCATCATTGATGTCTTCTATATTCCTCTTTTGAGAAATTTTAAAGTTTCTTCTAGCAAATCCGTTTAAACTTGCTTGGTCCGCCTCATCATCAATTATTAAAACCCCCAATGTAGAAAGAAGTGAATTTAGTGCAGGTTGACTAAATAAATTACAAATCTTTTCAATGTGTTGCCATTGCTTTAAAATTGGTAGAATTATTGTTCTCTGTCGTTTTGTGTTTTTAACAATCCTTTTTATGCGAGACAAATTGTTAATTCCGGCTTCCTCAATAATAACATATTCATTTTTATCATCTAAATCTTGACCTAACCTATCTATAGTTTGATTTAATAATATGTTTGTTGTTCCTGCAAATACTATTACTATTTTATAATCATTGTCACTAGCCAATGCAATTAGACTTGTAAAAGACATGGTTTTTCCACTTTGGATATATCCTAAAACAAGACCTGTGTTCTGTTCAAACACTTCTTCTTCATAATGCGGTTCTACACATTGTGATAAAATATTAATAGTACTATTTTTAATACGTGAAATTTCTTCATCTTTCATTTCAGGTAAACCTCTTAAAAATTTCTCAAAGTTTTCTCCGGTACAGATTTGATTATTTCCAATTTCTATTAATGAGCCAATGTTTATAGTTTTATTCATGTAAAAAAGTATCTATTGATTTGTTGAAGGCCGTTCTTAAGAAATTAACGTTTTGGGCACCACTAGCTCTTGCTCTAAGCTCTGAGTAACACATACATTTTATCGTATTAATTATTATTCCAAATAATTGTGTCTCAGTTCTAAAAGACTCATTTAACATGAAAAGTTTATGTTTCAAATTTACTTGGATTATAATTTCTCGAAATTTATCTGAGGTACTATATTTTTTCTCTTTGTTAGGATTTGATTTAAAATTTTGTATCGGAGTAGGATTCATGGTGTAGAGCAATTCATCCGGATCAATAGAATTCCAGTAATTGAGTGTAAAGTGATACTCTAATTCATCTTCAGCAATATTTTTAACAAAATTAACTTCACTTGGTATTTCAGAGCCTGTTTTAATAACCAGTTCATCCTCACTTTTTTGTATTTCTTTTTTAGTTAATGTATCAAGTTGTTTGGTAATTTCTGCCTGCCTTTCTTTATTTTTTTTAAATATAGTTTCTTTTTCAGCAAATCTATTAATGGTCTTTTCAGCAGCTTGTGGATCAAAGTTAGACCTGTGTTGATCAGCTTGTTGTAATAAATTAAATTTTAGGCCACTTATTTCATCGAAAGCAACATGCCTCAATGAAAAGGCTAGGGCATCAACACAATAGTTAATAAAATCTTCATCTTGAAAGGCATTTTTATTAAAGGTAGATTCAACTTTTCCCTCATCAGTATCATTAAAATGAAATTCCCCATATAATCTTTTGTACTTAAAGGAAGAAGGGTTAGAAGATAGTTTTTTTGGAAAGACTTTCTCATCAGCTGAACCTACGACAACTCGGCCTCTTCTGAAATAAGAGAACCCATTATTTCCTTGTTTAATTTCAGGCAAAATACCAATAAATCCAGAAAATCTTATTTTTTCTTTTTTAAAGCTTTTTGGGTTTATTATTAGCTCGTCAAACTCATACTTCCATTCAATATCAGGAGACTGTATTTTATCCAATCTTAGGTGTCTGTCTTTATGCCATTGAGTTTTTAAAAAACCAGGCTCCTCATATTTAAGTCTTTCACCAAATGCAATGATTTCAATATTAGAATTTACTTTATACTTCGAAAAGAAGGGGTGTTCTTGCCGTAAAAAATTTCTGTAAATACTGGTAATATGTTTTTGAGTTCTTACTTTTGGGAAAGGTCTAAGTTTACCTGTTTCTAACTGTGTTAAAATTAATTGCGTTCCGTGTTTTATTGAACTACTCTTATTTATTTCGTAGGGTAAATCCTCAAGACCTTTGGATACAACTTCATGAAAATCAAAATGAACTATTTTTTGAAAGGAATCATTTATCGACTTACTTTTTAAAGTCCAATGGTTTGAGAGCCAAACTGCTGAATACTTCATCCCCATCCCAAACTCATTCATTCCAGAATCATCATCTGGGATATCTCCAGGTTGCAGAGCTCTTAACCAATTTTTTTCATCAATTCCAGCAGCATTATCTGTAATTCTAATTTCATCATCATCATCAAAGCTTAGTTCTATTCTTAGTTTAAAGCCTTCCCCATTTATTCGCTCTAATTCTTCTCTATTTTGCAAGTAGCTGGATATAGAGTTATCAATGAATTCACCAAAAATAAACCACAATTTACCAGGCATTTTTTTTAGCATTCTATATGCAGTTGATTTAAACTGAATACTAATTTTATTTTCTCCCATAATCAATTATTTAATAAATTTTTCGCAATTAAACCTACAACCTTAACATTTACAGCGTTTCCAAAGGCCTTATAGCCTCCATTAGGTACAAATTTACCATCATAAATATCTGGAAGATGTTTTATATCCATCGATTGTAATTTAGATAATTCTAATAATGATAGCCTTCTTTTAAGTTTAGGGATGTACACATTTTGAGTTCTAATAGTTGTAAGTGCAGGAGCCCAATTATTTAGCTTAACCCTAAGCCCTGATGGTCTAAATTGTAAGATTTTATCATTGAATGTTCTTGCCGCTCCTTGACAGGACCATTCAAGTTTTTGGTATGAGAATTCAAGTTTTTTTAACCTTGGATTTCGCAACACAAAATCATCAATAAACTCTTTATTTTTTTTATAAAAATCTCTATTTTTTCTTATGTAAGATATTTTCCAATCAGGAAATTTTTCTTGATCTTTTTGAGCATATCTGGGAATGAAATCCTTTAACATATTATCTTTATTTGCACCAATAATTCTTTCACCATAAATACCTCTCGATGAGGTCAATTCCTCAATTGTTGCCACTTGTGGGGAGTAATTTTTATAAGGGTATGTTGCCCCCCATTCGTGGGACCATATTGGAAATCCAGGAAGAGCACTATCGTCAGGAAAAGTTTCAATAAAATTATTCCATATATCAAAAACCTCTCTATTTGGTTTATTTAAATATAAGTTTTCTTCAGGATAAGGTTTGTGCTCAGGGCATAATATACTATCAATTTTAGTTTTAGAGATATCAAGCTTTTCCGGGAAATCAAAGTTATCCAAACCACCCATATCTTTTCTTGCTCCTACTATAAACAATCTTCTCCTGTGATGTGGTATATTAAATTCGTGTGGAGACATTATTTTTTTCTTAATTTCGTAACCTCTTTTTAAAAGCTCTGATTCAATTACTTTGAAAGTTTCTCCTTTATTGTGTTTTAAGACTGTTTCTACATTTTCTAGCAAAAGATACTTTGGAGCTTTCTCTTTCTGAATATCTATTATGCTGAGAATCCGAAAAAAATGATTCCCTTTTTTTAAATCATCAAATCCTAGCATTTTTCCAGCTCTTGAAAAAGGTTGGCAAGGGAAGCCCCCACAAATCAAGTCGTGTTGCGGAATACTATTTAAGTCAACTTTAAAAATATCGCCTTCTATTGGCGTATTTGGGAAATTTTTTTTATATAAATCCCTTAAGTTTAGATTATATTCTGATGCCCATACACATTCGTGTCCAAGTTTTTCAAGTGCTTGATGGAAACCCCCAAGACCAGCGTAAAGATCTATATATTTTATTTTATTCATTCATTTCTTTTCAAAACCATTTTCATTTAAGCAGTATTAATTTAAGCAGTATTAATTTAAGCAGTATTAATTTAAGAAGTAATATTCAACTCAAATCTAATTCAATTACAATTGAATTGCAACTAAATTAAATTATAAGTCTAATTCCATACAGCAGTCATCACCAAACCCAAAACCAGCTACTTTTAATATACAACTAGGTTAGTAAAATTAAATAAGAGATTCTTACCATGTTTTGATTTGTCTTTTATAAATCTTCAAAAGCTGTTTTTAAAATTTTTAAATACTCAGTTATCGTTTGTTTGGTTTTTATATAATTGTTTGACTTTTGATTCCCTGGCTCATTTAAATAAAGTGCTCTATTAATTTCAAGCATTATTGACCAAACATTTTTTGTTTTTTTATAATGATTTAAAGGAACAATAGATCCGCTATATGGCAAGTCAATACCAAGGGAGTAGCCTTTTTCCTTAAAAAACTCTTTTGAAATTTTAATAAGGTAATTAGGTGTATGAAAAGAGTCTGTTCCAATATTAAAATCAGGCCTATCATCTTCTTGACTAAGGTCTCTAATAAGAGGACGGCTTGGAAAAGAATGACAATCAACTATAAGTGCTTTGCTATTAGATTCTAACTGTTCGTTAACTGCTTGATTCAACTTATTATGATGAGGCCAATAGTAATTGCTGAGTATATCTTCTCTCAGTGAAGTTGTAATTTCTCTAATTACAGCACCATCATCTGATTTTTCGTACAAAACACCCATGCCATATTTTGCCATAACCTCTTGGCTATCATCAGAAAACCTTTCTGTATCACAAAATATTCTTGAGAAGTCTGCCTTGATAGTTATGCTATCCTTAAATAAAAATAGGTCATCGGTATACCAGTCTGTTAATTTGATAATTTCTTGGTCAAGGATTATCTGGTCTACCACATACCCCCTGTTCAGGGGTATTTTATGGGATGAATGAGGTATATGTAAAATCAAGTTAGTTTTTTGATTTTTAAATACTTTTAACTCTTTTTGAGTTAGTTGACGTATATCTTTCATGTTAATAGGTTTTTTCAGAGATAAGCTCAATATTGAAATTATCTAGCTTTTTAGGCTTGTTAGGATTACTAAATGGTGATCTAGCGTGTATTTGCTCAGCACACATGTGAATAATAGCAGCTCTAGTGTACATACCAATAGGGAATCCGTGCTGATCGAATGTCACTTTAAAGACGAGTTCCCCACTAAGAGAAACACTCATTCCTCTTCATCATAGAGATTACCATAGCGGTCTGCCATCATTTGACGGTAAAGTTCCAAAGAATTGATGTCTATTGTAGCCATTAGCCTTTCATACTCCCCTTCAACCTTAAAGGTTTTAACCTGAATTTTCTTTTGATTCGAATCTTCTCTTTTTATGTTAGTATTGTTTCTCTGTGCGTGTTTTGCCATTTCTTTCAAATATGTTTCATTATCCATAGTTTCAATAATTATTGTTTAAATTAATCTTAGTTTCTAATATTTCATTTTAATACTTCATAAGTAAAATAAGTATTAACACTCTTCCTCTTCTAGACAGATTTGTTGTTGTAACCATAATTGAGCATAATGATTTTTCATACGTGCTTCGTTAAGGCGTTTGTTTTCCTCTTTTGATAAGTAGATTTTTTCTTCTTTTTTCATTGTTTTACAATTTAAGTTAGACATAAATTGCAACAAGAAAGGATGTGGTATGCTCGTTTATTTTGGAGAGATCCCGCATTCTAAACCACCGTGCTTCGAGTAAGTCGGTTGGTACGCTGTTAGCGTTCCTGATGCATTACAAATATAATAAAATTAATAATACTACATTATATTTAGGTATTTCTAATTTCCTTATATTTAAAATAAATACACAAAAGAAAAAATCAAAAGCAGTATTGAAAAAACCAACCCTAATAGAGATTCAAAATTATTATCATGAATTAGGTCTTCTAAACACCATGCCTGGAACTTCTTTTGACTTAAAGGGGAAGGTTAAGACCGAAACATTTATTCGAAAATGGGTAGACTCCAAACACCTATATATGAGTAAAAAATACTACAACAAGGAAGGGTTTGTAATAAAAGAAGAATATCATAATGAACCTTTCGAAAGTACTTCAGTTTATAAATATAAAAATGATTTACTTGTCTCAGAAAAATCAATGGACAAAAACAACAAAATGATTTCACATTGTGAGTTTGCATACTATGAAAATAAAAAGATAAAATCAAGTAAAGAGACACGCCTTAAGGAAGATTCAGATAACAATTCTTTCGAAGTAGATAAAGAATTGTTTTTCTTTTCAGCAGATAATAAATTAATTAAAAGAGAAACGATTGGATACGATACAGATGCATCTGAAGTAGAAATTATTAATGAATTTAAAAGTTATTCTACTTATGATTACGATAAAAGAAATAGAATAATTAAAACGAAAACATTTGAATTGCCAAGTAATGAATGTACCTACATACATACATACACACATAATGAATTAGACCAAATAATTGAAGAGAAGACTCTATATAACGTTCGATGTGATGAAACATACTCGTCTAAGTACACATATGATAAAAAAGGAGAAGTATTAAGTAATAAAAGGTATAAGGATGGAGTTGAAATAAATCTGGATGATAAAAAGACAGTATTCACAGAAAATGAGGAGTTTGATGAAATAGGAAATTTAATTAAGAAGACTTTTTACGAAAATTCTAAGGTTACATATACTGATGAATATAAATATGAATATTATACAACCTAAACCAAAGTCATATCAAACTTGAATACTAAATCAAAAGGTGAAAAAAAACCTGAGAAAAGAATAGAGTACCGAGGCGAGAATGTTCGCGTTTCAAGAACAGGTGGTGTTTCTGCAACCAAAACATTTAAAGGAGATGGGCATGGTGTTACCCTAAATACTAAACACGGCATTCGTTTACACAAGCGCTTATTTAAAGGCGCTCGAATTGGGTTTCAAAACGGAAATTTTCAATTTATTGGAAGATACAATAATGGGCCTTTTAACTTTAATATTTCCAAGAGTGGTGTTAGCACATCAATTAAAAATAAAAGAGGCTCATACAATATTTTCAAACCAAATTACTCTAGTTTTAAATTAGGCGGCATACAAGTGAGAGGAAAAAATGCAGCGGCTTTTCAATTAATTTATATGTTAGTAATTTTATTTATAAACAGTATTAAAATTATTTGGCATCTTTCTATTTCTATACTTTGGTTTGGATTTTTAACTTTAAAGTGGTTTGTAGATTTTAGCATTGGGTTTTCGAAAGGATTTAAAACATCTACGCAATGACACAACGTATTAAGCACTGTAACGTCTGCAATATAGATTTCCCAACAATGTACAGGGTGCAATACAAAAACCCTAAGGAATGGGTGTTTGTGTGCGAAGACTGCTTACTTAAAGTAAAAGAAAATAACAGTGCTTATAAATATGGCGGAACTTGGAAAAAATAACAGCATCCTATCAAATTTTATCATTAATTACCACCCTCTAATTCTTCAGACTTGCGAGACAGAGAATATACTGCTATAGTGGTGACTAGCAGCGTAAACCCTAAGATTAGATAAAGCTCGTTTGAGTTAAAAGATGTTCTATTAGTTGGGGTGTGTTTCTCAATAAAACTCGGCAACTCATCAACTGAAATAGGAATAGCAATCATCGTTTAAATATCTTAACAATTTTGTGAGGACCTTCTAATGAAATGGTATAAAAATAATTATA
>Ga0209710_1001745_pt1 | contig 16016 bp, 17 predicted proteins | sample ArcticOcean_MG_C_5_FD_187436 | JGI IMG/M metagenome (GOLD analysis project Ga0209710, IMG submission 187436) | Marine microbial communities from western Arctic Ocean - ArcticOcean_MG_CB4_138 (SPAdes) (version 2) | ecosystem: Environmental > Aquatic > Marine > Oceanic | place: Arctic Ocean...
ACATATTATAATAGCTTTGATGAAGCTGCAATAGGATTTAATTTAACAGAAACGCAAAAAGAACAGTTCAAAGAAGATTTATTTCCTACTGAAGAAATGTTATAAATAGAATTATGGCACAACCTAATACAAGACAAAAATTAATAGATTACTGCTTAAGATCTTTAGGTCATCCTGTGATTGAAATTAACGTTGATGAAGATCAACTTGAAGATCGCGTTGATGAAGCAATCCAATACTATCAAGAATATCATGGTGATGCAGTTGTTCGCAATTTGCGTAAACACCAGGTGACAGGTGCTGACATTACTAATGGATATGTAGAAATACCAAATAGCGCAAATATCCTTTCAGTTAACAACGTTTTTCATACAGATAATAGCAACTCAGGAACAAGTATGTTTTCTGTAGATTACCAAATGCACTTAAACGATTTATTCGATTTAAATAATCCTTCAGGCGGCATTATAAATTATGAAATGACTAAACAGTATTTATCATTGATAGAAAGAAACATTAATGGTACATACGAAATTATTGAATGGTCGCGACACAAAAATAGAGTTAACTTTCTTTCTAAAAACACTTTGAAAGACATGGAAGGAAGATATGTAGTGTTTGATGCGTATGAAGCAATTGATCCTGTAACATACACAGATCTTTATAACGATGCATTCTTAAAAAAATACACAACAGCTTTATTTAAAAGACAATGGGGCTTAAATCTAATTAAGTTTGAAGGAATGGTTTTACCAGGCGGTGTTACACTCAATGGTCGTCAGATTTTTGACGATGCGAAAGAAGAGATCCAGCTGCTCGAAGAAACGATGCAACTGAAACATGAAATGCCTCCACTAGACTTTATCGGTTAATTTATTATGCCACGAAATGTATATTTTTCTCAAGGAACTACGCCCGAAAAAAGACTCTACGAAGATATTACGATAGAGGCTCTTAAGATATACGGTCATGATGTATATTACATTCCTCGCACTATCGTTAATACTAATGCGATCTTTAACGAAGACGCGTTAAGTAAATTTGGTGAAGCATTTCAGGTTGAAATGTATGTTGAAAACACTGATGGTTTTGAAGGCGATGGAGATCTACTTTCAAAGTTCGGTGTAGAAGTTCGAGATTCAATGACACTTGTTCTTTCAACAAGACGTTGGGAAGAGCTCGTTGGCAGATTCCAATCAACACCAGAGGGTAGGCCACAAGAAGGTGATCTAATTTACTTTCCTCTTGTAAAAGGTTTATTCCAAATTAGTTATGTTGAAGACGATTCTCCGTTCTATCAACTATCAAATCTTCCGACATTCAAGTTAACGTGTGAATTGTTTGAATACGGCAATGAAGCGATTGATACTGGCATCGTAGAAGTTGATCAATTTGAAACCGATTATGCTTCTCGTACAGAACTTACACTTGGTTCTGGTAGTGGCACATACCAAGTAGGAGAAGATGTAACACAGACAAACGCGACAAGCGGTATTACCGTTACAGGTGAAGTATCTATTGTAAGTTCAGGGAAGATCGAAATATCGAGTCAAGTTGCGAGTGATGGAAGTAATACACTCTTTGCACCGACGAGTGCAGGTACAACAGGAAATATTATAGGTGTCACATCTGCTGCTTCATACGAAATTAGTTCAATCGATGCTTTCACCTCCATTGATAGCAATGATCCTTATGCAGATAACGAAGATTTTGAAACGATTGGGAATAACTTTATAGACTTTACTGAAACCAATCCATTCGGAGAACCAGACGTAATAAGCTAATGTTTAACGGAAAACACTTTTATAACCAAACTTTGAAAAAGACAGTTGCTGTCTTTGGAACTTTATTTAACAATATAAAAATTGTAAGGCAGGGGACTGGTGAAACACGTGTACCTATAGCTTATGGGCCGCGTAAAAAGTTTCTTGCAAGAATAGAATCTGACACTGCTGGCGCGGGTAATAAATCTGTTGCGATTAAACTTCCGCGGATGAGTTTTGAAATTTCAGATATTAGTTTTGATACAGAATCAAAACTAAATAAATTTAACAAAAGAGTTTTGCCTATTAGCGGAGATGATACGAAATCTAATGTAGTAAATCAGAGTGTTCCATACAATGTTGGTATGCAGTTAAATATTTATGCAAAAAACCAAGATGATGCTCTACAAATTTTCGAGCAGATTCTTCCTACGTTTGCGCCAGAGTATACTGTAGCAATTAAAGATATGGAAGGACCCGGCACAGTAACAGACGTTCCTGTGGTTTTAAGCGGTACATCAATACAAGATGATTACGAAGGAGACTTTCAAACTCGTCGTACACTTGTTTACACTCTCGACTTTAACATGAAGGTGAGATTTGCAGGAGGAGTAAGTAAGGGTAAGATTATAAGAACAATAGATACGTTCTTTTATAGTGATATTGAAAATCCTTCAGCACAAGTAAATAGTAGCAGCATCTCAGACACAGCAACTATAGCGATTGACAACGTTATTGGGTCTTTGCGTGAAGGTCAGACAATGACGTTCAAAGGGATGCCTAGAACTTCCACATATATTCCTCCAACAATTATTACAGTGGCTGATACTCTAACAAACGGTAAACCAAATAGTATTACCGTAAGCTCTAATCAAACTATTCCTAATAATACTAAGCTTACGTTTATTAATAAAACCGGAGAAGAAAATGTTAGAATCGCTGTTGATGCAGGTGATGAACCGCCTTTAGACGATACGGACACTATTACAACAACCTTTGGATTTGATCATGGCTAAAAATGAAATACTTAATGCACTCGAAAAGAATCTTGATATCATAGAAAAACCTAAGACTGAAGTCGATAAGGGTCAAATTATAAATGATACTGAGACGGATATAAAATATTCGCGAGATAAAATGAAAGAACTGATTGATCAGTCCTCTGAGGCGATCAATCAGATGATGGCTTTAGCGTCGGAGTCAGAGCATCCTCGAGCGTTTGAGGTTTTGTCTAATATGATTAAAGATGCTAGCAATATGACACAGGATCTTGTTAAATTACAAAAGGTTAGAAAAGACATAACACAAGAGAAAGAAACTGCAGCCTCTAACACCACGAATAACGCTGTGTTTGTAGGTTCTACTTCTGAACTTCAAAAATTTCTAAGAAATAACAAAGAAGAAACAATCAATATAGATTAATTTATTATGGCTGGTGATGGTTACATGGGCAATGCGCTTGTTAAAGGCGACAATGTCAATCAAGATTTTACAAAGGAAGAAGTTGCTGAATACATGAAATGTATGAGCAGCCCAGAGTACTTCGCAACTAAATATATTAAAGTCATCGCGCCGAGTAAAGGGCTAATAGATTTTAAACCTTACTCTTATCAGAAGAAACTTTTCAAAACCTTTAACGAAAATAGGTTTAATATCGTTTTAGCCTGTCGGCAATCAGGCAAATCTATTACGTCAGTTATATATATTCTGTGGTACGCAATTTTTAATCCTGAAAAAACTATTGCTATTCTTGCGAATAAGGGAGCTACTGCTCGTGAAATGCTAGGTAGAATTACTCTAGCACTGGAAAACCTACCTTTCTTTTTACAACCAGGTTGTAAAGAATTGAATAAGGGAAATGTCACCTTCGCGAATAACGCAAAAATAATAGCATCTGCTACATCTGGTAGTTCTATTCGTGGTCTATCTATCGACTTACTTTTCCTTGACGAGTTTGCGTTTGTCGAAAGAGATGCTGAGTTCTATACATCAACGTATCCTGTAATTTCAGCAGGTGACGAAACAAAGGTTATTATTACTTCTACTGCAAATGGTGTTGGTAATATGTTCTTTAAAATATACGAAAGTGCGCAAAAAGGAATTAACGAATTCAAGCATTCGCGCATTGATTGGTTTGATGTTCCAGGAAGAGACGAAAAGTGGAAAGCTGAAACAGTAGCTAACACGTCTGAACTCCAGTTTGAACAAGAGTACGGAAATAACTTTCTTGGAACGGCAAATACGCTTATTGTTTCGAACAGTCTGCTCGCTCTTAAGCCTGAGCACCCTTTAAAAATAGAAAGAAACGTTAATTACTATAAAAAGCCTAAAGAAGATCATACATATATAATGACAGTAGACGTTTCGAAAGGCCGTGGTCAGGATTATTCTACCTTTACTATAATTGATATCACCACTGGCATGTTTGAGCAGGTTGCTACATTCCGTGATAACATGATATCTCCAATGATTTTCCCTGATATCATTGTTAAAGTCGCGAAGATGTACAACGAAGCTTTAGTGATTATTGAAAATAATGATGTAGGGCAAGTGGTGTGTAATGATGTGTATTACGAATATGAATACGAAAATACCTTTGTAGAATCTACTGTAAAACGAGGAGGCGTTGGTGTTACAATGACAAAGCGTGTTAAACGTATTGGGTGTTCTAATCTAAAAGATTTAGTTGAATTGGGTAAGATACAAATACCAGATGCAGATACGATATCTGAGTTATCTACGTTTGAAATAAAGGGATCGTCATACGAAGCGACACAAGGAAATCATGATGATCTCGTTATGAATCTCGTAATGTTTGCATGGTTTGTTTCTTCAGAAGCATTTGGTGATATATCTACTGTGGATTTGAAAGAAATGCTTTTTGCAGAAAAAATGAAACAAATCGAAGAAGATGTACCATTATTTGGAGAAATAGATGATGGTAGATCATACGGAACAGTTTACGACAAAATGGCAAATGATGTAAAAGAGTGGAATAATCTCTAAATCCACTTATTTATAAATAGAACTATTGAAAACACTCTTATTATGATTCACTTATTAATTAAAACTACATTGAAAGGAAAACAAACATGGGATTCTTAGTATCACCAGGAGTCGAGGTAAATGAAATCGACTTAACAAATGTGATTCCTGCAGTCTCTACCTCTATTGGTGGATACGCAGGTCACTTTAACTGGGGACCTTCCGGAGAATTGATTAACATCAGTTCTGAGAAAGATCTTCAAGCAAACTTTGGTACACCTGACGCCGCACACTCTGTGTCGTTCTTGGTTGCTGCAAGTTTTTTAAAATACGGAAACTTTTTAAAGGTTTCGCGCGCTGTTCCAAGTGGTGCTCGTAATGCTGTTGTAGGAAATGGTACTGCAGCTGTTGAAAGTGCACCAATCGGTAATCTTGAAACATTCGAAGGCTTGAGCACTGACGCTAACGAGTATTTTGTTGCTCGTTGCCCAGGTGCTTATGGTAATAGCCTTCAAGTTATTATCGGACACTCAGGAACAACTAACACAAAAATCGTTAATAATTTCGATTACGTGCCTTCAACTACAGATGCTGGTTTAAATGCTGGTATTACTGGTGATGAAATTCACGTCCTCGTTATTGACAAAGGCGGATTGTTCACAGGTATAAAGGATAGTATCCTTGAAAAATACCAAGGTTTGTCTCTTGCTAAAGGTGCGAAACTCGATACTGGAGCAACTAATTACTATAAAGATGTAATTAACGCTGGTTCACAGTACCTTTTTGCAAATGCACTCACTGATCTATTTACTAATGCAGATGCTGATATTGGAACAGGTTCTATTGCCGATGCTGGTTTAAGTGCAACTCCAGTAGCTGCACTGCTCGACAGCGGCGCAAAAGACTTGTCCTTTACACTTGGTGTAGATGGTACAGCCAGTACGGCTGACATTATAGGTACAGGTGTTGATGCGGACAGTTTCCGTGGTCTTCAATTATTCGAAGATGCTGAATCTGTAGATGTTAACTTGCTTTTCGCAAGTCCTATGGCCGTTGCCGCAGATCAAAAGACAATTGAAAATAAAGTACTACAAATCGCTGCAGCTCGTAAAGATTGTCTTGGTTGTGGTTCAGCTCCGATTGATCTACACACAAAATCGTCTGAATCTACGAAGCTAACTCACATCAAAGATAACGTTCCAGCTACAACATCGAATTACTTTACGACAACAGGTTCTACCGTGTATGTCTATAATAAGTATCTTGATCGTTATGATTGGATTACAACTAATGGTTATATTGCTGGTCTTTGTGCTAACACAGATGATGTAGCAGAACCTTGGTTCTCGCCTGCTGGTTTCAATCGTGGTCAAATTCTTGGTGCAGCTAAATTGAGCTTCAATCCTAAGAATACCGATCGTGATGCTTTGTACAAAGCAGCAATTAATCCTATCACCAATTTCCCAGGACAAGGAATTGTACTATTTGGTGATAAGACCTTCACACAGAAACCTTCTGCATTCGATCGTATCAACGTACGTCGCCTGTTCATGGTTCTTGAAAAGGCAATTGCTACCGCAGCTAAATTCCAACTGTTCGAACTGAACGACGAATTCACTCGCGCGATGTTCCGTAACATGACCGAACCATTCCTACGGGATGTTAAAGGTCGTCGTGGTGTTACCGACTTCTTAGTTGTATGTGATGAAACGAATAACACAGGTCAAGTGATTGATACCAACCGCTTTGTGGCTGATATCTATATCAAACCTGCTCGTTCGATTAACTTCATTACTCTTAACTTCATTGCTACCCGCACTGGCGTTGAGTTCTCTGAAATTGTTGGTACTAACTAATATAAATAATATAAGAAAGGAAAAACAATTATGGCAACTTTAGGAGTAGATGATTTTAAATCAAAATTAATCGGTGGGGGCGCACGCCCTAACCTTTTCAAAGCAATCGTTAACTTTCCAGGATACGCTGGAGGTGATACAGAACTCGCATCTTTCATGTGTAAAGGTGCACAATTACCAGGCTCGCAAATTGCTCAGCTTGATGTACCATTTCGTGGTCGTCAGTTGAAAATTGCAGGCGACCGTACATTCGAAAACTGGTCAATTACAGTTATCAATGACACTGGTATGGAAATCCGTAACGCTATGGAACGTTGGATGAATGGTATGAATGAGCATGTGAATAACACAGGTTTAGCCAATCCTACAGACTATCAAGCGGATATGGGAGTTCAACAGCTCGATAAAGCAGGAAATGTTACTAAGGAGTACACCATTCGTGGTGCATATCCAATTAATGTTTCTGGAATCGATTTGAGCTACGACACCAACGATCAAATTGAAGAATTCACAGTTGAACTGGCTTACCAATATTGGGAGTCTGGTACAACTTCTTAGTTTAATTAACAGATAGATATCCAGTAAGCGGAGGTCCAATCCCTCCGCTTATTGTGATATAAATAACATTATGGAATTATTCGGATACGATATTAGTAAAAAGCTTAAGAAGACGGAGAAGGAACTTGTATCTCCTATTCCTAAGACAAATGATGATGGCGGCTCAACAGTAACTGTTGGTGGTGGCTACTACGGGCAATATGTAGATCTGTCTGGAACTACTACTGCTTCAGACCACGAATTAATTATAAAATACCGAGAATCAGCGCTGCAGCCAGAGTGCGATGCCGCGGTCTCAGATATTGTAGACGGTGCTCTTTCAGCATCGGACACATCTTCGCCAGTTGATCTTGCGATGAACGATTTAGATCAACCCGATAATGTAAAAAAACAAATTTTAAAAGAATTTAACAAAGTACTTCAGCTTTATAAATTTAATCACAAGTCAGAAGACTATTTCCGCAACTGGTACATTGATGGAAAAATATATTTCAACGTTATTATTGATTCAAACAATCCTCAGAAGGGTATTGCCGAATTACGACCAATCGATTCTACACATATCAGTAAAGTAAAAGAGGTACAAAAGGTAACCGATCCACAGACTAAAGTAGAATACGAAAAGATAGTTGACGAGTATTACGTGTATTCACCTGATATACAAAATGGACAAGCAACAAACGGTGTTAAGTTTGCTAAAGATGCTATTATACAAGTAAATTCAGGTTTACTTGATGCATCTAAGCAGAGAGTAATTAGTCATCTGCACAAAGCGATGAAGTTGGTAAATCAACTTCGCTATATGGAAGATTCGTTAGTGGTTTATCGTGTATCTCGCGCACCTGAACGTAGAATCTTTTATATCGATGTAGGCAATTTACCAAAAGGAAAGGCTGAAGAATACGTTCAACAGGTTGTATCCCGTTATCGTAATAAGATGGTATATGATGCAACAACCGGAGATGTAAGCGATGACCGTAAACACATGTCTATGCTAGAAGATTTTTATCTTCCACGAAGAGAAGGAGGTAGAGGTACAGAAATCACGACACTCGGTGGCGGCGAAAACCTTGGTCAGATTGAAGATGTACAATTCTTTCAAAAGAAACTATACCGTGCTTTAAACGTGCCAGTTTCAAGATTAGAACAAGAAAGTTCTTTTACAATCGGAAGAGCCAGTGAAATCTCGCGAGAAGAAGTGAAATTCCAAAAGTTTGTTGATAGATTGCGCAAACGCTTTTCGGTGATGCTTATCGAAGCACTTCGCATTCAACTTATTATTAAAGGAGTTATTACAGAAAACGACTGGGCCGACATAGAAGAAAATATCAATATTGACTTTGCTGAAGACAATTACTTTTCTGAATTAAAGGAATTTGAAATTTTAAGAGAAAGATTAGAAATGGCTCAGCAAATGGAAGATCTCGTAGGCAAGTACGTTTCTAATAAGTACGTGAGACAAGTAGTTTTAAAACAATCTGAAGAAGATATTGAAAGATTGGATAAAGAAGTAGAAGAAGAAGCTGCAGAAGGCGGCGATGAAGAAGGCGAGTCAGATTTAGACATCTAAATTCTCTTTTAAAAACTGAAAAATTATAAATAGATATATGAGTGATACAACACATAAAGTTTTTAACAATATTGTTAAAAACAACAAAGTCGGTTCTGCAAAAGCATTTGGAGAAGCAATTCGTGATAAACTAAACGATGCTCTTGAAGTTCGTAAGGTAGGTCTTACATCAACAATTTTTAACAAAACTAAAGAAAAATAATATGATTATTCAACCTTTAACTATTGCCGCGGCAGCATCTTTAACAGCTGGCGCGTCCACAATTAGTGGTGCATCGTTAGTCTTGGTACAAAACACAAGTGCTGCAGTCAAATATGTCAACATCGAAGAAAAGGCTACTGGAACTCGTAAATCAAGTGTTATGATTCCTGCTGCTAGTAACTTAATAATTAAAAAGGATACAAGCGACGAAATATTTGCATCTGCCGCGGCTGCTGGAACTGGTGCAGCAATAGGCGTATTATTTACAAAAGTAGGATACGCAAACTAGATGAAATTAATTACAGAACATTTAGAATCGGTAGAATATATTACCGAAGCAAACGATAAAGGTGAAAAAAATGTTTTCATCGAAGGCGTTTTTATGCAAGCGGAGAAACAGAACCGCAATAATAGAATTTATCCTAAAGACGTACTATCAGCAGCAACTGCTAAGTACGTTAAGGAGCAGGTTAAGACTGGAAGAGCCGTTGGTGAATTAAATCACCCAGAAGGCCCACAGATTAACCTTGATAAAGTTTCACACAGAATTACCTCATTGAAATTTGAAGGTAACGATGTTGTTGGAAAAGCGCTGATACTAGATACACCTATGGGTAAAATAGTGAAAGGACTCGTTCAAGGCGGGTGCAAGTTAGGCGTTTCAAGTCGTGGTATGGGTACTGTTGAAAATAGAGAAGGCAAAACATACGTTAAGGACGATTTCGTTCTTGCTACTGTTGACATCGTCCAAGATCCTAGCGCTCCATCTGCTTTCGTTGAAGGCATTATGGAAGGCGTAGAATGGATATGGGAAAATGGCATTCTTAAACCTCAGCAAATTGAAGAATACGAGACTGAAATTAAAAGGGTTCCTATGGGTCGCATTAGCGAAGCACAGGAAAGAATCTTTAGTGATTTCCTCTCCAAACTCTAATTCAAAAAAATAAGTAAACTTAATTATATGTCAAACGATAATGAACAAATCATTGAAGACGTAGAAGAAGAAGATCTTGTTGTTGAATCAGAGGTTGAGGTTTCCGAGGAGACTGAAGTCACTGAACAAGAACAACCTTTATCTGATACTGTCTTAGAAGTGCTTCTTGGCGAAGCTAAGAAGAAAACCGAAGCTGAAGAATCCGAAGAGGATGAAGAAGTTTCTGAAGAAGAAGAAGACGAAGATGAAGAATTAGAAGAAGCAAAAGCATCTAAAAAAGACGAAGAAGAATCTGACGAAGACGAGGAAGAAGTTTCCGAAGCTGCCGAAGAGGAATCCGACGAGGAAGACGAAGTGAAAGAAGAAGAAGAATCTGACGAAGACGAGGAAGAAGTTTCCGAAGCTGCTGAAGAGGAAGAAGAATCTGACGAAGTCGAAGAAGAAGAGTCTGATGAAGATGAAGAAGAAGTTGAATTGCCAGAAGTTAAAACTAAAGCAGGTATTCTTGCCGCAAGTTTTGACGCTCTTAAAGGCATGAAAAAGTCAAATCTGGTTGCTGCATATGAAGCAATTAACATGACCGAGGACGAAGAAGACGAAGTTGAAGTTCCTAAGACAAAGGCTGACATCATTAATGCAATGTATGGTCAACTTAAGTCAATGAAGAAAGACGACATTGCTGCTTCTTATAAATCAATCATGGCATCATGTGGTGGTATGCACGAAGAAACTGAAGCAGATTCGTTTGCATTAGATCTTAAAGTGCTTGCTGAAGCAGATCAAGAATTGACCGAAGACTTCAAAGCAAAAGCTTCTATCTTATTTGAAGCTGCTGTCGCAAATAAAGTAAATACAATTCAAGAAGAACTTGAATCTCAGTACACAGAAGATCTACAAGAAGAAGTAACTTACGTTCGTGAGTCACTTGTTGAAAAGATCGATGATTACTTGAGTTTCGTAGTTGAATCTTGGATCGAAGAAAATCAGGAGTTTGTTGATAACAAACTACGTACAGAGATTACTGAAAACTTCATGAAAGCACTGCAAAGTACTTTCACTGAACATTACATCGAAGTACCTGACTCTAAAGTTGATCTTGTAGATGAGCTTTCAGAAGAAGTTACTGAAATGAAGGAATCTCTAGCAAATGCTGAAGCTGAAAAGAGTGAGCTTGCAAGTCAAGTTGTAACTCTTCAACGCGAAAAGATCATTAGCGAAGCGTCAACTGATTTGGCATCAACCGAAGCTGGTAAACTTTCTTCACTTGTTGAAGATACCGAATTCGTAGATGCTGATACTTTTAGTGCTAAGGTAGCAACAATCAAAGAAGGATTCTTTAAAGAGTCAAATCGATCTGAAGAACTTGTAGAATCTCAAGATTCAACAGTAACAGAAACACAAACAATCGTAGAAGGTGCGGTAGATCCACAAGCTAAACTCCCTAAGGATATGGCTAAGTATGTACAACACCTTTCACGTTTCAAATAAAACCCCTAAATTAACACAACATTCTAACAACAAAAAAAGGAATTAATTAAAATGTTTAACGCAGAAAAAGAAATCAAAAAATGGGCTCCAGTACTTGAACATACTGACGAAGCTCCTATCACAGACAGCTACAAGAAGGCTGTAACCGCTAAGCTCCTAGAGAACACTGAAGTTGCTCTTAGAGAACAAGCCGTTGCATCTAACTTTGGTTCTCTCCAAGAAGCAGATGGCAACATGAATACGTCGGCAGTAGCCAACTTCGATCCAGTGCTTATCTCTCTTGTACGCCGTGCAATGCCTAACCTTATCGCTTATGATGTAGCAGGTGTCCAGCCAATGTCTGGTCCTACTGGTCTTGCTTTCGCAATGAAAGCACGTATTGGTGATGGTACTCCAATCGTAGCAGGTGATGCTGAAGCTCTCTTCGACGAAGCTGACACAGACTTCTCTGGTGCAGGTACAGATGCTAATTCACTGTTTGACTCTCCTCATTCTGGTATTACTACTGGTACAGGTATCGCAACTGGTGTCGCTGAAGTCGCTAACATCGCTAATGAAATGGGTTTCACAATCGAGAAGGCAACTGTTGTAGCTAAGACTCGTCAGTTGAAAGCTGAGTACACAATGGAACTTGCACAAGATCTCAAAGCAGTACACGGCCTTGACGCTGAGTCTGAATTGGCTAACATCTTGTCTGGTGAGATCCTCGCTGAAATCAATCGTGAAGTTATCCGCTCCATGGTTGTTACTGGTAAAGTTGGCGGAGTTGGTGCTACTCAAGCGTTTGACTTGGTAGCTGATGCAGACGGCCGTTGGGCAGTCGAGAAGTTCCAGTCTCTTATCTTCCAAATCGAACAGGAAGCTAATAAGATCGCACTTGAAACACGTCGTGGAAAAGGTAACTTTGTTATCGCTTCTTCTAACGTAGCTTCTGCTCTCGCAGCAAGTGGTAAACTTGTATTCGGCGGTTCTGAAGGTCTTAACGTAGATGCAACTGGTAACACATTTGCTGGTACTCTTAACGGACGCCTTAAAGTCTATGTAGATCCATATGCTGCTACAGATTATTGCACAGTTGGTTATAAGGGCGCTAGCGCTTATGATGCTGGTATCTTCTACTGCCCATACGTACCACTCACAATGGTCCGTGCAGTTGGTGAAAACAGCTTCCAACCTAAGATTGCTTTCAAGACACGTTATGGTCTTGTAGCGAATCCTATCACTGGAGTAGTTGATGGTTCTATCGGCGGTGCTGGTACTAATCCTTACTACCGTACATTCCGCGTTAAGAACATTAACGTTGGTGGACAAAGCTAGGTTTTATACTAACTAATCTTAAAGAGGAGTTCTTCGGAGCTCCTCTTTTTTTGCGTTATAAATAGATATATGAGCGGAACAAACCTAACATCTAATATTAACATGCTTTCACCCACAGGGTTTAAGCTTACGATCAATCGTGAAAAGTTTGCGAATACCGAATTCTTTATAACTAGTTTTGGTATACCTTCTGTTACTTCGGGGGAAGTTCTAACAAGTTTTCGTAATCGAATTGGATATACTCCAGGAGAAGCAGTAACGTTTGACACACTATCATTGAGATTTGCAATTGACGAAAATATGACAAACTACACTGAAATGTTCAATTGGATGAAAGCAAACAGTGATGGCCTTGAAAGACACGATATGATTCTATCTGTGATGTCAAGTCATAATAACGTTAACAAGCAATTCCAATTTAAAGAGTCGTTTCCTACATCTTTGAGCGGTGTTGATTTTAACTCTCAGTCTTCAGATGTCACCTATCTTCAAGCAGACGTTTCTTTCAGATATAATGAATTTGCTATAATTAAATAACTATAAATAAATTTATATTATGATTAACTTGGAACAGATCTTAGAGATGTGGAAGAAGGATGCAGTTATTGACGATGTATGCCTTGACGATGAGACTATAAAGTCTTCTAAATTACACGCTAAATACCTTGAACTTTTTTCAATGGCTAAGCTTATGCTAAAGAAAAAAGAAATGGAACAAGAGTCCATGAAAAAGGATAAGTGGCTTTATTACAACGGGAAAATGTCACAGCAGGATATGGACAACCGTAAATGGAAGTACGATCCATTCGATGGTATGACTAAGCCTTTAAAGAGCGACATGGATATGTACTATTGCACCGATGAAGATATGGTGCGTATCCGTGCGCAGATTGATTATCAAAAAACTATCATTGATACTCTTGAAGAAATCATGGGTAACATTCGATGGAGACACACCCACGTTAAAAATATTTTAGACTTTAAGAAGTTTACATCAGGCATGTAATGGTCACTGCGAGTAAAAAAGACGAAGCAAAAGTAATACTGCGATCCGACGATAGTGGCATACTAATGGAGCTTAGCGAGTATTTCACCTTTTACGCAGAAGGATATAAATTTATGCCAGCCTATCGCAATAAAATGTGGGATGGTAAGATACGCTTATTTGACTCAAGATCGCAAACTATTCCTTATGGTTTAATGAAGCGAGTAGCAGAGTTTTGTTATGAACGAGGGTATGAACTTAAGGTAGACGAATCGTTAAAGCGGACGATCGATGAAAAGGACCAGCTGATAGAGTTTGTTAATCAGTTGCCAATTAGCACTAAAGGCAAAACGATAAATCCTCGTGATTACCAGTTAGATGCATTTGTACATGCAGCGCAAAATAGTAGATGTATTTTGATATCTCCTACAGGTTCTGGAAAATCGTTAATCATATATATGTTAATGCGATACTTTTTAAAGAACGATGTTGATTATAAGGCGCTGGTTGTTGTACCTACTACATCACTTGTTGAGCAAATGTATAAAGATTTTGCAGACTACTCAGAAACCGATGATACATTCGATGCTGAAGAAGACGTTCACAGAATTTATTCAGGAAAAGAAAAGATAGATTTTGAACAATCTGTGGTAATTACTACATGGCAAAGCGCGATTCGCTTACCGCCGAGTTGGTTTAAACAATACGGATTTGTCGTAGGTGATGAAGCACACACATTTAAAGCTAAAAGTTTGACTACAATCATGAATCGTTTGACCGAAGCATACACACGTATTGGTACTACCGGCACGCTTGACGGAGCTGTTTCAAACCAAATGACGCTTGAAGGAAACTTTGGTCCTGTACATAAAGTGACTACAACGAAAGAGCTTATTGACTCTGACACACTTGCTCAACTTACAGTGCAATGCTTAGTGCTAAAATACCCTGACGAAGAACGTAAACTTTGTAAAGGACTAAAGTACCAAGATGAAATCGATCATATCGTAAGTCATGAAAAACGTAATCGCTTTATTGTTAATCTGACCGCAGATCAAAGAGGTAATTCGTTAGTGCTGTATAACTTGGTTCAGAAGCACGGTAAACCTTTGTACAGTATGTTTGTAGAAAAACTAAAAGGCACCGGTCGTAAAGTGTTCTTTGTGTCTGGTGCAGTCAACGCTGAAGAGCGTGAAAGAATTCGCGAAATTACTGAAAAGGAAAAGAACGCTGTGATTGTTGCGAGTGTAGGTACCTTTAGCACAGGTATAAATATAATTAACCTGCACAATATAATGTTTGCTTCACCTACAAAATCACAAATAAGAGTTCTGCAATCTATAGGTCGTGGTTTAAGAAAGACCGAGGATGGACAAGGGACAACTATTTATGATTTAGCAGATGATTTATCGTGGAAGAAGAAAAAGAACTACACCTTAAATCACGCTATTGAAAGAGTAAAAATTTACGCTAAAGAGAAGTTTAACTATAAAATACACGAGGTGCCACTATGAGTTATAATCCATCAGAATCTCTTAAATCTTTTTTAAATGATACATATATAGTGAGTTATCGTTTAGTCGACGGATCATACGTTATCGCAGAACAAGTCGATGCTGAAGAAGAAAACAACGTGATGTACGTAGCATCTCCTCTGCAATTAATGCTCAGTGAAAAGACACAAAAAAGCTTTTTACGCCCTTGGATAGATTGCGATGAAGACGAATTAGTTACGATCGCCGGAGATAAGATCATAGGATTATCCGAAACACCTTTTGCCCTTAAACTACACTATCACAGATATCTACTGTTTCAAAGAATACACAAAGTATTAAGTGATGATGAGCTAGAAGATGCATTAAAGGAAATGTTTAATGATCAAGTTGATAATCAAGATTTTATGGATGATGAAGGAGAAGAATGGAAAGCAGACTCAACCACTAGTGAATCCAATGATAGTTTAAAAGAAGACTTTGGTTTAAATCAACCTCTATCTGACTTCCATACTGAATGGAGAAAGAAATTTAGAGATAACAATTAAAAGGATACTCCACCTTTTTTTGTTTGTACTTATTTATTATACCAATAGTTTAACCGATTGTACACCAAAAAATGATAAAAAGTACATTTATTTTTGTGTACTAATGATGAAACACAGTATATAATAGATACTAAATTATGGAAAAGAATACTCCCAAGAAAAAACTAAAACCTAGAGAAAAACCGCACTACGTAAACAACAAGCAGTTTTCTCAGTCAGTAGTAGATTATGTCACCTCTGTAAATGAAGCTCGTGAAAAAATGGAAGATGAGCCTAGAATAACAGAGTATATTGGCTCGTGCTTTTTAAAAATTGCA
>Ga0209710_1001747_pt1 | contig 15978 bp, 7 predicted proteins | sample ArcticOcean_MG_C_5_FD_187436 | JGI IMG/M metagenome (GOLD analysis project Ga0209710, IMG submission 187436) | Marine microbial communities from western Arctic Ocean - ArcticOcean_MG_CB4_138 (SPAdes) (version 2) | ecosystem: Environmental > Aquatic > Marine > Oceanic | place: Arctic Ocean: Canada...
GTATTTGCAGAAGTCTGCTATTATAACTGCGGTTTACCACAGACTTACGCTACTAATTCCATTTAAATTTATAGCAAATTAATTGCAGCCAATAGAAAGCTACAGCATACATTAATATTCACCCATAATCAGTGCCTTTTGTTTGGTTATATTGGGTTGTACTTGTTTGAAGAAAATTGAATTAGTATTATTTATAAAGATTACATATCTTTAGTTTTTATCTATTGCTAGTTAAAATTGCGAAAAAAAACACTAATTTAATTACGTATATCATTGGTTTATTGCTAAACACCAAGGTATTATTGTGTCTATTGAAAAAGAAAAAGAATAATGGCAAATAGTAAACATGCACATATAAGATATAATTTCCTAGACTATTGTTTCCGTTATAAATCTTTTACATTTAACGAACTACTTAGTTTTTTAAATGAGAAGATTGCAGAAATCTATCCTGGAGAGGGCATATCTATAAGAACATTAAGAGACGATATAAAAGTCTTCAGAGATAAAAAAGAAGGTTTCGGGGCGCCACTTCCAGAAAATATTCGAATTCTAAGATACGCTGAGCCTAATTTTTCAATAGCACAAAAACCTTTACTAGTTTATGAGCAGTATTTAATTGAGGCATCTCAGCAGCTTTTAGAAAGGTTTGAAAATCATCCAAAATATAACAGACTGGCAGAAGCTTTAATAAAATTTCAAGATGATGAGGAAGAAAATGACATTTCTAAAACCTTATTTTACGACAGTAATGAGGAGTATAAAGGTATTAAACATTTAAAGCCATTATACCTAGCCATTAAAAAGAAACAAGTATTACAAATAACCTTTAAGGGTTTTCAGGATGATGCTGCTACTACTTTCGAATTCCATCCACATATTTTAAAGCAATATAATAATAGGTGGTTTGTTTTTGGGTTAAATAATAACATTGGGATTAAAGAATGGAGCATCCCCTTAGATGAAAGACTAATAAAGTTTGAGGTAATTGAGGATGCTACTTATATAGATACAGATGTAGATTGGGAAACTTTTTTTAGAACCATGGTGGGTGTAGTAAGGCCTAAAGATGCTGAAATAGTAAAAGTAGTTTTACGTTTTTATAATGGTAGAGAAAAGTATTTTAAAACAAAACCATTCCAACCTGATTTTGAAGAATTTTTTGAAGAGGAAAAACAAGATCAAGTGTGGTTCGAAGTAATTATCAATAAAGAATTGGTGCAACAGATTTTATCCTATGGTAAAGATGCAGAGGTGTTAGCTCCAGAAAATTTAAAAAAAGAAATGAAAGAGCATGCAGATTCAATGAGAAATTATTATTTGAAATAATTATGCAGAATCCCTGCACACTTCAATCCTAAATTTGTAGAGTAATAGTGAGATTTTAATGAATAAGTTAGATAATAATTTTTGAAGTTTTTTTTAATCATGTAAGAGGTCGTAAAGGTATTAGAGAATTAGTAATATATTTAATTTTCTCAAAACATGCAAATGATGAGTGTTTTTCAAATCCATTCAATGAAATTTAACTTCCACAAAATTCTGAATGGGTTTATCTAATTAATAATTTAGAAGATCTAAGATTTTTAAAAGGAGCTTTTTTCTCGTTAGAAAAAGAAAATAATCATCTTAAAAATACATTTAGCATATAATGAAAGAATTAATACAATTTTATAAAACGTTTTTATCGGATAGAGAATTAGATCAGTTTGATGGGAGGATTCTGTGTAGATATCAAATGTCTAACAAAGAGTTTCTAGTATTAGAAAATCTTTTAAAAAGGGTAACCCTAGTTAATCTGGACAATTTAAAAACTATAATCGCACCATTATTTGTTTTGTATACTTCAGAATCTTGGAGAAGAAACTTTTCAGGAGCTCATTGGACATGGATAACAGTATTGAAGAACTTAGGTCAAGGAGATTTAAGAAATATAAGGAATAGATATGTGCAAAGAGGTTTTCGTTTTTTAAAACGAGAGTTAAGAGAAACAGAAAATGGTACTCGTTATTTAGGTTCTATTGCCATTGAGAGTGGTATTCCTATTCAAATTTTAGAAAATGAACAAAACAACCTAACAGGAGTAATTAAAGATATTTTTAAATCTTTAGAAAATGCTATATCTAATGAAGCCCCAATAGATTTAGTGAGAAATATTGCTTTAAATAGACTGCCTAAAACATATCATAACGATCGGTTTTTTCTTTTGCTTTATGATTTTTCAAAAGCATTACAATCATTAAGTATAAAATATAAGTTAGAAGATCTAAATAACCCTATGGCGTATTTAGATCAAAATCATGCTGATTGGAAAAATGAATTACCTATTGTTATAAACCAACAAAATAAAAATTTCTTTAACACTTTACTTTCTGATGTTGCTGAAATTACTAGAACAATTAATAATAAATTAAATGTAAATTACTTCTTAAAAAATAATAATAATGGGACTAATTCACTTCATTTTAATGTTACTTTAAAAAAAGGTGTTTACTTACCTGAAGTACTAGGGATAGCCCAAGAAGATTTTAAGCAACTACCTAATCGATTTATTTTAGTAAAAAACCAAGGAGATGACATTATACATATAGGGTATTTTGATAAAGTAGGAAATGGAGAAAAGTTTAGAGTTGAAAACTTAGTTAATAATGATATAGCTGTATCTTTTAACGAAGATACTTTTTATTATTTATCTGATTTTGATGATGATATTAAAATTGACTTGAACTTAAATACCGTAGATTTTAAAAATAATGATGCTCCTTTAATATTTATTAATGATAAAAATCAGTGGAAGTTAAAAGCAGTTGGCAGTTCAAAATTAATAGAATCTACCTATAAAGTTCTTTGTGTTAATGATAGCGTAATATCTCAAGGAATTGAGCTTCCATTTAACGTATCTAATTATAAACTTTTTGAACTAAATAAAGAAGTTAGCATAACTAATATTGATGGAAGTGTTTTTAAAATAAATTTTTCACAAACATTAGATTGTAACCGTTTTGAGTTGTTAAGGGTTACCAGTGGTCTTAAATTCTCTGAAAATGAGAATAATTCAATATTTGTTGGGTTCCCTCATTTACTAAAATACAATAGTAATGGTCGGTATTTAGGGAGGTTTCATACAGATGATTTACAAGTATTGATAAACAATAACTGGATGCCAATTAGCGGTGCAACTGATATTTGTGGAAGGGTTAAGGTCAGGTTATGTTTAAATGACATTACAGAATTTTCTTCATGGATTAATGTTTTACCAAAATATTTTGAATTTAATATTCAGCAAAGTAGAAGGGAAATTACTTTAAATAATTTGCCCTTAAATTCCTCTATTACAGTAGAAAATAAAAATTTTGAAATAAATGATAATACTTTAACTTATTCAAAAAATATACCTGGTTATACTAAACTGATACTGCAAAGTAAAAACTCTGATAAGCCAGTCATAGTTAAATTACCCTTACCTGTTCAGGGTTCATTTTTCACTAAACAAAGCGAATTATTAGATAATAAATCTAGCTTAAGTATCAACCAACTAAAAGGACTTAGGTTGTGTATTTTTAATTTATCAAATAGAGATGCAAATAAAACAGTTCAAATTAAACTTCAAAAAAGTGGAATAACTTCATCTAAAAGGTATTTGATTGAAGCCTATGGGAGTAAAGAAATATCACTATTAAATTTACAAGATGAATTGGTACGTTTGTTTTCTATAGAAAATTCTCCTGACTCCATCATAACTTTAGAATCGGATAATCAATCTTTAGCGATAAGAAAATATAGTAGTACTCCCTATTTTTGTGATGATAATAAAGTATATAAATTTCCTATAAACAATACTAAAATTAATTTTTTTAGGCTAGATCAAGACTTTTCAGTTGAAAAAATAAAAGAGATATTTATTAATCAAGAGACGCAACTATTAGAGAAAGAACCTAAAGAAGGCTTGTACTTTATATTTAGCCCAGATGAAAGTGAAAATTATTTCAGACCCATTGTATTAATTAAAAATTTTGAACCAGTTAATTTTGATCATATTACTTCTTTTAATGATTGGAGTTTTAGTGAAATTTCAAAAATAAATGATGTTAACGACTCTAAAAGAGGTTATCAACTAAGAAGTAGAGCTATAAAACAACGTTTAAAAACCATTGCTTATGATTATGAAAATGAAGAATGGAGTAATAATATAATACCACTTTCTGAATACTTTAAAAATAGTTCCTTAACACTTTCATCTTTAGATATATTTAAACATGCTGCTTATAGTGATACCGTATTAGCCTCTTTGTTTTTTTATCTAGATAATGATTTTATTCATCAATTCTCGAACGAATTTTCTGTTGTATGGCGGAAAATTGCTATCTCAAAATGGAAGAGATCCTTCGATGCATATAAAAATTATTATTCTAAAATGTTAGGAAACAATGCATTATTGATTGAAAGTTTAATCAATCAAAAAATTGAGCTTTTAGAAGCTTTTGACTTAAAAAATGTAAAATCAATTCTTAATAATGAAAATGTAGTAATTAATGGTGCTATTTTAAATGCTTGGTTACCTGATGAATTAAATAGTTTAAGAATTAGACACGCAAACAATACTTGGTACAATGAAATAAATGAGAACATTGCTACTTGGTTTAAGCAATGTAATTTACAAGATAATATTGATCAATCATTATTGGATATATTAAATTATGGTAATAGATTTGAGTATTCCATCAAGTATTTTCCTATAGTATTAGCTTATGCTAGTGTACATAATATTAATTTAGATAATTTAGAAAATCCAATATTGAAATATGAAGTCTTAAAAATTAGAGCATTTGACCCAGAATGGTATAACACCATTTATGATTGGTTTCAATCTTATTTTTATGCACAACAACAATTACAAAACTAGCAACAACTATCATAACGAATTATAAAATATGTCATATTATTATAAAGAACTAGTAGAAAAATTAAATAAAAAATCAGCGGAGGCAACAATAGGTGTTTTAGGATTTAAATCACAAGCCTTAAAAAAACACCTATTAAATTCTTTTTCACTAAACAATACAGACCGTTTTTTAGCAGACCCTTTATTTGAGGCTACTTTTCCGTGGCAAGCAGCAAATGAAAGTTTTAACGATCTTGGTAAAAAGAATAATTTATTATCACCATCTATGGTAGATGCATTAGATGCTGTGCATACTAATATTCAATTTGATGATAAAAGACTTGATCTTTCGGGCCAACGTATGCAAAGAGATTGGAGTCCCTACACACATCAAATAAAAGCTTGGGAAGCCCTAAAAAAAAATAAATCGTTAGTTGTTACTAGTGGAACAGGTTCAGGAAAAACGGAATGTTTTATGGTACCTATTATTAACGATTTAATACAACAATCTGAAGGGCAAAATACTCCGTTAGAGGGTGTGCAAGCCTTGTTTTTATATCCACTTAACGCATTGATTAATAGCCAAAGAGAGCGCTTGCTATCTTGGACCATGAATACGGGGGATAATGTTAGGTTTTGTTTATATAATGGAAACACGAAACATCAGTTAACTCGAGGAAATCTAAAATCAAGACCGGTTAATGAAGTTCATGATAGAAATACATTATATAACAGTCCAGCTCCTATTTTAGTTACTAATCCTACTATGTTGGAGTATATGCTAATCAGACAAAAAGAAAAGCCTATACTCGAAAAGTCACAAGGAAAACTAAAATATATTGTTTTAGATGAAGCACATACCTACATTGGTTCTGCAGCTGCCGAATTATCATTACTAATAAGAAGAGCCTTAATAGGTTTTGGTGTAGAGGCAAAAGACGTACGTTTTATTGCGACATCTGCAACTATTGGAGAAGGAGAAGAAGCAAAAGCATCATTAAGAAAATATTTAGCTGATATTGCTGGCTTAGAACCAGAACAGATTGAAGTTGTAGATGGAAGCAGGCATATTCCTGTTTTACCAACAATATCAAACTTTCAAGAAGTGGGAGTTGAAGTATTAGAGCAAAAGAATGACGACGAATTATCTGCTATTTTACCACATCATATGGTCGCTAGAAGTATTCGTGAATTTTTAAAGGAACCCGTAACGGTAGAAGAAATACAAGTAAGATTAATAACTAAAAACATAAAACTTACAGAGATAGAAGTATTAAGGTGGTTAGATTTAATGTCTAGGGAAGGAGTAATATATGATAATACTAAGTTTTTACCGTTGCGCTCCCATCTTTTTCATAAAACATTACAAGGATTATGGGCTTGCTCAAATAAAGAATGTGATAAAAAAAAAGATACGGATTTAGATAATACAGATTGGGGTTTTGGAAATGTTTATACTTCTCACAAGCATAAATGCTCTTGTGGTTCACCTGTTTTTGAGTTAATTTCATGTTCATCTTGCAGAACAGAGCATTTAGAAGTAAATATTAAAGGTAACACAGTACTTCAAACAGAAACGAAACAAGAAGATGAGTTTAACTTATTAAATGAAAATGATTCAGAGGAAGGTGAAAATACAGATGTAATCCCTCAAGGAAATAAAAATGTTTTATTTAGTTTGTCTACTCATGATACCACAAGAGGAGAGTTAGATCAAGATAATAATCTTGTTAATGCCAAAAAAGATGACACCTGTACTGTGAATTATGGTGAATATAAGTGTCATAGTTGTGGCGACAGTAATGGAAATCAGCCTTTCAGGCATGCTTACTTAGGGATGCCTTTTTATACTGGTGTTACAACCCCTGTACTCTTAGAGAGTACAGAGCCATATCAACCAAAAAAAGGAGAACCAGTAATTGTAATACCTTTGGAAGGTAAAAAAATGATCACTTTTACAGATAGTAGGCAGGCTACAGCTCGTATTGCAATTAAACTTCAGCAAGAAGCTGAGCGTAATTACATTAGAGGTTTAATTTTTAATAAGGTTAATAAATCTCGAGTGGCGGTTGGTAATAAGGAAGAGTTAGAGGGGCAACTTAAAGGGTTAGAAAAGGTATTAAGTTTGCCAAATATGCAAGTATTGTACAATCAGAAATTACAGGAGCTTGCAGCGCTTAATAATCCTGCTCCTGTAACCTTCTCTTTTAATGAGCTTAAGAGACACATTACAAATCAAACTCAATTTGAAAAACTCCTTTTTAGATACTATAGCAACCTTAATGGTACTGTATTTCAAAATTCAAATGATCTTGCAGAGGCTTTCTTGTACTTAAATTTCGGAAATAGACCTAAAAAAGCCAATTCATTAGAAACAATGGGGTTAATTGCTTTAGATTATGCTGTAGTCGATAACTTAAATAATCCATTAAATAGTGATTTATCCTTGCAAGAGTGGAAAGATTTTTTGCACATCTGTTTAGATTTTTATGTGCGATCTGGATTATTTGTGAAAATTCCAAAAGATACCTTAAACTGGATTGGTTATAAAAACTTTTCTAAACATTTAGTGGCGTCAGATAGCAATGCTTATGACCAATATAATATACGTTGGACACATATAAGAATATTAAAGAGTAAAAAACAGATTATTCCAAAACTAGCATTGTTATTAAATACGAAGTTTAACTATGATGTTAGCGATGGTCTAAAGGAAGATGAAATAGATACTATAAATGGAATTTTACAGAAAGTATGGAGTTTCTTTATTAAAGAAGAAATATTAATTGTTAATGAAAACGGTTATCAATTTAACTTAGAAACAGCTGGTTTTAAATCTGTTACTAAGAGATGGCTTTGCCCTGTTACTAATAAGGTGTTAAATACTACTTTTAACGGTTATACACCAAATTTATACAAAGTAGAGGTTGATAATACTCAATTTAAGTGTAAGGAGTTAGATACTTTTCCAAGTATAATTGAACATGACAATACCACTGTAAATGAATGGGCAGATACCGTAGAAAATTGGTTAAATAAGAATGAGGGCGTAATTACCGACTTACAGACACAAGGTATTTGGCAAAACATCACTAATGATATTATTAAACAAAAAAGTTTTTTTAGGGTAGCGGAGCATTCTGCACAACAATCTTCTGACACTTTAAAGCAGTATGAGGGTGATTTTAAAAAAGGATTAATTAATATCCTTTGCTGTTCAACCACAATGGAAATGGGCGTTGATATTGGAGGTATATCGGTAGTTGCAAACAACAATGTTCCACCCCATCCATCTAACTACTTGCAAAGAGCAGGTAGAGCTGGAAGACGAAATGAGTCTAGAGCACTTACGCTTACAATGTGTAAGGGCAACCCTATAGATCAAAGAGTTTTTAAAAACCCTAAATGGCCATTTAATACAAAAATGAAACAACCTTACATTACTTTAAATAGTGAAAGGATTGTTCAGCGTCATGTTAATTCTTTTGCATTTGGATATTTTATTACTAATAAAGCAACTGAATATGTTAAAAAGAATATACAGTTTTTAAGGTGTAAAGATTTTTTTGATGTTATAGACATTAAAGACCTTACGGCAGATGGAAAGAATTTAATTCATAATAACAATGAGTTTTCTGTTGTCGATTTATTTATAGAATGGCTTAATATAGCCGGAGATGATTGTAGTGATTATGTAAAGAGAATTACAAAATATAGTGTTTTAGAAAACGCAACTGCCGACCAGCTTTTTGAAAATGGAACTAAAATATTAAAAGAAGCTGTTAATGAGTGGAAAGAGAATTATAAGTATATTAATGAAGAGATAGAACGTTTAGATACTGATGATAATGACCCATATTTAAAAAAATTAAATATAGAGAAACGTAATCATGAAGAATTAAGAATTATTGACTATTTAGTGAGAAAGGGTTTTCTGCCGTCCTATGGGTTTCCAACAAACATTATTACTTTTAATAATAAAAATGTTAGTGACTATATAAGGCAACAAAATCAAGATAAAAAAAGAGAAGATAACAAATCATTTTACAATGAAATGGCATCAAGAGATGCTTCTAAAGCATTAATGGAATATGTACCTGGTAGTAAAATTGTATTAAATGGTCAAGTGTTTACATCAAGTGGTGTAGAAATGCGTTATGACCCAAACAAGAATAATCTTCAAACTATAGAAAAGGCTACAAGGTGCAGAAATTGTGGACATGTACAAATTAGTGCTTTATCAAATCATGAATGTTCGTCTTGTGGTAACAGTAATAACAATCAAAATATTAACTTTTTAAAGCCTAAAGGTTTTAGGGTAGATTATTATAACACTCAAAATGGTACAGATGTTTCCAATATTCCTTATGTGCCCATGGAGGAACCTTGGATTTATGTAAATGCACAAATGCAACCATTACCCAACGCTATACTTGGTAAATTTAAAAAATCGGATAAAGGAGAATTGTTTTATCATAGTCAAGGACAAAATAGAAATGGTTATGCATTATGTTTAAACTGCGGTAGAGCTGAGGCTATGACAGTAGATGGTAACTTGCCTAATAATTTTAAAGACCACGATAAACTAAACGGTGGTAAAAAAGGGGAACAAAAATGTCCTTCAAATAGTATACAAAGCGGTATCGCTTTTGGATATAGTACAACTACTGATATATTTTCATTTTATTTAAACGACATTTTAGGTAATGGTGGGCATTTAATAGTGTCTGATGATAATAAAAAATTGGCTTGGTCTGTAGGTGTTGCTTTAAGGTATGGTTTAGCATCAGCCTTAGGTATCAACACAGATGAGTTAGGTTTGGATATTACAGAATCTAAAGTTGAAGACCTACAAACACCGGTTTTGGTTGTTAATATTTTTGATAATAACTCCGGAGGGTCTGGATTTTCATCAACTGCTCATCAGTTTTTTAATGAAATGTTTAAAGATGCGAAATCACTACTTACTTGTATTAAATCGTGTGAAAATCATTGTGATGCTTGTTTGTTAACTTATGATACTAAAAACAAAGAAAAGTATTTAGACAGAAATATTGCATTACAATATATTGCTAAAGCAAATAGCCTGTTGCAATTATCTGATGATCATCAACTATTAGGTAAAACTAGTAAAGCGCTTTATGATGATTTATTTACTGATGTGTTAAGAAAGTCAAATAATTATGATGAAATACGATTATTTGCAGATTATTCAACCGAATTAGGTTGGGACATTTTTCATTCCAAATTAAAACGCGTGTTTCAAAAAACTGGTAACATTACAAAAAAGTTGTATTTAACTAGTCAGGTTTACCAAGAAATTAATGCTCTAGATAAGAAAGCGTTATATAGTTTACTAACATCTAATGAAGTAAAATTATTTACAACAGGTGTTCAGCAAAGTAGTTACATTGTATCATTACATGAAAATGACAAGGCACTTACTTATGCATGTTCTAATAATGATATGCGTAATTTTTCACCTGATTGGGGAGAAATAAAATCAGAAAAAGATTTTATTGTTGCAGCAGAAAAGAACTATGATTTAAAGGAGATTGAAGTTGATTTAGATGATCTTATTAATGTAGTTAACGATCAAAATAATTCTATAGTTACTTTTTCTAATGAAATGGATGGTACTATTAATAATTTTGGAAATCAGTTTTGGAAAAAAATAAAAGATAGTAGTATTAATTTACAGAAATTGATTGATGATGAAGTAACTGTTGAAAATATAAAATATACGGATAGATACTTAAGGTCTCCCTCTACATTAGCATTGCTTTATAAGGTTATTTCTTCTACTGTATTGAATATTGGTGGTGCTTCACTTAAATTAAATTCTGGAATTTCTAAATACGAGCGGAATGATCAAGAGTTAATTAAGCATAATTGGGAAAATGCAGAAAATCAAGAGGAAGTTATTGAGTATTTATTCCAAGATACATGCCAGAATGTGGAAGTAAAAATTCAAAATGAATATAATTTACCACATTACAGAAAACTTGAATTTGTACTATCTAATAATAAAGCACTTTCAATATTTCTAGATCAAGGTTTTAGTTTTTGGGGTGCAGAAAGACACGCTTATCCTTTTGATGATTATATAGAGGATCAAAGTGACTTTTTAATACGATTTTGTGAAAGTAACACAAAGATTTACTGCTACAAAGACAGAGCTTCCGGTAAACTAAGTGAAAGTTATATGGCTCTATCTTTAAAATAATTATATGCAGTAAAACTACTCTTTGTAAAAGTGGTTTTACTGTTTTATAAAACCAGAACCTATTAATGTTTATTTGATATGCATCATAAATAATCATTAAAAAAAATTATGCAATAACCCTGCACACTTTAATCCTAAATTTGTAGCATAATTATAAAAAAAAGTAAGTTATGAAAGACAATACTGTAAAATGCCCCAATTGTAAAGAAGCTTTTAAAGTAGATGATTCTGTATACACAGATATCGTAAAACAAGTACGTGACCAGCAATTTCAGGACGAATTAAACAATCGTTTAGATAGCGCAAAAAAAGATAAGAAAATAGCAATCGAATTAGCCGAAGAACGTCTAAAAAATCAACTTCAAAAAGAAATTGATGATAAACAGCGAAGAATAGAAGTCTTAGAATTAAAAAGTAAATCTGATTTATTAGAAGAAGTTTCAAAAAAAGACAAAGAAATTTCTGATTTACAATCAAAACTTACCAATGCAGATACTGAGAAAAAACTAGAACTTTCGAACGCAGTCCATAGTGTTGAAAAACATAGAGATCAACTTATTAACGACTTAAAAAATAAAGACACAGAAAGAGAACTCTTAGAAAAATCTTTAAATGAGCAGTTTAAAAATAAGTTAGAGCATAAAGATGAAACGCTTAAATTAAAAGACGAAGAAATCCAATACTTAAAAGATTACAAGCAAAAGCTATCAACCAAAATGACTGGTGAAACTTTAGAATTGCATTGTGAAAATGAATTCAATAAGCTGAGAGCAACCGCTTTTCAAAAAGCACATTTTGAGAAGGACAATGATGCTTCTGCCGGAACGAAAGGTGATTATATTTATAAAGAATCTGATACAAATGATAACGAAATCATCTCTATTATGTTTGAGATGAAAAATGAAAACGATCAGACAGCATCTAAAAAGAAAAATGAAGATTTCTTTGCCAAACTAGATAAAGATAGAATAGCGAAAGGCTGTGAGTATGCTGTTTTAGTGTCTATGTTAGAATCAGATAATGAGTTTTATAATACCGGTATTGTAGATGTATCTTACAAATACCCAAAAATGTATGTCATTCGTCCACAATTTTTCATCCCAATGATTACCTTGTTGCGAAATGCAGGAATGAAATCATTAGAGTATAAAGCAGAATTGAGTGTAATGAAAAATCAAAATGTAGACATCACTAATTTTGAAGATAAGATTGACGATTTCAAAACTGGGTTTGCACGAAATTATGACTTAGCAAGCCGCCAATTTGGAGAAGCAATAAAGGAAATTGATAAAACAATGACACATCTTCAAAAAACCAAAGATGCTTTATTGTCTTCGGTAAATAATTTACGCTTAGCAAACAATAAGGCGGATGATTTAACGATAAAAAAGTTAACTCATGGGAATCCTACCATGAAAGAAAAGTTTAATAACCTAGAAAATTAAAATTGTATGCAATATATAAAACCGAAATTAGCCAATATCATTCATCCAGTAATTATGTTTAAATTAACACAGGGCTATCAACAAGATATGGAACCGTGGCAGCTTTATACGGTAACTAGAGGTCAATGGAAAATGGATATAAATAAGGCAAAACAGTTTAAATATGCTTTGGCATGTGACGCCGGTTTAGTGGTAGAAGTGTATGAAATTGAAACATGGCACCAGGGTAATGAAACTATGAGTGAAGAGGAATTGTTATATAGACGAGCTAGAGGATTACACGCCGGGGAGACGGGTAGAATCGAATTTGTAGGAAAAATAGCACCAGAAGAAATAAGAAAGCAATATAATAAAACAAATGTTGTTAAATATTGGGGTAAAAGTCAAACCCCATTTAAATATATTGAGCAAAACAACTAATAAAAATTATTAAAAACAATAAATGATCACAGGAGAATTAAAGTCACAAGTAGATAAAATATGGGAAGCCTTTTGGACAGGTGGAATTTCTAACCCATTATCTGTTATAGAGCAATTTACTTATCTTCTTTTTATAAGACGGCTGGATGAACGCCAACTTTTGGAAGAGAAGAAAGCCAATACGGTGGGTATTCCTATCCAAAATAGCATTTTTACTCCTGAACAAAAAGAACTCAGGTGGAGTTCCTTTAAAAACAAAGACCCTGAGTCTATGTTTGAGGTGTTTACCAAACCCATGCTAGATAGCATGACGGTCTTTGACCATATGAAACAAGTGGGTGATGCTGCTGGGGTATTTGCAGAGTTTATGAGTAAGGCCACTTTTATCATTTCCACACCAAGATTGTTGGACCAAGTGGTACAGTTAATTGATAAGATTAACATGAATGACAGAGACACCAAAGGAGATCTCTATGAATACATGTTGTCTAAAATTGCTTCTGCCGGCACTAACGGGCAGTTTAGAACACCTCGTCATATTATAAAGATGATGGTAGACATGACGCAACCAAAACGAGATGATATTATTTGTGATCCCTCGTCTGGTACAGCTGGTTTTTTAGTGGCTGCTGGTGAATATTTTAGAGACAACCACGAAGATTGGTTCTTAGACAGAGATTTTAGAGACCATTTTAACAATGAAATGTTTAATGGGGTAGAAATAGATGATACCATGATTCGTATTGGAGCAATGAACTTGCAGCTCCACGGAATTGAAAACCCAAACCTGATTAAAAATGATGCACTGAGTGAAAGTGCCGGAGATATTAGAAACCAATATTCTTTAATTTTAGCCAACCCTCCTTTTAAAGGAAGTTTAGACTATGATTCTGTAGAGAATTCGATACTAAAAACTGTAAAGTCTAAAAAAACAGAACTGCTCTTTTTAGGTTTAATGTTAAGAATGCTGAAAACAGGAGGTAGATGTGCGGTAATTGTGCCAGATGGCGTGTTGTTTGGAAGCTCTAATGCACACAAGCAAATACGCCAAGAACTGATTGAAAACCACAAGTTAGATGCAGTGATTTCTATGCCAAGTGGTGTGTTTAAACCCTACGCTGGGGTAAGTACTGCGGTACTTTTCTTTACCAAAACAGGTACAGGAGGCACAGACAATGTTTGGTTTTATGACATGACCGCAGATGGCTATAGTTTAGATGACAAGCGGAATGAAATTAAAGACAATGATATTCCTGATTTATTAACTAGATATACGTCATTGCGAGCGGATGCGAAGCAATCTCAAGAACAAGATCGCAAACGAACCGATAAAAGTTTCTTAGTGCCTTTTGATGAAATTAAAGACAATGATTGGGATTTATCCATTAACAGATATAAGGAGATTATCTATGAAGAGATAGCATATGCGGCTCCTTCTGAAATTATAAATGGAATAGAAACCTTAGACCAAGAAAGGAACCAAGCTTTAACGGCTTTAAAAGAGATGTTGAGATGAGAAACATGGCCTTGAAAAATTTGTGTTTTATGAAGAGTGGAGGCACTCCTTCTAGGAAAAATCCGTCTTTTTATGAAGGTGAAATTCCCTGGGCAAAAATAAGTGATTTAGAATTTAGTCCAGATGGCTATATTTATGATACTAAAGAACATATTACACAAGAAGCCCTTGCGTCAATTAATAATAGATTTTTTGATGCTGGAACTTTGTTTTTAGCAATGTATGGATCCGTAGGGAAAACTGGTATTTCTAAAATACCAATGACTACAAACCAAGCAATTTTAGGAATAAATATTAAAGAAAAGGATTTATTAGATATTAATTACCTCAAATATTGGTTTAAAACTATTAAGCAAAGTCTTTTAGATAGAGCCGTTGGTGCAGCTCTTCCTAATATTTCTTTAACTATTGTAAAAGACCTCAAAATCCCACTCCCACCACTAGAGCAGCAAAAAAAGATAGCTGCTATTTTAGATGCAGCAGATACCTGCAGACAAAAAACAAAAGCCCTTATAACAAAGTATGATGACCTAACACAGAGTTTGTTTTTGGATATGTTTGGGGATCCTGTGACTAACCCTAAGGGGTGGGAACATCACAAACTAGAATCTTTATGTGGTGTAGGATCCAGTAAACGTGTTTTTGTTAGTGAACTAGTTGAATCTGGAGTGCCATTTTATAGAGGTACGGAAGTAGGTAAATTAGGAGAAGGCCTACCAATCTTTCCAAAATTATTTATAACTGAAAGCCATTATAAGGAGGTTAAAGCTCATGGAGGGGTACCAAAAATAGGAGATCTATTAATGCCTTCTATCTGTCCAGATGGCAGGATTTTTAGAGTTATCAATGAACAACCATTTTACTTTAAAGATGGCAGAGTTCTTTGGATAAAAGTAGATAGAGCAAAAATTAGTAGTGTTTTTTTAAGGTATTTATTAAAAGAGTTGTTTTTTGCTAATTATCATAATATAGCATCTGGAACAACCTTTGCAGAATTAAAAATAGTAGCATTAAAAAAAATAAAAATATTATTACCGCCTTTGGTGCTTCAGAATGAATTTGAGAAGAGAATTGAAGCCTTAAACAAACAAAAAGCACAAGCACAAGATAGTTTAGCCCAAGCAGAAGATTTGTTTAACAGCCTTTTACAAAGGGCATTTAAAGGAGAGTTGACCAATTAAACCAATAACATTATGAGTAAACCACTATTTAAAGAAGTAAGCTATTCATTATCCAAATTAATGGATGATGTAGAAATGGGAGAGATTGGATTGCCAGACATCCAAAGACCCTTTGTATGGAAAAACTCTAAGGTTAGAGACCTTTTTGATTCTATGTATCAAGGATATCCAGTAGGGTATTTACTTTTTTGGGAAACTGATGCAGAGAAAGGAGTAAAACAAATAGGCTCTCATAATCATCAAAAAGTCCCTAATTTATTAATTGTGGATGGCCAACAAAGACTTACTTCTTTGTTTGCGGTGCTGAA
>Ga0209710_1001752_pt1 | contig 15944 bp, 6 predicted proteins | sample ArcticOcean_MG_C_5_FD_187436 | JGI IMG/M metagenome (GOLD analysis project Ga0209710, IMG submission 187436) | Marine microbial communities from western Arctic Ocean - ArcticOcean_MG_CB4_138 (SPAdes) (version 2) | ecosystem: Environmental > Aquatic > Marine > Oceanic | place: Arctic Ocean: Canada...
TCATTGGACGTTATGGCGTTCATGTCTAGGTTCGCTAGATCGACAATGTTAAATGCCGTGTGCTGTACCTGGTTCAACTGTGGATATCCTGCTGTCTTGAACACCTGTGCGACATCCCTGTCTACTCCTTCTTGTGAATAGTCCAACCTGCTGAATGTTGTTGCGGCCGTGTAATCCACTGGCCTACGATACAGATCCGTTTTCGCTATGTAGTTGGATCTTGAGTATTCCAACGTGCCATTTGATGTGTCAAACAGTTCCATGCTCTGTGGGTCTGCGGTGATCTCAGTGGCCTTCAGCGTAATCTGTATGTTCTCTACGGAATCCGTGTTGCCTAGTGTCCCTGTCTTGATCATCCATTCTGGATACAGGTCCAGTGTTATGTCCTCTCCCTCGTACTTGGCTTTAAGCAGTCTGTCTATGGCGTTCCGTGTTCCCTTCTCCCTGATGTAGCCCTGGTAGAATTTGTACTGTGAGACATCGTTGACGAAAAGATTTTCCAGGTAATCCCTTGACTGGTAACCTATCAGTCTCTGTGCCAACTGTTGCTGTGACTCATCGAAGTTGTTAGACTCCAGTTCGTAGAAATCATTGAACTGTGATATCTTGTAGTCGAAGTTTGGAATAAGTTGTGGTGCAGGTTTCTCTGCTTTTAAAATCCAGCTGGTGCTGTCAAATTTTGTTGCCGAGTTGTGATTGACTCTTGCGACATAAAACTTGCCTTGGAACTCTATCGAGTCGCCTATGTTGTAGTCTGTGTTGGCCGTCCAGTAAATTACCTGTGCCGCATCAAAGACGAATCCTGGTGCATAGTAATCCCCATTCCATCCGGCTGTCTTCCAACCAACTAGTTTGAGTCTCTGCTGTCTGAATCCTGTGAATGGATCATATATGATGTCCGCGAACACTGTGCTGTTGTCAAACAACAGGATGTGTTCCTTCTGTACGGTGTTAAGTGCTATGTTGTACAGGCCGGTGTCCTGTGATTTAATGCCTAGTTCGAATGTCTTGCCTATCCTCTTGGTAGATATATCCCGGATGTCGATCTTCCTGCCTCCTGCATCGAGCAGTGAATAATCTCCTGCAAGGTTCCTTAATCTGCCAACAACTGAATTGTTAGTGTCCAACTCAAATCCATCAGCGGCCGGTGAGACCGTGACGGCCGAACCCGGTGCCCATTCCTGTGTGGTCCAGAATAGGAATTCCCTTACTGCGTTTGCCCAGTTAAGCGTTTCCTTCAATTCGTTTGAATACTTGTTAAATCTGAATCCTTGGTCTTCTAGCCAGTGCCCGTAGCCAAACAAGAAGTCAGTGACATCCTGTATCGTTGTGAACACGTACCCATAGGGTATTGTCTGTGTGTCTTCCTGGTAGTTGTTGTATCGTGATACCGGTGTTGCTCCTGCTACAGAAACCGCTGATTGTGTCGTTGTCTTGACAGGATAATTAAATTTGAAATATGGCTTTGTTGTTGAATAGCCTAAAACCTTGTAGCCTCCTAACAGAGTTGATCCGTCTTGTCCGGTGTCAGTGTTCTTCTCTATCAACACACCAGAGTAAGTGAAACTCTCAACAGGGTTTGACGTCCTGAACAATATCTTGTAGTTCTCATCAGGTATAAATTTAGATCCTGCTGTCGACCCCGGAGATACAGAATCTGTTAACACTTTCAAATTATCCTTGTCTGTGAATCCTCCCAGCTTGTATGCCATCTGCACTGTCAGGTTCTTCATCTTGTTGTAATAGAATGTTGTGGTATCCACATTTCTAGATATCAAGTAATTAACGACAAAGTTCTGATAGCCTGCTGTCTGATATCTTGTGGTTACTCCTGTGCTGTTGTCTGTGATCGTCTCTAGATGGTACTTGGCTGTTGCAAGAGTATTCCTTATTCCTGTTTCTGAATATATTTGATTTCCTGCTGTGTTTGTTGATAACCTGGAAAGATCAAAATAGTTAGAGAAGAATTTAGCCGGTTTTGTAAGTGCTAGTGTCTTCATCACAGTGAAAGGATATGCACTCGATTTACGCCATGCTGTTTCGGCCGGTGCTTGGTCTCCAAATTTCCATGCGGATTGTCTTCCCGGTAGGTCAAGATTGCCTACAAGTCCTGCCGCAAGTGGATCTAGAAGATTACCCGACGCATCCACTGGTAGATAATCCAGTATCTGTGGTTTACTGTGCTGTCCCGTTGCTGTTGCCACTGCATTCCAAAGAACTGTGTTGCCTGACGTGTATGGTGCCGCACCGTAAGTGCTTTCCCAATCTGTTGGCTTCTCCGAATGGCCCAACATCTCCCATGGTCTGATGTGCGGGGCATCTGTGTCGTAAAAATAATGATATATTGCTCTCCAGTGACCTGGCAGTTTCTCGCTTGGTATTATCCTGTTGGTTGAGAGGGCATAATTGTAAGTGAACGGTGATCCTTCAACAAATTGTGTGTTGTTGATGTACTGCACATTGTTTCTGCCTGCCCATGTGTAGAAGTCTGTGCCCATTACATTGTTAAGCTCTGGTAGTGTGTACTCCGTTGACGAGAATGCTGTTGGTGTTACATCATGTATATCCAAAAGTGTGCTGTCGTATGTGACTTTGCAGTTATTATAAATTCTTTTTTCTAGTTCTAAAATTAAATCATCTCTCTCATCACCATACGCCTTGATGAACGATCCGTCGTGTCTCCTGATCATTGTCTGGCTAGTGATGTATGTGTCGTCAATGAACGATTCCGGTTTAAATTTTGGATACATTCCAAGTTTAGTTGGAGATGGTGGCATGTAACTGCCTGTTGTATCTGTGTAATCTTTGATCACCACCTTGTCGCCTTCTGCAAGTGTGACTGATATCTCTACGCTGTCATCTACTGTGCTGAACGTGTAGTCTGTGCCTGATAGTAATTGTGCACCATTCAGATAAACATAAACTGCTCTGTTGCTTGTGGTTGTTATGTTGTGTTGCGAGTCAAGTGCGTATTCTGTCTGTGACTCTCCCTGTACTGTGTAAGATCTGGTTGAAACATTTTCACCCCATCCTATCATATCTTCATAGAAAAATGGGAAAGAAGAGTTCCTGCCCTGTGTTATTGCTGTTATGATATCATCTACCCTGTCAGCGGCAACACCTTCGTATGCTGTCCCTGTTGCGTGTGTAAGGAATGCATGATACCATTTCTCATATTCCTGGCTGGCATACTCAATCGCAGAAATAAAATTAGAATCTTGATCTATCAGCCCAAATATCGCCGGCAACAGAGGACCCTCGTGTTGGTGTATGCTACCGCCTGTTAGTCTGGTGTCTGGTTTGTCCCTTAGATTAGATGTGCCCGGTACTGATCCTGTTATGTCCTGGTTCTTGTCAAATATGTCAACAACATGTTTCATTATCTGTCCATAGGTGTATGTCCCCGACTGTTGGTTTAAACTGTTCGTGGCCAAGCTGTCAGGTATCTCATATATGCCTTTGCCAACAACCTTGTCGGCACTGCTGTGGCCTGCTAACCTGATCCGATCGTCCACCGATAGTGCTTTGTTGAATTTCACATATTTGTTTGTTGTTCCATTAACAACAGTGTAATCCGTTGTCAGCGTCTTCCTGGATCCATTCACGGAAACTGAAAGTTCCAGATCCGTTATTGCAGAAGAATTCTTGTAGAAGTCAATGGGGAACAACTGTTTCTCTGTATCATCTGCCACAAACGTTCGTACCACCCTCTGTCTGCTCTCATTCGTCCTCTTTATCCAGGCGCTCTTGGAGTTGTGTGTGGTACGGCCCGTGGTGTAGTGAAGGTGCCCTATCGCTAGGGTTTCGGTAATAGTTTTAGTTCCATCCTTGTATGTGAATGTTCCCGAAGTATGATCTGATTCAAAAACTATGTCGCCGACATTGTTTATGCTGTTGTATTTTACTTTTATGCCCAGTACCGTGTCTGTTGTTGCTGTGTCTGACGTTGCAAAGGCAAACACCTTGGCTCCTGCAAATGACGAGTTGGGATATGTTGTTACATCATCAAAACTTATATGCTTGTTGTCCCACATGCCGAACAACGGTTGTTGGTTGACCCTTGTCTTCTGCTGTGCTTCAACCCAGGCAGTGGTTGCACTGTTGTAATAGAAAGTCTTGCCCTGGTTCGCTGTTCCGAATTCTACGAATATGCTGTCCTTGTCTGCCGGTACTCCGTCTGCTTCCTCGGTCAGTGAGATGACCTGTGTGCTGTCACCTGCTGTCGCAAAGCTGACTTTGTAAATCTTGTTCTTTACTATAGGATCCGTATCTGCCGCGAATATGACCCTCATTCCTTCTGTAAGTGCAATGCCGTCAACTATATAACCTGTCTGTAGTACCACGTCACTGAAGGCATCTGTTGTCACCGTGTCATACAGTGTGACAGATGTTTTTGCCACCGTTCCGTGATTGTACAAAGCAAGTCCAGAATCAAATTCTATTATGGGTCTCTTGGCCCTGGAATCCTCATTGAGTATTGGTGTATAGCCGTTGATCCTGGCCGTCTCGTCTATGATGGATCTGTGGAACCATCTGTTGTACCTAGACCATGCATTCTGATCCCGTGAATCTCTTTTGAGTGTTATGTAATCTTTTGTGTCTGGCCTGTAGTATGCTTTTGCATAAGGCCTCGAGTCATACCCGACAGAATCATACACTATTGTACTTTCTGTAGCATAGCTGGCTGGTGTTATTAAATCGTCCACATCAGTCAATGTTATGGCATTACCGACACCTTCCACATAGTATTCCTTGTCTTGATAGTTTGTCGCAACCAAACTATTAGTAAATTTAACTTTCATTCCGTTTGATAAATTTAATGTTCTTAAGCTGTAATTTTTTACTCCCACTATATCGTTGGTCGGATTAATTGCCGTTGTTGCCGTTATCGTTCTAATTTGTAATATCCCATACATTGAATCGTGATTGCCACACTGGTAATATAAAGTGTCTGGCGTCGATACAGCATCCACATATGCGGGTACTGTAAATGTCACTGTTCCATAGTCGGCACCGTTGTTGGTCACCCCTGTTGAATATAACGTTGATGTTGACCCATCTTCCGCCACCATGCTCTTGTACGGTTCTGTCATGATCCAGAAAGGATGTCCCGTTGCGTTGACTTTAAATTTGTATGTGTTTCCCCTGTAAAGTTTTACTATAGGATTATTTTCTCCCGGCCTATGACCAAAATTATATGCACCCTTGGCAAGATTGACCACGTCATATTCTGCCACTGCTGATGGACCTGCCGAATCTATTTCAATAGATGTTGGACCTTCTGGTATCCAAAAGTATTCCCTGTAATTGACTAACTTGTCGTAGTCTATCGCTGGATTCCAAGAGTAAACAGTTTCCTTGTTGATCCTGTCATGGTTGTCCACATTTCCTCCAAAGTACTTGATCTGGTTTATGTAGTCATCATAGGTTCCTGTGAATTTAATTTGGTCTTCTGGATTCACAGAAGTGGTATCTCTGTCTGTGTATGTGACAGCGGGTTCCAACTGGTATGACATCCTATCTCTGCTGGTAGCTGTAAGGTATCGATCAGTTGGTTGTCTAGTGTAGGCATCCTGCCTACCGATGTAACCGTCTAGTCTCTCCAGTGAACCTTTCTGCACCAGGGGATCCAGTGTGCTTGACAAGAATCTCTGGTTTGTGTCTGTCCTGTAGAATGCTGGTAAATGCTGTACAGTTCTCCTGTACTCGTTGTTGCCCTGTTTGACAACTTCGTTATTGGTTAATGAGTTTGTTGTATTGTCAGCCATTAGTATCCTGATCCACTACTGCCGGTACTTGATCCCGAACCTGTTGTAGTAGAGCCTGACACTGATGATCCTGTTGTCGTATTTGTCGTGGCAGTCGATGTCGCTGTAACCACAGTGCCGGATGCCGATAACTGATTGGCTCCCAATGCACTTATGATCGTAACATCATCAACGGTGGCCCCACTGATAAAAATCTCGTCTGATGCTGAATTGATCTGGAATAGAGACCCAAATCCTTGTCCTGACTGGTTTGGCACAATCACCGCTGTCAGTAGATCTGGAGCAAGTTGATTGTGTACGTAAGCGGCTAGTTCTGTAAAATAAAAAGTATCACCGAAATCCCAGTTGTCCAATGCGAAGAATTCATTTACAGCGGCAATCACCCTTGTCTTGATCACTGCGTCTGTAACATTGGTTTTTGTATTCTTTACTACTTTGAAAGTTGCCTGCAGTTGTTCGTCTGCGTTCGTACCAAATAAAATTTTGTATTTCACAGGGTGATATATGATCTGATCTGAAAGTGATTTAAGGGGATTTAGAATCCCTGAATAAGTTATCCTCAGTTGGTCTGACGTGGAAGTCAGTGGTTTTACCCCGCCGTCCTGTGACCATATCCTGAATAAGTTATCGTATGTCCTCTCCAACAGATATATGTCAACTATGTTTGACACGCTGGGATCGATCCTGGTCTCCTGTCCTGCGTTGTGTTTGTATTGGAAACTGATAGAACTCCTACCTCTCCTCGCTATGTAATCTGTGCTTGTCGTCAGTGTGTTTGTGGTTGAGCTGTAAGATTTTATCACATCCTCATCAGCATCATAGAAATAGAACAACTGTCCATCGGTGTATGTTGATGAATTTAAAATGATTGATGATTCTTTCTCTACTACTACAAAGTTTGTTGCGGCGTACGGTCTGTATCTCTCCACAGTATCATAAGATAGGTACTTCTCAGAGAAGACGAATTTTGTAGTTTCTAATAATGTTGGTTCTACCACTATATCAAAAAGTTCTGGATTGTCTACCACCCCGTCATCGTCATCATCATAGAAGCCGACCTTGACTTTCCTGTTGTCCTGGAATCCGTCTGCCTCGGTCACAGTGTCCACTACCTGCCACGTGATAGGATATCCTATGCTGTTGCCTGTTGAAACGATAGAGTTTGTCTTTAGTATTTTCACAGTGTCCTTGACACTTTTCCCTGTCTTGTAGTCGTAAATTTTTTCCTCGACATCATAATGGAATTTATTCTGTGATTCCGATTCAAATATGTAATCCATTTCCCTGTACTGTACCGTGTACGTGTTCCCGTCATTGGTGAATTTGAACCACCAGCTGGCGTCCAGGTTCGTCCCTGCTGTGCTACCGGCATTGTTGAGAGTGAACACTGAACTTGTGTTCAGGTTAGTGCTTGTGATCACTGTCCACAGTTCTGTGTCTATGTCGTATCTCAGACCGAATTCCTCGTATGCTTCTATCCTGTCGATTATGTTCGCTTCCAGTGTTGTCGAGAATGCTGTTGTGAATGCAGGTATCACCGCACTAAGAACTGCTCCGTCTGGTACTATGTTGTTGAGCGTTATCGGTCCTACACCTGACTCTAGATTTCCTACTCCGCTATTAGCACCATCTCCTGCTACTGCTCCAATCTTTACCCATAGCCTGTCCTCAGCATTTCCTGTTGTCGACGTGACCAATTTCCCGTTAAGGAATTTCCTTGTGTCCGGTGATGTGAATTTTATCAGTGCACCTATTTTAGCATATTTCAGATTCGAGGTTGCGAAGTCGCCTATGCTCAGTGCTCCTCCCGATGTGAAATAACCTGTGTTGGTGTTTGTTGACGTTGTTGTCGAACTCCACGTGGCAGTCAGTGTGCTTAGATCCTGTGTGCTGTATTTCAAGTAGTAGAACTGTCTAGCAGATGCTTCTTTTAATTTTGATTCAACAGATGTGTCTATAGTCGACTGTATGTTGCTCCTGTTGTTGAAGCTGAAGGCGAACTGCTGTATGCTCTCTTCTCTGTACAGAATTCCGTCCTCTGCGAACACACTTACGTTTGAATACGCTCCTGTTGGATCTAGTATTTCTTTTGCCCTCGATATACCAGATGCTGTTCTGTTTACCGATCTAACCTTAACTATTTCCTGCGATGCCGACAAAGGTACAACCTGGTAGTCTTCCGCAGTTATCATCCTGTTCTGAGAGTAGTACGCCTGTGGTGCCTTCTCCTTGATCGAAGCGTTTGATTCTGTTGCCGCGGAGTTGTAGACGCTGGCCTTGAGACTTATTGTTATACTCAGTGACTGCTGTGCACCGTTGGCATCAGTGTATGGCACCGTCAAAGACACTCCCTGCATGTCTGCTGGCTGTATCGCATACTTGGCATTGTCACTGGTCCTGTGGTATGTCCTGAACGATCCCAATGGTAGATTTGAAAAATTACCATCACCAAACACAAGGTCAACGGCATCATTCGCTTTCGTCACAACATTGTAGGTGTTCCTTTCCTCTTTTGCAAGTGAATTGTATATTGCGTTGTTGCCTGCCAGTGAAGGTACCGCGGTCCATTGTTCCGATAGCTGTCCAAACTGGTCCAACTTATACAACCAAACATCTGTGTCGTTGATGTTTGAAATGTTTAAGCTCTTGATGTAATTTGTTATAGCCGTGTCCACAGAAAAATTTTGCTGTTGCATCGTACCTTGTTTGAAGAGGAAGAAGAATCCTGTGTTGTTCGAGCTGTCTCCCGAACCATCTGATCTGTACAGGTAGGTCAGTCCTGTTCCTGGTATCGGTGGTGCCTCGTATATTGATTCCGAATCGTTTATCGTGCTTGGCACTATCTCGAATTGTCTGCCGGTTCCGCCTATCGCCTTGTTGAAGCTGAATATCGGTAGGTCCAACTGGTTGGAGCTCAGCGTATAAACTTCTGTGTCGATGCCACCTACTGATTTTGCTTCCCTGGGTTTGCCAAATAGCTGTCCCGTCTGGTTGGCCGCATTTAATATTGTCGTGAACTGTTCTCTGTAATTTGAGTTTGCTGAATCATTCCATATAATTGTGCTGTTTGCGAGATTGGTTCCCGACGAATCGGTAACGTCCTGCGTCGTGGAAACTGAATCTACTTTTAGGAGGCCTGTCGCTGATTTGTTCCTATTGGCGTTGTAGTTTATCAGCCTCGCTAATCTCAACACCGAATTCCTTCTCTCTGCTGTTTCTAGGAAATTTTCTCTTGCATTTAGATCCACCCTGAATGAAAGTGCTTGAGCCACATAAGCAATCAAGTCAATCAGTGCTACATATTCAGAACTCTCCACGAAATCGTTGAAATCATCTGGGTAGTTCTCACGAAGATACGCCACCATGGTCCTTCTGAGTGTCTCGAAGTCGTAGCTCTTGAAATCTGCCTGCTGGAATGATTGGTAGATCTTCCTCCAATCTTCGGCAACTAGTAATCGGTTCTGTCTGTCTGTTGTGGCCATAATTTTATCAGCTTGTTAACAACGATATTTATGTGTTAGGAAATGTGCGTACTTTAAGATAGGCGCAACAGTGAGTTCTCATCAAAATTGAACCTCAGTTTCTCTGTGATATCCAAGGGAACATATGTAATAGTTGCCTGTATGGCTATGCCCTTGTCCGCTTCGGATACCAGTATCTCCTCTGTGGCGATACGTGGATCTGCGTTGAGATTTGCCGTGACATCGTCAATAATAGCCTCCTTTAGTGCTTCAGTGAATGGTTCGAACAGTGCGTCATATATTATGGTGCCGAACTCTGGGTTCTCCACCCTCTCGCCCTTTCTTATACTCAGTCTGTTTATGAGATCCTGTTTGGCACATTCAAAGTCGTACAGTTTGAAGTTCTGTTTGTCCGCCCTGGAACTGAAACCTTTGAAGGTCACATTCTTGTTACTCAGATTTGATCCGCTACCGCTACCGTATGCCATTAGTTCAATCTCCTAAATTCAACATCCACCTTGCTGTAATCCACCATGTAGAATCCTGTGTCTGTCATTTGTCTAGCCCATGGAACTTCCTGGGCCATCACGCCCTCGTATGTTCCTGCTGACTGTTTGTATTTAAACGAATATATGTTGATGCCTGTGGGTGACTTGCCAACTAATCGTATGTCTTCCTTGAGTCTGACATCGCTGAATCTTGTTGTGAAGAATGTGCCCACGGCCGTAACCGCTGAAGAAATAGTGCCACTGCCAAGTTTTATGCCACCAATCGACGTCACCAAGCTGGTGAATCCCGATGGTTGGAAGCTGGGACCGAAGCCGCTTGATTTGAAGAAACTTGCCGACGAGCCGGCTAAGGATTTTTTTAAGAAACCTGTTGCCGTGGACTTCAAGGTAGAAATACCAATCTGTGTAGCAACGTTTGTGATGTTGCCTGCCATCACATTCTTGTACACGTTCGTTACCGTGCTCACGTTACCTGCTATCGATCCAAAGTTTCCTAAATTTAGGTTTCCCGTTATGCCCTGTACATTTTTCAGCACGTCGTTTAGAGATGTGCCATATACATTTCCACTTGTCCCAAATTCATCTAAAACGTTTCCACCACCACCACCACCGCCCAGTGAGAACAATTTTCCGGATGCATTAGTGAACACGTTGTCCTTGAACAACTGCACCGCACCGTTGCCGGAGAGGCTTTCTATCACCTGGTTGGTCAGCTGTGTCGTTAAATTCTTCTTGACATCTTTCAAAGTGTCGCTGAGGTCGAAGTTCTTCAACTTGTTGGATATGCTTTCTATTTCATTGAACGTGTCCTTGGCCTGGTTTATCACGTCGAATGTCTCGTCATACTTGTTTCCGAACTCTGTGATCAACTCCCGTGCCTTGACAGCACTTGTTGAATTGCCCATCTTGTCTTTTAGAAATCTCTCCGAGTCTGCCTGGAACTGTCCAAGCCTGATGCTCTCTATTTTACTGATCCTGTTTTTCTGTTCCATGTACTCCACCGTGCCCGGTGTGTTGGCACGTTTACTCCACTGTATTGTGTCCAGTCTTCCTTGGTCCAAGCTCGGTAGGAGTCCTTCCGAAGTGAATCCCTTGAATCTTGGCATGGGTTCGTGTGTGACGAATCTGTGTACTGTGGTCTTTGTTTTCTTTGTGAAAGATTGTAGTGGTTCAATGCCCTTCTTGGCCAGTTCCACGTCTCCCTCTTCCCTGGGTGTCATTCCCACCTTGTCAGTGGTCAGCCAATCTGGTCCCCATTGTGGACTCGCACTCGTTGAGTTCATGTGTACCTGCGATCCTGCCAGGTGTACTGCTCCACCGGCTCCGTGCAGTTGTACGCCAGGTGTGAATGATGTCAATCCGTCCCTTGCGAAATCCCTTATGGATCCTGCCTGTGAGCTGTTGAATATCCCCTGGTCTCCGATGTTGAACATGGCCGAGGCCGACTGTATCATGTCTGTCTCCGCACTCATCCTCACGGATCCTGCGGCGTGCATGTTGATGTTGGCATCACTGTGTAGGTTGAAGTCACCCTGTGTCCTGATGTTTATCCCTCCCACTCCCGAGTAAAGATCTATCTTGCCGTCCCGGTTCATCTCTATCCATGCGTTACCTGAACCATTGGCTATGTAAACTATGCCGTCTGTGTCATGCATCAGCAATTGGTGTCCAGAGGCCGTCCTCAATCTCGTCAGTTGGTTGGTACCGTCAGCGGCTCCGTCGTCCATGGTGAACGTGTGTCCCGGTGTCCTCACGACATAGTCAGTCGCTCCTGAATCCTTTGGTCCTACCTGTTGTTTAGTTGTTCCGATGTCTTTACGACCCGGGGTGCTGATACCAAAAACCTGGCTGGGTGATTCCCTACGTGCTGAACTTGATGTGTTACCACGTATATCGTCTGCACTCAATCCCTGTTTGACCAATATGTCAGCAAATGGGTGTATGGGCAGTGACGTTCCCTCGTAATTTCCGTTTACCAGTGCTCCTGGGGTTCTCCTGTTGAGCTCTCCTGCGGGAACATTTGTTGATCCATACGTTGATATTTTGTCTTTCTGATATCCTGCATCTGCACCTTCGAATGTTCCATCCAGGCTGTCGTGTGTGTTGGTACTTGACGCTATGCCTGGTACCATGTGGTTGGTGTAGGGATCCTGTATGCATCCTATCCAGTAGGCCTGCTCCATCTTGCCCTCTGCAAATATCACTAGAACTTTTGTTTCAAGATCAGGTGGTACTCCCCAGAAACCATAAGAGTGCTGTGAGTCGTTGTACTCCCTTGATGCACCATTCGTTTTCTGGGCGTCCTTGGCCCCGTAGAACGGTGAAAGGTAGTCACAGGTCACTAGCTGATTCTCTGTAACGTCCTTGGAACCTACCTTCGCGAGACTGGGTATAAGCACCGATAGTCGTCCCATCCTCGTTGGATCGGAGTTGCCCTTGACTATCCCAAAGTATGGTCCCGGATTGGAAGTTGACCAGTCTTGGTCATTGCCTGGAGCAACAGGTGTTGATGCGTCTCCTTTTAAATAATCTTTAAGTGCCATTTTATTTTTTTACTATGCTTGATAGTTTATCCTTGAATTCTCTTTTTACATTGTTAATTAAGTCATCAATTCCTCCCAACGCGGCCCTCTTGGCCAAAAGCATTAGATCTGTTTTTGTTGTTAGTTTACCAGCCACTGATAACGATGACTGTGGATCAGATACCTCGATGCCCTGGTTGTTGAACCTGGTCATTGTCAGTACATTTGTGTATCGGCCACTATCAAAGCTGTGTTCCACCTGTACCACCCTGTAGAGTCCGGAGAATTCCGCTGACTGGTCACTACGCATTTCATACACGCCTGTCTGGTCATTTATGTCCGTTGGCATCCTGAACTTCAGCAACACCACTGGCTCTGCCAGATCGGCATTGAAACAGTGCAGTTTTGAGTTCCATACCTTGTCCGAGGAACCGTGGAAGTAATCCATGTTTGTGTCTGTGTGCGTTCCATCCCCTGACGTCTGTGGGGTTGCCGGTATGAACTGTGACTGTCCCAGGTAGGCCGGGTCACCCAGTATGGTCATCCTGACCACCACCATGTCCGCGAGTGGGTGTGTCAGTGAATCAAGGAAAGCGTCCAGGACCGGTGCAGTGCCTCCCGTCTTACCTGCTGTCGCTGACTTGACCCCACTAACTTCTGAGCTGAGGTGAAGATTCCCGTCACTGCCCTGTCCCCTGGCTGTTGATCCACCTGTTGCTTTACTAATGTTATCCGGGCTGACTATGTTGATCTTCCTGGACTCGCTGGAGTCCACGTCCTTCAGTCTGCTCTGGAAATAGGCCACCCTGTACTTGATGTCTAGGTCCAGTATGTCAGTGTTCTCTCCCGTGAATATGTAGTTGTATTTCTTGTGTACGAAGTTCTTGAATGCTTGTCCTGTGCTGGCACCCGGTATTGCCAAGGACATTGCATGTACCTTGTACGGTTCTATCGTGTAGATGATTTTCTTGACATTCTTGTTCCTTATCTTATCAAATTTTGGTGTTGGTACCACACTGCTTTTTATCCTGAAGTAATCATAATAGAAACTTTCCGTGGGTGCCTCGTCAAAGTCATAGGCCGGTGTGAACTTGGACACAGGGTTCTGGTCTCCTGTGTTCTTCGTTTTGAATTCTTCGAATTTGTCGTCCGTGAAATCTGGGTGTCCCTTCATTATCTCTTCCAGTATCTTTATTACAGCATTGTTTTGATTGAACCTCAGGTAGTCCTGGTTACGTGGTCCGGTGCCTTGTGTCACAAACATTCCTGCCTCGTCTATAGAGAAAATATTGATCGTCACTTCGGGCCTCAGTTTTTCGTTTATGGATATTTCGTACACATCTGGATGTTCTATCAGTCCCGCATCTCTTTCGTCTTCATTCTGTTTGTTCAGTGCTTTTTCAAGTTCTTTCACCACACCGCCCAGTGTGTTGTTGTTGGTCAATGACAGCTTGCCTGTGGTCCTGGGGTAGTTGTATCTGTTCGTAAACGCACCCTCACTTATCGGTATCGCTGACAGGGTGTATGACGTGCCGGCACTGGTGATCGACATGTCCATGTCAATTAGCTTAATCGGTATCCTACGATTGAGTGATCCTTTCACCTTGTCTGATATGGTGTTACCCAGTTCGTCAAATCCTGTGAAGTTCATGGTCAACAGGAACGGTGCATCCAGGTGGTCCAGGTAGCCGTTGTTGAATGCGGCACCCCTGACCTTCTCCAGTAGGCTGATCCCAGCGGGTTCTATCAGTTCCATCTTTATCTGTGTTACCCCTGTCAATCTTCTCTGTTCGTTGAGTCCCGGTATTGCATTCATGTTCACGCTTTTGAAATATATGTCTCTGTTATTGGCCAGTGTCGCCTGGCTCTTTTCCAGGGCACCCTTTAGCCGTTCATTGCCGGGGGTGTTGATTAGTTTATCGTTGGGGTCACCAGCAACATTTCTCATATTGTTTTGAGTATCGGCCGTTGTATCACTCTTGTTGGCGTCAGGACCTATGCCCGAACTCCTGGCAATTATGTCATGCGGTACCGATTGCATCAGCAATTTGGTGTTCTCCAGTTCTCCCTGGCCTAAAGCACTCAGTGTGAACAGCACATTGTACGAGGCATACTCGAACAACTGGTTGGGTTCTGATATGTCAACTACCGGCTGTGTTTTATCATCTGTACTGGTCGTGGTACTGTTGTTTCCATCGGAATTATTATATTGTCTGCTACGATAATCTTCCTGGGCGTTGTAATCTGCCGCTGTTGTTCCACCTGCAGTGAAGTTGGCATCGTTGTCGTAGAAATTCTTTTTAATTCTATCGTTGACCGCCTTTGATCTAGAGTTGGCCTGCTCATCGATAGTTTTAATGTTTGACGTTGTGCTTTTTGATGATCTATAGGTAAATCTTTTGGTCATGATTAAATCCCCAGATCTTTGAGAAGAGTTTCTTTCTTGGGCAACTGTATGGTCACGCCCGGTTTGAAATCGTATATGGGATCTTCCAGCTGGTCCGGATTACGTTGCACGAACACCCACCACAGCCTGGGTGAACCGTAAAGGTCATAGGCCAGTAGGTCTGGTCGGTATGCGTAGGTCCTCTCTATGGTGTAGCTCTGGTCATCCTGTTCAGCTGTGATGGTCCTGGGATTCAGTATGCCAAGATGGTCTGGCATTTCCTGTGTGGTCGAGTACGGTGATGTGTTTGAGTAAATTGCCATTAAATGAAGCCCACCTCATTAGAATCCTTGCCATTCAGCTCTCCACGCACGAATTTCTTCATCGAGAAGTTCTTGATAGACTCCCTCGAGTAGATCGGTGTTATCAGCACTGATATGTTTGACAGGGTTGGTGCCCAGGTCTGATCATAATCGGATGCCTCCGGCTCGTTGGGGCTTCTTGCTGTCGTTTTATTGTACACACTACCTTGTTTGGTGGAGATGTAGTCTATTCCTGCCCTAAGTTCAACGTTGAACGAATTCAACACAACCGGTATCTTGTGGAACATGTGATCACCATATCCAAACAGGTGCAGTATCGGTGGTGGATTTCCTTTCAACCCATTGCCATCGTCCTTACCAAAGAACATCTTGGTCGCCGTCCTCAGGAAGTTAACAGTCGCCACCCAGTGCTTGGCATCATCAGAATTCTGTACCGGAAACTCACCAATTATGTTCATGCTGTCCACTTGTGAATTCTGGTAGGCCTGGTGTGGATAGTTGCTGTGTGTCATGTCCATGGCGTTGTAGTTGGCCGAGTGCTGTATCACCATCGACGGAGTCAGGGGCCAGAAAATACCACGTGACCCTGCCAGTGGTTGTAGCAGTGGATTCCTATCAAAATCAAAGAACTGTGCCAACGGTCCGTCAGGGACCTGTAATCTCACACGCCAGTCTTTCTTGTCCTTCCTGCCTGACCACTTGGCCCTGGCGTTCACAATCCTGCTGTCCGTGGAAATGCCCGAACCCAGGAGCCTGCCCACTGTCCTGTTGAATATGCCCGTGCTTACGTTCTTTACTAGTTTTCCAACTTGTTTTCCTGCTTCTCCGTATTCCATCTTAATGGTTGATTTCCTTTGTTAAATTCAGTATACTTAAACTATATTTATAGGCATTATTTTAGGCACACTTAATTACCCATACGGCACGAATCACAACAACACAAGGTAAAGGAATTATGAAGAGAGTAAAGTACCT
>Ga0209710_1001754_pt1 | contig 15943 bp, 18 predicted proteins | sample ArcticOcean_MG_C_5_FD_187436 | JGI IMG/M metagenome (GOLD analysis project Ga0209710, IMG submission 187436) | Marine microbial communities from western Arctic Ocean - ArcticOcean_MG_CB4_138 (SPAdes) (version 2) | ecosystem: Environmental > Aquatic > Marine > Oceanic | place: Arctic Ocean...
AGATTATATTGCATGTGCAGAAACACTTGCAAAGAGTTTGAGGCACTGGCATCCTGATGTAAAAATTTGTTTACTCACTGATGTTGAATATAGTAATCCATTGTTTGATTATGTAAAACAGTTTCCTTATGGTAATACTGGTGGCTGGACAACTGATTGGCAAGTGTTTGATGCTAGTCCGTTCCACGAAACAGTAAAGTTAGAAGCAGACATGGTAGTAAGCGGACCAGTTGATCACTGGTGGAACTTATATCGTACTAAACCAGTCTGGGTATCAACAGGTTGCAGAAACTATCATAACACCACATCAAATAATCGACGTTATAGAAAAATATTTGATAGAAACAATTTACCTGATGTATACAATGCAATAACTTACTGGAGAATGAGTCGTGAGGCTAAGGAATTTTTTAGTACTGTAAGACATTTATTTGAGTCCTGGGATGAAATTAAAGTAAATGTACAAGGTGCTCAAAATGAAAACCCAAACACTGATTTGATCTATGCATTGTGTGCAAATGAATTTGTTACACCTGGAGCAGGTCCACAAATTGTACACATGAAACCAGATATATTAGGAACCAGTGCATCTGATTGGAACAACGAATTAATATGGGAAATAGTTGACGGTGTAATACGTATCAATGGACACAATCAACATGGGTTTGTGCATTATCATCAAAAGTATCTAGCCAAGAAACTAGGAGAGTGTTATGATAAATCCTGATGAATTTAATCAACTGTTTACAGATATAATAAGATCAAAAAAACCGGTTGACTATTCATATCGATTGTACTATAATAAAGAAACAGGTAAACCTTTACAGTATACAACAGATGAGGAAGATGGTGATTGTATTGTAATAACAAAACAACAGTATGCTGAAAGTCGTTACGATAGTGTAGTTATTAATGGTAAATTAACCACAGTAAATAATGCAATACGTTGGTCTAAATTAGTTCCGAGCAATGAAGGAGTAGCCTGTGCAACCAATAATGTAATGATTATTGATAGTAACAGCTCAACCAGGTGGAAAATAGAAACCCACGATGCTGAGTAAATATAGTTTAGAGGAAACTATTATGATAAAATTTGTTATAACTTTATTTGTAATTCTGTTTGCATACAATGTACAAGCACAAGAACCACCAAAGCCCAAACCAACACAAAAGACACAACTATTATTAAACATAACAATTCCGTGTAGAGAAGACGGTATAAAGTTTATAAGCGAACTAGTAAACTTATACGGTGAACAAGAGTTTGCATCAGGCACGTTTAAGTTTAAACCACTTATGAAACCTAATATGATTGAATCTGATCTATTGATGTATGTTGCTCCTAACAAAAGCACGTTTAGTATCTTTAGTTTGCACAAAGTTGGCGAGTATGAAGTAGCATGTGTGATTGCAGGCGGTACGTATCTAAAACCATTTGACGGAAAGTATAGAAAATAATGATTGACATTGCTGATTTAGATTGTATATACTTGAGTTATGATGAACCTAAAAAGGAAGAGTTTTGGGTTAAAATACGCAACATGGTGCCGTGGGCAAAACGTGTTGACGGAGTACATGGATCTGATGCTGCACACAAAGCAGCCGCTGAAGCCAGTGACACTGAACGTTTTATACTGATCGATGGCGACAACTTGCCACAAGAAAGTTTTTTCAACGAAACAATTGAATACAAAGATGAACAATATGAACAGGCAGTGTATCGTTGGCGAGCAAGAAACAACGTCAATGGACTGATGTATGGCAATGGCGGAGTCAGCAGTTGGACTAAAACATTTGTACAGAATATGCGTACACACGAAGCAAGCGAAGGTGCCGATGACACTGATGTAGAATTTTGCTTTGATGATCTGTACTGGCCAATGTACAACTGCTACTCAACAACATATCCAGATGGGAGTGAAAAGCATGCGTTCCGTGCTGGTTTTAGAGAAGGCGTAAAAATGTGCCTTGACAGAGGTACAAAGCCAAGCTCTAGTGACTTTAGAGAAAGTGTACACAATAGAAACTTGGATCACTTGACCATATGGCACAATGTAGGTTCAGATACCGAACATGGCTTATGGGCCATTGCTGGTGCAAGACTTGGTACATGGAAAACAATGATGAGTAGTTGGAATTATAAAGAAGTACAAGACTTTACTAAACTAGATGCTATGTGGGAAGATGTAAAACATATGAAGCCCGGCGAGTTAATAAATTTAAAAGCAGATGACCTTGCTCGATCATTAGGACTGCCGATGAATATCTACACACCTATACAAAGTAAGTTTTTTAAACACCATTACCGTAGTAACTGGAATAACAAAAGCGTCATGACTCGGGAGATTGATATAATTAAAGTACAAGAAGGATGGTAAAATGATTGAAGCAGTTAAATTAGATTATGATTTAGATATATTTACAAGTGCTGACTATGATGTACATAGCGGAAGTTGTATTAGTCATCAAGTACACGAACTACAAGACATACACGAAAAATTTGGTGGATTTCCTGACAGTTACGACTTAGGAAATACAATGATTAGACAGTTATGGTGGACTAGAGAACAGGTAGACTTTGAACAGATAGGTAAACAACTTGGTATAGAAGTGGTTACCATAAGCAGTATTCTACAACCTGCTGGTAATATGATTCCAGTACATAGAGATACTTTCTTTCAAATTAAGAAAGCACATCCTGATGATACTAGATTAAAAGTAAGAGCAAATATGTACTTGCAAGACTGGGCTATTGGTGAGTTTCTGCAATATGAAAAAGAGAAGGAATGGCATAATAGCACACATTGGAAAGCGGGTGAAGGTTGGATTTGGGATAGCAATCATTTACATCTTAGTGCAAATGCAGGAATGCGAGACAAGTACACACTACAGGTAAGCGGTTTTTACACCGGATGAATATAACTGTTAAAAGCAGTAATATACATATTTGGAATATAGATGAAGTATATTCCGACATTGTAACTGCAATGTTACATAATCAAGATATAACCATTGACTTAAAAGCAGAAGGTCCTGATATATCAGAATCTGAGCTTGAAAAATATATCTTGTACTGTGCAGATATACATAATTACAATCCATCAAGGGTAGCTATCCAGACTACAAATCAAGTGCAAAGGCATGATGTATTTAAAATAGAAATTAATTCACCAATACATGCGACACAACATGTTGAACCATTGCACACATATGATTATACAAAAAACATTTGTAAACATTTTGGAATGTTTATTGGTAGAAGTAATGCTCCAAGACTCGATTTAGCAAGTTATCTGTATTATAGTGGCTTTCAACATCAAAGTTGTATGACTTATCATTATAACGTAGAAAGTGAATATCACAGAAATAATGTTGGCATTGAAGAACTACTGCTTAATTTTAATCATAAACTGTTAGATATACCAGCAAGATTTTTAAACAAGTGTCCTATTGTAAGCTCGGTTGTAGAACCACGAACAAATACGGATTTAAGTCATGATCAACAATTATTACAAAATGATAAAGAAAAGTTTTTACAAAACTATCATCATTTTTTTATTGAAATTGTTTGTGAAACATGTTATAGTGGAAATACGTTTTTTCCAACAGAAAAAACTTGGCGACCAATCTTACTTAAAACTCCTTTTATTTTGCAAGGACCGCAATGGTATTTGCATAGACTAAGAGATATGGGATTTGAAACATTCAGCAGCTGGTGGGACGAAGGTTACGCAGAAGATCCTGCTACATGGCAACCAACAGAAATAAAAAAAGTTATAACTTCCATTAGTAAATTAGGTATAAGCGAGTTACAAAAAATTTACAAAGAAATGCTACCTATCCTAGAACAAAATAGAACCCGTCTATTAGAGCTGACAAGCAAAGATTTTGATATTTTTAAAAATGACAAACACTAAACAAAATAAAGGCGATGGCGTTGATGAGAATTTTAAAAGTAATTTTCTTACTGATGCTGAGCAAGCACAACTGAAATTAGACACAGTGTCTCCTAGCATGTGCTTGGCTAAATGGAAACAACTTAGTTTGCACTTAACAACTGGCATGAACAACAGTTGCTATCATCCGCCATTGCACAGAGTAGATGCAGAAGCAATCAAACAGAACCCTAGTGCATTACACAATACAGAACACAAAAAGCAACAACGTAAACTTATGCTAGAAGGAACACGACCTGCTGAGTGTAGTTACTGTTGGGCTATGGAAGACAACAACAAACTAAGCGACAGACATTATCGTTCAGGTGAACCGTGGGCAATGAAAGACTTTGAAACTATAAAAAATGCTTCTTGGGATCAAGATATAACACCAAGTTATGTAGAAGTAGATTTCAACAGTGCATGTAACCTAAGTTGTAGCTATTGTTCACCACAATATAGTAGCAGTTGGATGAAAGAAACAAAACGTGAAGGTGCATGGCCAACATCTACTCCACACAATGATCCTAGTCACTTCACAGGTGAACGACGACCCATACCAGCAAGAGAACATAATCCTTATGTGGAAGCATTTTGGAAATGGTGGCCTACACTATACCCTGAGCTCGAGCATTTTAGGATGACTGGTGGCGAGCCATTGATGGATAAGAATACCTATCGTGTATTTGATCATGTGCTTATGAATCCAAGTCCAAAACTACATCTAAGTACAACTTCAAATTTCAGCGTTGAAGAAAAACTGTGGCAACGCTACAAAGGTTATGTTACAATGCTTTGCGAAAAGCCTTACAAGCTCGAACACTTTATGCAGTACGTAAGTCTGGATGGAATGTTTGAACCGGCAGAATACATGCGACACGGATTGGACTTTAACTTGTTATGGGATAGGGTAAATCAGTTTTTAAATGATATACCAGAACGTAATAGTATAACGTTTATTATAACAATGAACAACCTAAGCATTACCAGTTTACAACAATTATTTGTTGCTATACTTGGCTTGCGACAAATCTACAGTATTACCTATCAAAGAGTTTGGTTTGATACTCCTGTACTGCGTACACCTACTTGGCAAAGTTTACAACTATTACCAGAAAGTTATGTACATGAGCTTGAGGTAATCAAAACCTGGATGCAGGAAAACTTAGAAACAGAAGCCACACGTTTTAAAGGATTTAAAGACTATGAAGTAGCAAGACTAGACAGAGACATTGCGTGGATGCGTGACGGACAAAAACTAGATAGTAAATACATAAATCGTAACAAAGCAGACTTTTATAGATTTTTCGCAGAACATGATAAACGCAGAGGAACAGACTTTTTAAAAACATTTCCCGAGATGAGCACCTGGTGGGAAGAGTGTAAATATTTGGCAAACAACTCACAATCATAACTATTTGTATGAACGTTTTAATAATTGGAAAAAGTGCTCTAGCAACAGCGGTAGAACCGCTACTTGATCAACACCAGGTGACTATCGTAGGTCGGCCAGAGTATAATCTCAAAAGTCAATACGGATGCAGTCAACTTGTATTAGATCATAATCCAGATTGCGTTGTTCTCACGCAAGGTATAATGGATGAAAATGTATGGAATAATCTTACTGTAAATGCCACAAGTGCAATATATCTTATAAGTGAATTTTATAAAAAAATGAATAACGGACAAATAATTGCAGTTAGCAGTGCAAGTGTTAATTGGCAGAGTTGGCCTGGTAAAAGTATTACTCAGTTAGTTTATGCAACAGCAAAAACCAGTCTAAGTCAATTTTGTAGTTATATGAATCGCAAGAACATGCCAGAAGAACATGAAAAGGATATCAGTATTCAAGTGTACGAACCACAAAATTTTCCTAGTAAAATGGCACCCAATAGTAAGCAAGACATACAAATTGTAGCAGAAGAACTTAAGATACTAATAGATAATCCACGTATAAGTGTACTACAAGGATTGAATCGTTGAGATATAGTTACAACGCCACAAAGCATGTAGAAGTTGAACTAAGTTCGCTTTGCAATGCGGCATGCCCTCAATGCCCTCGTAATGTGTACGGTGGTAAAACCATTGATGACTTGCCTTTACAAAGTTGGACCTATGAAGAGTATGTAACTGCATTTCCAAAAGATACATTACAAAAATTAGAAAGCATGTATTTTTGCGGAACTTTTGGTGATCCAATGAGTGCTAAAGATGTTTTGCGTATATGCGAATATGTTAAAGACTGTAACCCACACATCAAGTTAGGCTTGCATACAAATGGTGGTTTACGTACGAAGACACTATACACTAGTTTAGCAGACGTTGTTGATTATATTGTATTTGGAATTGACGGATTAGAAGATACAAATCATCTATACAGACGACATGTGCGTTTTCCTAAGGTAATTGAAAATGCAACTACGTTTATCGCGGCAGGTGGAATTGCTGAATGGGATTTTATTGTGTTTAGGCATAACCAACATCAGGTCGAAACTGCAAAAGCATACAGTGAAAAGTTAGGCTTTCGCAAGTTTAACATTAAGAAAACCAGTAGATTCCTAAACAAAGCTCATGTGCTCGTAGACAGTCTAGATGTACAAAATGATGATGGTGAGAAAGAATATACCATATATCCACCAACTGATACAAAATATTTCAACAAAACTTTGAATACATTCAAACAAACAAATATACACAACTATGCAATGAATACCACAATAGAATGTTTCTATTGTACTCATGACATGATTTACATAGATGTAACAGGCATAGTTTGGCCTTGTGGTTGGGTAATGGACAGACTTTATGGAGTAGAAGCAAAACAAACAAGAGATCATCAAATCGTAAAAGGATTCTTAGATCAGGTGAACGAAGAAGATACAAACTGTAAAATGAACAATATAGAAAGTATAATACACGGGCCATGGTTTAACATGTTGCAGGATACTTGGACAAACAATAATAGATTAGAACGTTGTGGATTACAATGCGGAAAAATAAATCATATAGCAGGGCAAAATATAGATGTACAGTACAAAAATTAAAACTATAGCAATTACATTTCCTCTCCCGTGCGAACATTATGAGAAACAAAGCAATCTAATTAGTTCTCTGGAAACACAGATCTCTAACAAGTTTCCAAACCAATCCAGTGTGTTGATTAATATGACGTGGTTTGGACCGCAGTTTATAAACAACAACGCATACGCTGAATTTATTGAATACTCTCAATCCTGTTCTATAGATAATATTTTTTTACTTGCAACAGAAGACCCATGTTTTTTCAACAGAGAAGAAACATTGAAATTTATTCAAGATAGTGGTGCAGATAATTACTACCTGATGGGTAACTTTGATCAAGGGTTATATAACTTTAATTTTTACGCCACAACATTATTAGAGAACAGTCCTGATTATACAGAACAACAACTTATCCTAAAAGAACCAAAGCATATATTTTTAAATTATAATCGCAAACCACGTATTCACCGAACAAAGTTTGTTGACATGTTGGATCAACTCGATCTATCACAATGTGGTATTGTAACATTGGGCAACGATCGTAATGTAGGCGATACAATAGAAGAATATGCAAAAGGTAATTGGAACATGGCCGACGATTATGGCATACCACATGATATATCAAGTATTGGTAGATTAGATATATGGCAAAATCATTTTCTTACTATTACAAGCGAGACGGACTTTGAAGATCACTTGTATACTTTTGTCAGCGAAAAGAGCTGGAAGCCCATTATGGGTATGAGACCTTTTTTAATCAATGGACAACTTGCAGTATATGAATACATGCGTAACTATGGATTCAAAACTTTCAATCATTACTGGAAACATATAGAGATTGAAACATGTAATATTGACGATATACATAAAAACATTTGTGCGGTAATTAAATTTTTACAAACACAGGATCTTGAACAAATGTATCTTGACATGTTGCCAGATTTGCGTTATAATAGACTTAGATTCAACGAGTTTGTCACTGAGCAAAATCATAAGATGGAGAACCTGCTTGCCTAAGCAACATAACGAAACCGACCTACAATACAAAGAACGTGTGCTTGATCCATTGAGTTCTAGTATGTGTGGTGCCAAATGGTACAATGCTACTATCTGGCTAGGGTCAGGCATGACCACCAGTTGTCATCATCCGTTGCCACATAAAGTAAGTGTGGAAGATGTTATTGCTAATCCAAAAGCATTGCATAACACACCAAAGAAAAAAGCAGAACGTCAAATGATGCAACAAGGAAAACGTCCTGCTGGTTGTGAATACTGTTGGAAAATTGAAGATGTCGGTAGAGATAACATTAGTGACAGAGTGTACAAAAGCAATATCTATACTGATGGAGATTTGCAATCAGCACACGCACTAGATTTTAATCAAGACATAGACTTGAAAACATTAGAGATTGCGTTTGACAGAACTTGTCAATTTGCATGCAGTTATTGTAACCCAGCATTTTCTACAACTTGGGTCAAGGACATAAAGAAAAATGGTGCATATGAGGATCTAGTAAGTGATGGTCGTAACCATTTTACTCACACACATGATAGCAACCAACTTTATACATTTAACGAAACCAATCCTTACATCGAAGCATTCTTTAAATGGTGGGAAAGTGATCTACACAAGACTCTAGAAGAGTTGCGTATCACTGGCGGAGAACCAATGATGAGTGGACACCTGTGGAAACTGTTAGATTGGTTTAAAGAAAACAAAGGAGCAAGCAAAACTAGGATTGCAATTAATAGTAATCTTGGACTAGAAAGCAGAGATATACTTAAACTGTTGGACAGAGCCGACAGTGCTCCATTGGACATCTACACATCAAATGAAAGTTTAGTATACCAAGCAGAATACATACGTGATGGATTAGAATGGTCAACATGGGCAAGGAATATGCACTTGTTGGCAGGCTCAGGCAAGTTACGCAGTCTGCATAACATGTGTACTGTTAACGCACTGTGCTTGGAAACACTTCCTGAATTCCTCAGTTACTTGATTAAATTTAAAGAACAATACGGAAGAGATTTTCCAAGTTTTACACTAAACATTCTACGATTTCCTAGTTTTCAATCTGCACTGGCATTGCCAGATAACATTCGAACACTGCACAAAGATCGATTGCAACAATGGTATGATAAAAATGCTGACAACGAATTGTTACATGAACATGAGCTAAATCAAACACAAAGATTAATAGACTATCTTGATGTTGTTAAAACTCCACACAGTGATGCATTTGATATGCCAAAACTGCACAATGACTTTAAGCAGTTTTACACTCAATATGATGTTAGACGTAATAAGAACTTTGGAACTGCATTCCCTAGTATGAAGGAATGGTATGACAGACTATAATTACAACAGCAGTGAACCTATAAAGATATCGCTTAACAGCTTAGAAGAACGTGAACGCAAACTACTAAGCGAGAGCAAAACTTTTTGTATGTATCCTTGGATACACCTACATGCATACCCAACAGGTGAAGCATACCCTTGTTGTCATGCTGAAATGGGCGTTGGACAAATAGGCAATTGTAAAACCAACACCATGCAAGAGATTTGGAATAGCCCAGAACAAAAACAACTGCGTAAAGATATGCTTACTGAAACACCCAATGCCGCTTGCGGACGTTGTTACGAACAAGAAGAATCAGGTTTCTTTAGTGGTAGACAAAGTGCAAACAAACATCACGGACATCACATTGAAAGAACCAAAGACACAACAGAAGATGGTGAACACAAAGACTTTGAAATGACCTATTGGGACATACGTTTCTCAAACTTGTGCAACCTAAGTTGTAGAAGTTGCGGACATATATTTTCCAGCAGTTGGTACAAAGACCAAACTGCACTGGCAGGTCCTGAATGGGCAAAGAACAACAGTGTGTTAAACTATGCTGGACGTTTCAAAACTGACATGATGGAACAACTAATGGAACATCTTGATCATGTAGAGCAGATTTACTTTGCTGGCGGTGAACCATTAATGATGGACGAACACTATGTTATACTAGAAGAACTGGAGCGTAGAGGAAGATTTGATGTACGCTTGATTTATAATTCAAACTTTACGCAGGTTAAATTAAAAGACAGAATGGTGTTTGACTACTGGAAGAAGTTCGACAGTGTAGCAGTTGGTGCAAGCCTCGATGCTATGGGTCCAAGGGCCGAATACATACGCAAAGGTACTGAGTGGGAAGTAGTAGAAGAGAATAGACGAAAGATGATGGAGACCTGTCCACGTGTTGACTTTTATATTAGCCCCACACTGAGCATTATGAATGCAATGCACTTGCCTGACTTTCACAAAGAATGGGTTGGCAAAGGATTGATAAAGCCACAAGATTTAAATGTAAACATACTACAAGATCCTGACTACTTCCGTCTTGATATTGCACCTCAGGCATATAAAGAAGAAATCAAAGAGAAGTATGAAAAGCACCTAGAATGGTTGCGTCCAATGGATAAACTAAACAGAGCAACAGTGGGTTTTGAAAGTGCAATACAGTATATGGATAGCACAGACAACTCACATCTATTAGAAAAGTTCTGGCAGAAGACCAATCAACTTGATGAGATACGAAAAGAAAACATACTAGACTTTATACCAGAGCTAGGAGCATTAAAGTGAAACTACCACACGATAAATTCTGCGTACTACCTTGGGTTAGTTTAGAAACTTCACCAATTGGCACAACAAGACCTTGTTGTTTAGCAGAAGACGAAATCAAAGATCAAGACGGCAATAAGTATTCTCTTATGACAACAGACCTAAACGTTGTACACAACAGTGAGTACATGCGTAAACTACGTCAGGAGTTTCTAGATAAAAAGCAGCCACAAACATGCCGTAAGTGCTGGAACGAAGAGCGTAGTGGTAGAACTTCAAAGCGTATGCACACAATCAACAGACTAGAACACATTGTAACAGATACAGAATGGACAGCGGATGCAAAGCCATTGGTGTTTATTGACTTTAAGTTGGGTAACATATGCAACTTGAAATGTAGAATATGCGGCTCATGGAGTTCAAGCACGTTTGCTGCTGAAGAAGTACGTTTTGAAGGCAAGGATAGTTTTCACTATCAGATGCTCAAAGACGGAGCATGGCCAAGACGTAATCAACGCTTTTGGGAAGACATTGATAAATTAATGGATCAAGTTCGTTACCTAGAGTTTACTGGTGGTGAGCCGTTTATGATACAAGAACACTTTGCGTTACTAGAACGCATGGTTGCTAGAGGTATAGCACATAACATAGAAATACACTACAACACCAACGGCACACACTATCCAGAAAACGCTGAAGAGATATGGAAGCATTTTAAAACAGTTGAAGTAGCATTTAGTATAGATGATGTTGATGAAAGATTTGAATACCAAAGAGCAAATGCTATATGGTCAGAAGTAAACATCAACATGGATAGGTTCGAACAGTTGCGTGAGCGTAATACAAACATACAGTTACAGGTATGTTCAACTGTTAATGTGTTTAATGTGATGTACTTGGAAGGACTTGCAAATTGGATTGATCAACGCAGTTTTGATTTTGTATACTGGAATATGTTACACGAAGCCTACTATCATAGTGTAGGAACACTACCTGAACTCGCAAAGCAAATTGCAATAACAAACTTACGCAATGCAGATGTTACGGAGTATCATAGAAAAGAGTTTAATAATATTATAGATTTTATAGAAGCAGGTGTAAGTTTAGATGGTCAGATTCTACGCATGAAAGTTGCAGATGTTGATCGCAGAAGAGAACAGGATTTAAGAACACATCACTCAGAACTAGCAGATGCAATAGCGTATGAAGGACCACAATGATATTAGTTGCAGTAGCATTAGAAGAAGAACTGCCAGGAAAGTTATCTGCTGGTTATAAAAAATTAATTACCGGGGTAGGAAAAGTCAATGCAACACTTGCTCTTACTGCAGAACTGTGTTATAATACAACTTATACTAAGGTAATAAACTATGGATCTGCTGGCGGTAGCAAAGAAATCAAAGGCGAACTTGTAGGTGTAAGTGCAGTAATAGAACGTGACATGGATTGTACTCCTCTTGGATTACCGTTGTATGTCAGCCCAGGAGATGAAGAACAAATAATAGTATGTCAAACAAAACATGACAGTCTGTACGTTTGTGGCACCGGCGATAGTTTTAGTGTCCCACATATTAACTATCAGATATGCGAAATGGAAGCCTATGCACTGGCAAAAGTTTGTCATAAGTTTTGTGTACCGTTTGACTGTTACAAATATATAAGTGACAGTGATGCAGACGGAGAAGATCAAGGCAACCAATGGCGTGAGAACGTTAGTAAAGGTGCAGAATTATTTAGGAAAACAATACTAACCAAAAAGGAACAATTAGAGTGGGTATGGTAAAAGTAGGATTTACTTGTAGTGCATTTGATTTGTTGCACAGTGGACATATCAGTATGTTGCGTGAAGCAAAAGACCAATGTGACTATTTGATATGTGGATTGCAAACAGATCCAAGTGCTGACCGTCCAGAAAAGAATGCACCAATACAAACCATTGTTGAACGCTATACGCAACTCAAGGCAGTGGGATACGTAGATGAAATAATACCTTATTCAACCGAAGAAGATCTCAAAGATATATTGAGCATGTATTCGATTGATGTACGCATACTAGGTGACGAGTACAGAGAAAAAGACTTCACAGGCAAAGACATATGCAAACGCAGAGATATCAGTCTGCACTTCAACAAAAGAGATCACAGATTTTCATCAAGCGAGCTACGCAAGAGAGTAACTGCACGTGGTGAGTAATAAAACAACTTATATATGTGGTGACAGTTTTGCAGGAAGTGATAACACAAGTAAAATTGTACCATGGCATGAACAATTTGAGTGCATAAATTTTGCAAGAGATTGTGCTACAAACTTAAACATTAGTAAACAAGTTGACAGGGCTATACAATTTAACGCAAAGTTTATTATCGTTCTTTTTACTACCTGTGTAAGACAGGATTGGAAAGGAACTTTTTACACCTTTCATAACCTTGAGAATAATCCGGCTAATTTGTCTAGTGAACAAGTAAAATTATTAAAAGAATACTTTGTAGAATTTTTTGAATTAAATTTAGAAATATATAAAAACAAATGCATAATAGAAAGTGTATTGCAACGTCTAGTAGACAGTGGTATTCCTTTCTTGTTCGACCAAGGAGGTTTTGAACATCCTAAATTTGGCACAACTAAATCTTATTTTGAAAAATATAATCAATACCGTAGTAAACACTGTTTATGGGATTATGGAGATAGTAAAGTAATGCATCCTTCTTTTCATATTGCAGACCAAGAATTACAAAATCGTATAGCAGATTATTATAATGGATAAACCTAAAAATCTTTGTATGGCTCCGTGGACACACACTTACCTATCGCCACAAACGGAACGTAGACTGTGTTGTGCGTCAAGAGAACCTGCACAGAGTTTTACACAATACATAGATACAAAAGCAGGCACAGGCAAATACAATCCAACTACACTGGAAGAACACTGGAACAGTGATCATATGCGAAGTGTTAGACGTCGCATGCTGGCTGGTGAAACACTTAGTGAATGTGAAGTATGCAACGATAAACTGTTGAACACAGATGTATATAGAACTTACTTTTGGCACTTGTTTAATCACAAGTATGATGAAATAGCTAAAACCACAGACGAAACTGGTTACACCACTATGAAGCCTGTGAGTTGGGATTATCGCTTTTCAAACTTATGCAACTTTAAATGTAGAACCTGTGGAGACATGTTGAGTAGTGCATGGGAAACTGAGCAAAAAAAGCATAACATGACAAACTTAGAAAATCCTAATAATGCATGGATGCGTCCAGAAGTACGAAAAGAAATAACCAAGTTTCAAGACACACAGATTGAGCAAGAGTTTAGCGAAGCAGTAGAAGAACATCGCATAGAAGAAATATACTGGGTTGGTGGCGAACCACTGATGTATGAACAACACTGGCGTTATATGAAACGTATTGTCGAACTAGGTGATGGGCCAGGGTTGTATGCTCGCTACAACACAAACCTAAGTAGAATACGTTACAAAGGTATTAGCCTTGCAGAAGATATACTGCCCAATATAAGAGATTGGCAAATTTGTGCAAGCCTAGATGGCACAGGATCAATAGGTGAATACATACGCACTGGATTAAAGTATGAACAGTTTGTAGATAACTTCCGTACACTGTTACCACTGGCACGTAACAAACGTATGATGAGACTGGATTATACACTTACACTGCCAGGAATGTTTGACATAGTCAACATGCAGAAACTAGCAAACGAACTTGATGTAGAGATACTTGCTAAAGTAATTTTTACTTTCTCTCCAGATATTATTATGTCACCATTGTCATTACCAAGAAAAATACTAAACGAAATGGTAGACAAACGCATTGCACAAATGCCACTTGGACCAGCATTAACAGATGTATTAACACAGTTAAAGAACAGACCAAACATTGAAGAACAATGGCCAGAAGAACACGAAAGAGGACTACGCAAGGGTAAACGTAGGATACTCACATTGGAAAGTATTAGACCTAATAGCATATGTTTTAGAGATATAATTTCCACTTGCCCAGATACATTAGCATGGTGGGACGGTATAGATGCTGGATAGAATTGAAATACGTTTGAGACACAACAACGGCAAACTATTACCTATATATTTTGATGTATATGATAATAGCCTAAGTAAAAAATGGTTGGATGCATTTAATGATTTACTTGCAAACAATTTACATTTAGAAAAGAACTTTTGCTTCATGGGCTTTCCGCAATGCGAACGTAACCTTGACATAATTGTAACACAAATAAATCAAACTATTGCGGCTATAAACGGCAGTAGTATTGACTATCTTATTAAAGATCATTTTACTATGGCAAATATGACACACAAAAAATGGAGCAAGTTAGGCAACTGTGAAATTATAAGTGTTAACCATGAAAAATTTAATCAACTGCATTTGTACTTTGAGGAAACTCAAGGCGAAAGTGGATCAATGAGCGAACACTACAATAAAGCAGATTCAGAAACACGTTGGCATATCAGACAACTAAATTTATTATGTCATGAAGCAGAAGCATTAATTCTAAGTTTAGGTAAAGCAACAAGTGCTCCAGAGTGGGTACGTCCAAGCAATGTAATGTGTTGGTTAAACGCACCAAGGTTTATACTAGCAGACGAAGACTACAACTTGTTTGGTATTGACGCAATAGTTCGAGATCACGGCGGTGTTTACGTTGGTGTTAACAAAGCAGTAGGTAAACATCATTATGAAGTATTTCAAGACGAAGGAGTAGATAGCAGAATAGATGAACTTACAACTACAACACTAAAGCCACAAACTGAAGCCGCAGGAGACTTTGATATTGAATGGGGTCAAGACACAAGAGATAGACCTTTTATGAAAGAAAAATTAGATAGCTTTAGAAGCTGGCTTATTACAAATAATTTTGATCCAGAAGATCCTAGTTTAACAATAGGACATCCTAAAATAGGCCAGGTTGATCTTGACGGCAGTTTTTCTAGTACTGACTTTCACACGGTACTAAGTATTTTAACACAACATTTAGATGTATACAGTATTCGTACATCCAAGGCTTATGCTCGGTATGATTATACTTGGCAAGATAGCAAACAACTACAGGTACCACTATTATGATAAAATGGATTAAAAATCTAATTAACAAAATTAAACTAGAAGTGCGATATCGTAAAAAACTTAAAGAACTACGGAAGAGGGATCCTTTTATATACAAATGAGTTATATTTTTACATCAGAATCAGTCAGTGAAGGACATCCGGACAAAATAGCAGATCAAATATCAGATGCATTGGTTGATGCTGGACTTAAAGCAGGTGATCAAACAACCAGAGTAGCAGTTGAAACATTGGTTACAACCAACTATGTTGTACTGGCAGGGGAAGT
>Ga0209710_1001757_pt1 | contig 15931 bp, 10 predicted proteins | sample ArcticOcean_MG_C_5_FD_187436 | JGI IMG/M metagenome (GOLD analysis project Ga0209710, IMG submission 187436) | Marine microbial communities from western Arctic Ocean - ArcticOcean_MG_CB4_138 (SPAdes) (version 2) | ecosystem: Environmental > Aquatic > Marine > Oceanic | place: Arctic Ocean...
CACATTAAAAAAAAAAAAGAACGCATAGTAAATTGTAATAAGATGATGAATGAGGGTAATAAACACGCTATCAATAAAAGAAAATCGCGCGGCGATGAGACTCCATCCAACCCAGGCGGCATCGACTCGTACACGAAACAGTTAATCAAAGAACGCATGAAGAAGAATAGCACGCGTGGTTATAATAAAACGAAGAACGAAGTTTGGACGAATCCTAAACTTGCTTCATCGAAGGAACTTGGGAAGAATTCGCATTATGATTTGAGGAAAACGAACGATGATGGAGAGTGGGAGGAGACACCGCTACGAATGCAGAGAGAGTGCGAAACACCGAGTAGGAAGAGCGGTTACGATCGTGATTCGGATGCAGATGATGATTGGGCGAACAGAGCGGAAGCCGTTGGGATCACGAAACCGATTGGAGTGAAGCAGATGAGTACGAGTAAGAGCGATGGGTCGCATAAGTTTTCGATGAGATTTGAAGCCGATGATGACGATGATGATGATTATAGTAATAGTAATAAAAAGAACGTAGTGAAAGCGACGCCGTTGACTGGGACGCCGAGTTGGAAGTCGAACGAATGGATGCAAAAGATCGAGAAGAATCAGTCTTTGTTCGTTAAGGAAGGCGCGAAGATTCGAGTCGTCGAAAACGACGAGGATTCGCTCGACGTACTCGAGAATCAACGCAAAGAAGAAGAGATGAAAGAACGTTTGAATGCGGATGGGGCTGGTAGTAAGGATTTAGATCGAGCGTGGTACGATGATGACGAAGGCGGGGGTGGTCACGGAGACGCGTTTGATCCGTTTGGAGAAAAAAACGATAAGAATTCACAGGCTAGGTATGAAAAGAAACAAAATGATTACGCCAAGCGTTTGACGAGAGCTGATGGTTCGTTGATGACTTTAGCAAATTCGGCAAGATTTTCACAAATTCATAAAGATCACACGCAGTGGGAAGAGAACAGAATGCTCACCTCCGGCGTCGCTAGAGTGAAAGAAATCGATTTGATGGCGCAAGACGAAGATTTTGGCGAAGAAAAAGCAATTCTGTTAGTTCACGATACGAAACCGCCTTTTCTGGAAGGAAAACGAGCATCTGCGAAAGCGCAAGAGGCTTTGTTACCAGTTAAGGATCAAACGAGCGATTTGGCAATGATTGCTAGAAAAGGATCGAATTTAGTAAAAGAAATTCGCGCTAAGAGAGACGAAAATAAAGGTAGAGACCGGTTTTGGGAGGTGAAAAACTCGAAAATTGGCAATATCACTGGTACAACTGACAAAGAGGATAAAATCGATGAAGAACGCAAAATGAAAGAAGAAGAAGAGATGGCAAAGCGAGGCGAGAGGAAAGATGTCGTCGGAGCAGATGGTGAAATCGATTTCAGAGCGGATTCAAAATTCGCTGATGCGATGAAGGAAAAATCAGAAGCGCAATCAGAGTTCGCAAAAACGAAAACGATGAAAGAACAAAGAGAATTTCTTCCCGTGTATAGATGTAAGGAAGATCTCATGTCAGTAATTCGCGAAAATCAAATCGTTGTCGTTGTCGGGGAAACTGGCAGTGGAAAAACTACGCAAATGACGCAGTTCATGCACGAAGCTGGATATACGACATTTGGATTGATAGGTTGTACTCAACCGAGACGAGTAGCGGCAATGTCCGTAGCAAAACGTGTTTCCGAAGAGTTCGGTTGCGATTTGGGCAAAGAAGTTGGTTACGCAATTCGGTTTGAGGACTGCACGAGTTCAGAAACGCTCATTAAATACATGACTGACGGTGTTTTGTTGCGAGAAACCTTACGAGATTCGGATTTAGATGAGTATTCGGCGATCATTATGGATGAAGCGCATGAGAGAAGTCTTCACACGGACGTTTTGTTTGGCATCTTAAAAAAAGTTGTCGCTCGAAGGCGCGATTTTAAACTCATCGTGACCTCTGCTACGCTAAACGCATCGCGATTTTCGGAGTTCTTTGGGAACGTTCCAGTGTTCAACATCCCCGGTAGAACGTTTCCGGTTGAAATCATGTATAGTAAAACTCCAGTTGAGGATTATGTCGAGGGCGCAGTGAAGCAAGCTTTGGCGATTCACATGTCTTACCCACCTGGAGATATTTTAGTGTTCATGACCGGTCAAGAAGAAATTGAAACCGCGTGTTATGCTTTGGAGGAAAGGATCGCCGAGCTCGAGGCGGATTCAGAGGGGAATACGAAAATTCCTCCCTTGGCCATTTTACCAATTTATTCGCAGCTGCCTTCAGATTTGCAAGCTAAAATTTTTCAATCCGCCGAAAAAGGTCACAGAAAGTGTATAGTCTCTACGAACATTGCAGAAACGTCTTTGACGTTAGATGGGGTAAAATACGTCGTCGACACAGGGTTTTGTAAAATGAGCGTATACAACCCTAGGGTTGGCATGAACGCTTTACAAGTTTTCCCTTGTTCCCAAGCTGCCGTGAATCAGCGTTCAGGTAGAGCAGGTAGAACTGGACCAGGGACGACGTACCGTTTATATACAGAAATGGCGTATAAGTATGAGCTTCTTTCTACGACCGTTCCAGAAATCCAACGAACGAATCTCGGAAACGTCGTTTTACTTTTGAAATCGCTCAAAATTGAAAACCTTTTAGATTTCGATTTCATGGATCCTCCACCGAAAGAAAACATTTTGAATTCTATGTATCAGTTATGGATTCTCGGTGCGCTCGATAACGTCGGCGGCTTAACAAAACTCGGTGCAAAAATGGTTGAATTTCCAGTCGATCCACCGTTAGCCGCGACTTTATTAAAAGCCGAATCGCTTGGATGCTCGAACGAAATCTTAACCGTGGTCTCAATGTTGTCCGTACCTTCGGTTTTTTTCAGACCGAAAGATCGCGAAGAAGAATCTGATGCTATGCGCGAAAAGTTTTTCGTTCCAGAAAGCGATCATTTAACTCTTTTGAACGTGTATCAACAATGGAAAACAAACGGGTATCGCAACGATTGGTGTAACAAACATTTCATTCAAGGCAAAGGTTTGAAGAAAGCTCGCGAAGTTCGCGCACAACTTGCAGATATAATGAAGTCACAAAAAGTGCAGTTGACCACGTGCGGATCTGATTGGGACGTTTGTAGACGCGCTATTTGTGCGTCGTACTTTTACCAAGCCGGGCGCCTCAGAGGTATCGGTGAATACGTCAACTGTCGCACTGGCATGCCTTGTCATTTGCACCCTTCATCGGCTTTGTACGGATTAGGATATACTCCCGATTACGTATGTTATCACGAAATCGTACTTACGAGCAAAGAGTACATGCAATGTGTTACTGCCGTAGAGCCTGAATGGCTAGGGGAGTTTGGTCCGATTTTTTTCACGTTGAAAAGATCGCACTCCTCTTTAGCGCAATCAAAAGCGAAGCAAAAAGAAGACAAATTGAAAATGAAGGATGAAATGAAGGCGAAAAAAGATGCAGAGAACGAGGAAAAGAAAAAGTTGCACGAAAAAATGGAGGCAAAAATCGAAAAAGAATCAAGAAAGATCGTAACACCTGGAGGAAATGGATTGAGAACGGGCGGTTCGTCTTCTTCCATCGCTGGAGGCGGAAGGTTCCGAACCCCAACGAATAAGCGTCCCGGAACAAGTAGTACACCGCGTAGGTTCGGTTTGTGATTTATTTATAGTTCTATTAGCAGCATTTTAGGAATAATGTCTTTAGTACTGGTATATATTTAGTTACAGTGTATTTTAGCTAAAACTTCTTATTATTATGCGCTGCATGCCAACCGTTTTAAATGCTCCATGAATACTTGCAAACTCACGTCGTCGGTAAAAATCACGTCGCTTCCACCGGCGTGTCCATACGGCGATCCTTGAGAATTGTGCGTCGCAGAGGGATTTAACTTTGCGAGTAAAAATCTCGCTTGCGAACCGTTTTGATCACAATCGACCAATCTTGGTACTGGGAACCTTTGATTCAAAATATAGTTTGCGTCTTCTTTCGGCATTTGCAATAATTCCGCAAACGCTTTATGCTCCTCTTGCTCTTGGTATTTTGCCTTTCGCCATTGTGCGATGGTTGAACCGTGAAAAACGACGACGGAAAAGTATGAGTCGAGGAGAAGAATTCGATCAGGTGCTACCGAACATACGTCTAATAATACTGGCTCCGGTGGTCCGTTGAACGAATACGCCGTAAGTGTCGGCTGGATCATGACTAAAGAGTTCAAAACGTTTTCTCTCCATAAAACGACTCTGAAGTAAGCAGTTTCATCCGGCGAGTTATTAAATACTTGTACAAACTGAGACCGTCTGAGGTTGAACATGAACTGCGGGAACAAAGAAAACTGCGGTGCTAATTGGAACGAATGCGGATCTTCTTTTCGGTATTCTCCAAATAGTTGACACAAGCTGATTAGTTTTCGGTCGAGCCATCGAGTCGCCGCCGGTCCATCTAGTTCGTCATCGTGTTCCATTTTCCAAGTTAACTGTCTAGCAACCAAAACTGCCGCAGCTTCTTGGTCAAAGCCCATGGAAAGTTCCGGAATATTCTGCCCATTCGTCCATCGCCTCGTTGCCGTTATTACTCTTAACCGGGTCTCTCCGGTTGGTAAAGTCGACATGCAATGAAATTGTAAGAAAAACTGTTGCGCCATTTGCTGCTGTCCGTACGGATTTTGACCAGCTTGATCTGGTTTTTCTTTAGCAACTTCGAAGAACACTGCCAACGTAGTATTTTGAGTCAATGCACACATTTTCCACGCCGTGGTTCCACCGTAGCCAATGCTCACATCTGCGACGTTGCCACTTTGCCTTCTCGCCGTATCTAACGCCGCGCAAGGGCCGACGCATCCAGCTACTTTAACGTCTCGCGATGTGATAACTTCAAAGATCCCATTCGAATGCACTTGTAAAGGCGCAACTTCGTCTGAAGCACCACCTTGTTGTTGTGTCTGTTTATTTTGTTGACTTCCATATAATTTAACGAATGATTTCTTAAACACGACGTGCGAGAACGATTCTGCCAAGACAACAGCTCCGCCCGTTTTTTGAGCGCACCCTTTCATTTCTGCTAATCCAACTTGATCGAGCGCGCATGCAAACACATCTAATGAATGTCCGTTTGCGCATAACTGCGTTGCGATTGCATCGTATTTCTTCTTTGCATTTCTAAAGAATGGCGCTTTATCGTTTGCGATATCTTTATGCGACCTCGTAGCGTTCTCCAATTGCTTTGATACGATATGACCTGGTCCTTCAGTACACGGTCCACCGACGAACAAGCACGCGCGAGCTGGATGTCCGGATGGACATGCTAAGGATAATAATGTCGCGGCAACGGACAAAGCTGTTCCAGTTGCTCGATTCTGCCGAGACTCTGGAAGCGGAGCGAATGGATCTCTCGCAAGTTCTTCGAGAATTGCTGAAAACGTAAACTCGCATTCGGATAAAGGCACTAAGAACGCACTCGCTGGATTGAACTGGCTATATGGTTGTTGTTGATTTGGATTTTGATTTTGACTTTGAGCTCCTCCTCCTCCTCTCGAAAACGTCAATTGGTCCCTAATTTGTGCCGAAGTATGTTCTTTCGCACCTCTAAAAACGTACGACTTTGGACATTCAGCAAATTGTAATTCGTGCACGTGTACGTGCGTCCCGAACGAAATCAACCCAACTAATGAATCTTCCGGCAACAAACTCAACGCCTGCGTCAAACTCGCCTTCAAACTCTGTAACTCTTCATCCGTAACGCACACGTCGACCATGAACAAATATGCCGGCGAAGGCGTCACCTTCTGCGCATTAATAGTATAATCAATCACTAAATAATTCGGAAATAACTCGGCTGGTAAATTCTGTTCAGTTATCCCGGCGTAGTGTGGTGGAAAATTATTCCTCGCGTGGCAAAACGGGCACACGAAGAGCTTCGACTGGAAATCTATTTGCGCGTACGCGTTCAAGCACGCCGCGCACGCCTTACATCTTACTGGTTCATACGGTACAACCTATTTATTATTAATCGTTATGTTTTTATCATAACAGAACAGACAGACAGACAGACAGTCAGACACACACGGACACACGACGTAGGAATTAAAGAAACTTGTCAGTATTATTTACATCATCGCATTTTTTCTCTTTTCCTCGCTCGCGTAATCTCGCTTCTTTTTCTCTCTTTTGCGCTCAATTTTGTCCGTTTTCTCGCTCAAAATTGAATCCAAAATTAATCGATCGATCGATTAATCGAATCGATCTCGCGTTCAAATAAAACACGCGCGAGCACGCGCACACGCGACCAACAAAACGACCTGAATGCGCATTTTGCATAAGCTCTAGAGACGATAAACAGACTGCGGACGACGGGACTTGAAAGGTTTGATAACACGCACGGGCACTTCTCCAATTTCTTTCAATGGGGAAACTAAACATCCTAAAGGTACTGCGAGCTTTTTCGCGGATTGACGATCGTCCGGCCACGCGTTGAACGAGAAGCGTACGCCGTCCTTTTCTTCCAAGGCGGCCCAGGACATTTTAGTGGTATACACAAGTTTGTTCGTTTTATTATTTAAGTGCTGCGCAGGTAAAGAAAAGGCATAGTGAAGAACGAGTAAAAGTGCCAATCAATAGTCTCAATACTCGTTCAAATCAATCAAATGTTTGACCGCATAGTTTCTCTCCGTTGTTTGTCCGCAAACAAACGAGCGAACGCTGGGAACAAAGAACCTCCCTCTCTCTCTCTCTCGCGCGCGCGCAATAAACTTCTCGCATAACCGCATCATCGACGACGTTCGCTTTTTTTGGAACTCATCGAAACGATTTGATCAATCTCCACACACATGCTCGGACTAATTTAGCTTTTCCTCGCTCTGCCATGACCGGCGCGTGGACTTTGCGCGCGCGAAAATTCATACGAAAAATGAGCAGAAAACTATCGTTCGTCTCAGATCTGAATCCTTTGATTCGCTTTTAGGTAATCGATCGCAGGCAAATTCATATCGCGCTTTTTGTACCCCTTAAAACGCTTTTCTGGTACTTTCCCATGCCGATGGCCAAATGCCCAAATCTGTGTGCCGTGACATAACCACACATTCAGTATAGTATTACGCATAAAAACAATATATAAACATATATATATATATAATAATAGCGTACAAAAAATGCTCGCCACTATGCAATCAACGACGCGAGCTAGTCCTGTTCACGCGCGATGCTCGAAAGCTCGTCGAACGCACCACGCGGTGCAAACCACGGCAAAGAACGCAGAAACAAAATTCCAAACAACATCAGAGGAGAAGATAATCTGCAGGAGGGAGATCGTGATGAAAACCGGTTTCTTGCTCGCGACGAGTGCAGTGCTTGTTTCACCGAAACCGGTGCGTCATGGTTTGGCCATCATCAATCGCTCGTTCACGTGTTTATTCGTTTTTAGATGCGAGACCAAGAGCTCTTTTCCTATCTCGCGCGTGTGCGTGTGTGTGTGTGCGTGTTTACTTATCTCTTCCCTAACAAGCTGCTTTGCACATTTTCTACTGCTGCTGTATGGAACGCGTTGCTATGCGCGAAATAGGCGCTCGCGTTGTTTGGATTTGGGGAGAAATCTGATGTTAAATACGAAGACGATACGAAAGCAGTGATCGGACAGGTGCGCGAAGTGTTACAGTTCCCAATGGGCTCAGAAGGCCGAGAACAATCGATCGAGAAGACGAGAGCGTTAACGAACGAATGGGTCGCGAGATACAGACGATCTGAGGAATATTCCGGCAGACCTTCGTATGGTTTATGTTATTCTGCGCTGAACGCAGTGAGTGGGCACTTTAATAACTTCGGGACGAAGTATCCGTTCCCGCAGAAGAGAAAGGATAGAGTGTTCGAGGAGTTGCAACAGGCCGAGACGCAACTCTCGAGAGGGAGATAATATCGTTCATTAGAGCGAGAAAAAGAGAGAGAGAGAGAGAGAGAGAAGTCGTGTCTGTCGGTCATCATATATTATGACTTATATAATAAAATTTCATACTTTTGTCGCGCTAATAGTGTTTTATTCGTTCGCCTTGGCCTTTTCGGCCAACATCTGTTCGAGTTTAATGAAAGTCTCGTTCAATAACTGTCGTTTCCATTCTAAAAAGAACGTCTTCGTGCGCTCTTTCAAGTGCGCGAACTCTTTCTCTTTCGGGTCGCTCATCTTGAAATCCGATATTTCAATCTCGTCGTCTCTAATAGCGTCTATGCTAATTTCATTGACCAAAAACGTCCCCATAACTCGTTGAAACTCTCCTAGTTCGTCCAAGCCGTCAAATCCTTTCTGATACGTCACGCAGAACTTGAACTCGCAGTTATCCAGATCCATCCCGTGCCTCGCCTTACCGCGCGTATTTACGATCGAACAGTTTCCGGATAAATTAGTGCACTCGATCAACAACGCGCCGCGACGAATTGCATACGTACTCTTCTCCTCGTCGTTCATTGAAACGACGAAATTCTTCGCCAGAGTCCGTTCAACGTCTTCCGCGGTCTCCCGAAAAATCGTATTCATCTCCTGCTTCGCCCATTTCAAGTAATCTTTTTCCTCGAACGTCCCTGCAGAGTTCCAAAGTGATCCGCCCTTAGTCGCTCGTTTTAACTCTCGCTCGAGCTCTACAGATTCTTCCTGCGTGAGTAGTTTATGTTCTCGATCTACTTGTGCTGTTTTGTCGTCGTCGTCGTTCCACCAGTAATGATAGCCTTTGCCGTTCTTAGTCTTCGACGAGGTCACGTCCACTGCTTCTTCTTCGCGCATTATATCTATCTCGTTTTATTACGCTCGAGTGCGAAGATGTTCGAGAGAGAACAGCGAGAGGGGCTATGCGAGTGCTTGAATGCAATTTATTACGCAAAACACAAAACTTGACTTTTCGTGTTTTCGAGACGACGACCAGACGACGACCAGGCCAAACGACGCCTAGATCGGAAAATCGGCGAAATATATACACACACACACGTAGAATTTATGATTAAACTATGGAATTATAAACCGGTCCTTTGACGCAAGCGTTCGCGAGCGTTTCCGACGGAGGCGCCCGCGAAATTGCCCCAAGGACCTCTGCCGAACGCTCTCGTCGACGTGTTATGCCTCGATTCAATAGGAGGTAAGTGCTCAAAGTTTGCATGGACCAAATGGATTTCTTCGCCATTCATTCTTTTGTCCCAACATCGCTCGCATAAGATGTAATTAGAATTTTCGCATTGAGAACATTTGAATGAGTATTCACCTTTTGGCGCTAACGCATCCGTCGTCCATAACCTTCTCGCACCTGATTCGATCTCTTGCGTGCAATTTGAGCATTTTATATTCGGCGTCAAATGTCTCTGTGAAACGCTATTATTATTATTATTATTATTATTATCATCATATGTATTCGCTGCTTTAGCTCGAACGTGTCTATCTCTACAATCGATCGCTACTTGTAAGCGAAACAAAATTAATCTACATTTATTCAACTCTACTTGATTAGTATCATCGACGATCTTCAACTCTACTGAATCGCTCGTTTCGATGAACCCGCACGCGATCAATAACTCTCTCGCGAACCGTTGATTCCAAACGTCCTCGACGAACTTCCCACCGAACTTCTTCTTAATCTTGCGATACTTCCCTTCGTTCGGTTGTTCCGTAATATTCTTCAAAATCGTATGCAATAAATCTCTCGCGTTCATCCATACCCTCGCGTCTCTCGAAGTCTCGCATCTCATCAACCATCGCAAAGGTTTCGTTAATCTCTCAACCTCTGTTCTTCCCATTTGAAACTGTTCTCGTTCGAACTCTGCCAAACGCTCAGAGAACTCTTCCGGTTCCCTCCATCGCGTCTCTCCTGTTTCCATGTTCACGTAATACGCTCGTCCTCGAGTTCTCGAATCTTCTTCCGAGTCGGCACAGTACTCAATTTTCCATTCCGTGCTCGTCATTTTCTTTCCTTCCCTATTATTACTCATACCGTTTATTGGTACTTACTTAGGCAATAACACGTTCTTCGCCCTCTTCGACTTGAAAGGTTGACAACAGAAACAGTACAGTCCAGTTAAACACGATCCAATCGTGATCGGGTACCAAAATGCGAGCACGAAGTACAGGATTTTCATGTTCCCTCTGTTACTTTCAGACGCGACGATGAAGTAATTGACCACCTATTTACTGATTGTTCCTTTTGTGGGGAAAAACGTTCGAATTTGCCCTATCTGCCCTATTTGCCCTATCTGCCCTATTATTTGCCCTATTTGCCTATCCAAACCGCATTTAAATAAAGCGGTTTTGACAATAATAATAATACAATAATTAATTAAGATAAATGCCCTTTTCTATCACGAAAACACGAGCGAACGTTGGCACGAAATTCGCAGAGAGCGTTCGTTTAAGTCGCTCTTCAGTGCAGAGACGATCTTTAGCGAATCATCGATCTTCCTCTTCACCATCGCCCGCGACGTCGTCGTCACAAATTCTTCAACGAAACGAGAACTTGGCACCGATACAATTACAAGAGTTCGCGAGGAAACAGTTCGAGAAGAAAACTCTGGAGAAATCACGAAAGGTTCGTCTTCGCACGTTTTTTTTTGTGCGCGTGGGTGTTGTTCGATCGTTCGTGTATGCATTATTTGATCTCTTTAGTATATGTTTATTTATAGCCTCGTCATTTGCTGATGATGAGTCATCATCGCACACGTTTTTCTAATCGTGTTCTCATCGATATACTTTTGGTGTTGAAAACGAGTTCCACGAGTGTACGACTAACGCGCGAGCGCGATTACTATATTTACTTAAACAGATTGAACAAAAAATAAAAAGATTCAAAGAAAACTCTTTGAAGAATCAGAGACCGGAACAGATTGAGCGAACGCCCGCGTTCACGAAATGGTCCGCGCCTCATTTCTTTAACTCGGACGTAACGCACGAAATCGAAAGAGGGTTTATCGAACGAGCGTTTGATAAATTGGAACATTGTTAACGAGCGAACGCGGCTTTCGATCCGATCGTTGTTTTGTTGTTGTACTAATAGCTATTCATGAATAATCTTGGATTATTTATATATTATTTTGTAATACGTAACTTCTATAGAGTGCTATATGTGTACTAATTTCTATACTTAGATTTATCTAATTCTTCTTCTTCGCCGCGGCTGCCGCCGCCGGCGGTTGTGGTTTGAAATAAGTCACTTCATTCACTAACTCTTCCGTAGTATCCTTTTTCCCGACGAGCAAAACTCTTGGCGTTTTCCTCTCAAACATCAAATCCGGCTTCGGCACGAACGAGAAACTGGCAAACTTTCCTTTCGTTACCCTTACCTTCGTCCCGTCGTCCAAGAACTTCGTCTCTACCCTACACCTTTGATTCGTGTTCGGGTCCACTAAGTTCACGTTTGAGTAATGTATAGGGGCCTCGATCGAGAACACCCCTCCCTCTGCTTTAGCCGTCTTCTTCACGTGCTTCTTCACTAAATTACATCCTTGCACGATCATCCTGTTCTCTTTCCTGAACACTTTCGAGACCGTGCCGATTTGCCCTCGGTCTTTCCCAGTGTTCACTTGTACGCGATCGCCTTTGAATATGCGCCATTTCGTGATTATATCGTTCGCTACTTTCTTCGCGTGTTTCGATGATCGCGATATCGACGAAGATGTTGACATTTTTAATCTATCTCGATTTATCTATCTATTATTTGTTTATTATTATTTCACACCTCGCTTTCAATCACTATATTAAAAAAGTAGACCGGTGCTGATGATGATGATGGAATCAGAGCAGTACTGTTTAAGATTTCGAATATCGAGAGACGCAAAAAACGCGAGCAAACGACTGTCTCTCTATCTATGCGAGGATGTACGATTCAGAGTAACCAGGCACGCGGGAGCGAGTTGCTAAAGTAACACAGCGCTTTCTTATTACGATGTTTCTTTTTTCGCCCTGTAACTCTTTTTTGGGGAAAAAGTCGAACAAAACAGAAACAGAACTTTCTAACAAAATTCAGTCTTAAGTTAATATCGTGTTCACTTTGTGCGCGTATTCATGAAAGGTGCGTGTAAAAAAAATAAGAAAGAACGAATCGAAAGGAAAGAAAGGAAGGGAAGGAAAGAGGACGAGTGGGAAACACTGCATTAAATGAACGACGAAATAACGAGCGAGCGAGATTTAGTGATGGACAAAAGTCCACGAACATCAACAACTTCAACGACGAATAGTAATAGTAATAATAATAGTAATAATAGTAATAATAGTAATAATAATAATCAAACAGAAATGAAGCCCCACGTGCGCGTGAAATGGCCAAGAGCGGGCAGAGAGAAAGAAATAGGGGACATATTATTTTGGCCCAGATTCGACCAATTAATAGCATACACGCACTGGGCCGTCTACATCGGTCGAAGGAAACCGACTCCGAAAGGATTCAAGGAACACGAGGATTTCCCCGAAGCGGTCGTACATTTATGGGGCGCTTCTGACTCGAAAGATCGATCGATGTCGAACGATGCAGTGGTGATATATTCAGAGCTATCAGAAGTGAATGACGCGAAAGATGCCCCTGAGCCGTTTTGTGGGAATTATCGATACGACTCGTTCTATACGCCGATGCGTTCGAAGCAGATCCTACACAGAGCGTTTGTTGCGTTGGAGCATAAGTTCTACGAGAGAGAGTTTGGGGGGTATTCAGTTATTGGGAATAATTGCGAACATTTCGCGACTTGGGCCAGGTATGGCTTTCAACACTCCGATCAAGTTGGAGATATGTTCACGAATGGTTTGACAGCAATTGGCTTTGCGTTCATGGGGCCGCCCGGTTTAGTATTAGGATCCATCGCCGGGAACATCGCACAAACAGAGACAAGAAAAGCGAGGAGAGAAAAGAATTATATACTCGATGAAGCTATAATGAAGACGACGAGTTATGAAGAAGAAGACGAAAATGGAGAAAATAGAGAAGAATCGAACGGTAATAATAGTACTCACAATAATATTAATAATTTATACGAAAAGCTCGACGAAGAAGCCACGCATGATTATTCGGACGACAAAGAAGTCGATTGGACTATCGATTGCCTCGTAGATTACGTCGAATTATCGAATATTCAATTCAGCGAAGAGAAGCACGAGAGGTACGAGAAAGTTGAAAAGTATAAAGACGACAACGCGCCGCTCAGGATTCACTTCCGCGCGGCCGCAACGAACAATACCACGACAACGAACAAGAATAAACAAAAAAACATAATCGACGTCGATTCCAGAGGCGAAGTTCGCTTCGGCGGCGAAGCTCGCGCGGAACCAGAGAACGACTTGAAAGAACTCGCAAAAGATTTAGGCAAAATAGGTCTCAACGTTTGTAAAGGTATGTTCAATTTTTCCGTCGCGATCGCTCAGGAAACGATCGAGGCCGGGAAGAGAAGACGCGAACAAAGAGAGAAACTTGAACGCGAAGCTCTCATTGCTCTCGAGAACGTCGTTGTTCCGACCGATGCCGTTAATGTTGATGTTGCAGTAGTTACTGATCCGTCCTAGTATAAGCGCCATTTTTGATAAAAAGGGGAACAATAAGAACGCGTTTTCCTCACTTTCAAAGTAAACGAACTCATCACTCTTTCCAGTTTATTAATCGATCCGATTCCGATGCGGCAACAGTACCAAATCCCAAAAAGACAGAACCACAATCAACAACAACAACAACAGCAACAACAGGATACTTCGTTCAATAACGACAATAAATCCGAAAACGACCCAAGAACGGCTTCGAAGTTCCCGGAGCAAATCAGAAACAGGTTCGGATTCCAAAAGTCGCAGAAAACGATTCCGGTCCCGTTGCAAACGGTTATTAATAATACTAATAATAATCACGCTTCGCGCGCGTTTAATGATATCTCGAACGATAGTGGTTTGATTCCTAGGGATCCAAGAGTGAGAAGAGCGGATGGGTCAATCACTGGTAGTGGTTCTCAACAACAACAACAACAACAACAACAACAGATGATGATGAGAAATGTTGGCACCAGCACTGTCGCAAATAATCCGTTTCATAGAGAACATAACAATAATCAAAATCAAAATAATGGCACGCAATCAGAAGTGGATGACTTTTCGTTTAATCGAACGCTCGATGAAGACGAGATGAAAGAACGAACGCCGATGGTTCTTCAATCGATGAGAACGAACTCGTTAGTAGGCGTTCATGACCAAAACAACGACGAAGACAACAACGGTGAAATGAATAACATCATTAATAAAAAGAATAATATAATGAACGAAAGGTTTGAGAAAATGACAACGAACGATTCGAGCAGAGCGTCGACTTCGTCGACGACGTTTATGGTACCAGAGGTTTTGTATTGGAAAGATCCGGCGAGGACGGCGTTGCATTTCTTTGGCGGATTTTTGTGCATGGCGAGCGCGCACGCGTTATCGACAGCGAAATCTTCGGTGTTCTCGCACGTCGCCGCGTTTGTTTCGTGGGTCGTCATGGGTAAGTATCTTTTTGCTATTGCGTTTCCAAACGCCGCGAGAGGGATTTCGTTATCGCCCGAGAAGATGGCCATGCGTGCGAGAAGCGTGTGTTATAAGTTCAACGCGTTTACGGAAAGACACGAACGTTTTTTTGCCGGTAAGGATAATCGTGCGACTTTAATTACGTTCATTGCGTTACAAGGTGTACGATTCGTTGGAACTGCGCTATCGACGAGAGATTTGTTAATTTCTGCGTATATTCTCGCATTCGTAATGCCATGTTTGTTCGAAAAGCATAAAGTTGCTGTTTACGAAACTTACGTTAAAACTCAAATGTCAGTGAGCAATAGATGGAGAGAGTTCTCGCCGAAAAAGAAAGTGGCTTCTGGAATTTGTAGTTCATGCGTGATTTTCAAACTCGCATCTACCCAGACGCGTGTACAAGCAGTATTCCTAGTACTCGTGTGTTACAGAATAGTGAAAGAGCAACAAATTATGAAATTGCAAATGCAACATTTTGAAAACGCGGTTGTTGGAAGCGTGCGCAGAATGTCGTCGACGTTCGTGAGTTGTTACAACATGGTTTCTCCAGTGCCGACTACGAAAAAATTCTCGCGATATTAGTGCGTCTAATTATATATTGATTGTTCATTATTATCATTTTACTAGCTAAATTTACTACATCACCTAATAAGCAAACGCTTTCATAAATTCGTCATCGTTTGAAAGCAATTTCATTTCTTCATCATTATTATTATTATTGTTATTATTATTATTAGCATTTGGAAAGTCTAAGACAGTTCCAAGCTGTTTTGCAATTTCGTTCAAGCATCTTCGAGCGTAGAACGTTTTATATGGTTCTGGTAACGCGTTTAGTTTTAAGCCAATTTCCATCGCTTTTTGTACAGATTCTTTCCCTTCGATTAAATCTTTGTTCCCGTAAACATCTTTTGCGTCGTAACTATTCAAAGCTAATAAGCGACGATCGTTATAGAATACATTAATGGCAACGGATGGCTCGTTTGTTTCCGATGGCAACGATGTTACTCGGTGAAACCAAAGCGCTGGAATTTCCAAGGATTCTCCAGGCTCGAGCGTGCATACGTAAGCGTGAGCTACTCTGCATTCGTCGAACAACTTATACGCGGCGGACTCGTTCTCGTCTATGAATTGAAAGCTTTCATCTTCCGATAGCTTTTCGAACCCTTGCATGAACTGAATTCTCGCAGAAGAGCCTTCGACGTTTAAGTAAGGATCGCATTTCGGCGCGTATAAAATGATTCGTTTCTTCCCACAAATTTGATGCAAAATGTTATCGCGCGTATCGAAATGCATCCATAACGTCGTGTTCGGCGAACTTACTCTCAAAACGGCGCTATGGAAACACTCACTAAGAGCGTTTTGTTCTCCCATGAACACTTTTTTCAACTCCTTAAACGGGTTCTCGTTACCATTATCATCATCGTCATCATCTTTCTCGTCGTCGCTACTTAACGC
>Ga0209710_1001758_pt1 | contig 15925 bp, 14 predicted proteins | sample ArcticOcean_MG_C_5_FD_187436 | JGI IMG/M metagenome (GOLD analysis project Ga0209710, IMG submission 187436) | Marine microbial communities from western Arctic Ocean - ArcticOcean_MG_CB4_138 (SPAdes) (version 2) | ecosystem: Environmental > Aquatic > Marine > Oceanic | place: Arctic Ocean...
TGAGGGCAGAAGTCTGGCAATGGCAGAAAAGTCAGACCAATTAATTCAGGCAGGGAAAAAATCAATTTTAACTGGTATACCAATAGCTCAAAAAGATATTTTTTGTGCCGATGAATGGAGAACTACTTGCGGATCAAAGATGTTGGAAAATTTTATATCCCCATACAATGCAACAGTTATTCAAAAATTTAATGATGTTGGAGCTGTTAATTTAGGTAAAACTAATATGGACGAGTTCGCTATGGGCTCATCTAATGAAACCTCATATTTTGGCCCTGTTAAGAATCCTTGGAACTTAGATTGTGTCCCAGGAGGGAGTTCGGGTGGAAGTGCTTCTGCAGTTGCTGCTAGATTGACTCCAGCTGCTACTGGAACTGATACAGGAGGATCCATAAGGCAACCCGCTTCATTGTGTGGATTTACTGGACTTAAGCCAACTTATGGCCTTGTGTCTCGCTATGGAATGATCGCATTTGCCTCCAGCCTAGACCAAGCTGGTCCTATGGCGATTAGTGCTGAAGACTGTGGCTTAATGTTGGATGTTATGACGGGGCATGACGTTAAAGACTCTACAAGCATCAGTAGAAAGAAAGAAAATTATACAGACTCTCTTGATGAAGACATTAAGGGCCTTAGGATTGGTGTCCCAAAAGAATTCTTCGAAGATGGATTAAATGCTGACGTTCAGAAAGTGATAGAAGAAGCATTAAAACAATATGAGAAGTTGGGAGCAAAAATTGTTAATATTTCTTTACCAAATAATCATTTATCTATTCCTGCATATTACGTAATAGCACCAGCAGAGGCATCTAGTAATTTATCAAGGTACGATGGGGTGCGATATGGATATAGAACTAAAGAGTACGACGATTTGACGGAAATGTATTTTAAGACTCGCCAAGAAGGTTTTGGAGGTGAGGTAAAAAGAAGAATATTAATAGGTACTTATGTATTGAGTGCGGGATATTTCGATGCTTATTATCTCAAGGCTCAAAAAATTAGACGATTAATTTCTGATGATTTTAAAGTTGCTTATGAAAAATGTGATGTAATTATGGGACCTTCTGCACCCTCTATAGCATTCAAGTCCGGAGAGAAACAAGAAGACCCTCTAGCAATGTATATGCAAGATATTTTTACAATTTCAACAAACCTAGCAGGATTGCCAGCTATGAGTATTCCAGCAGGTTTCGTTGACGGACTTCCTGTTGGGCTTCAGTTGATAGGTAATCACTTTGAAGAAGCTAATATTTTGAATGCCGCGCACATTTATCAGAAGAATACAGATTGGCACTTAAAAAGCCCAAAAGGAATAGATTAATGGATTGGGATATTGTAATTGGAATTGAAACACATGTTCAGTTGAGAACAAACACAAAACAGTTTTCAGGGGCTTCTACAAAGTATGGGAGCGAGCCTAATTCACAAGCTTGTTTGGTTAGTATGGCTTATCCAGGAGTTCTCCCAGTTCTTAACAAAGAATCAGTAAGTAGTGCAATTCGTTTTGGTTTAGCAATAAATGCTGAAATTTCACCAAGATCTATATTTGCTAGAAAAAATTACTTCTACCCAGACTTACCAAAAGGTTATCAAATTAGTCAATTTGAATTACCAGTCGTGGGCAAAGGAAAATTATCAATTGATATTGGCGATGAGTCAAAAGATGTAAGAATTTTAAGAGCACATTTAGAGGAAGATGCTGGTAAGTCTTCTCATGGATTAATAAATGGGAAATCTGGTATTGATTTAAATCGTGCAGGGACCCCTTTGCTGGAGATTGTAACCGAACCAGATTTAAGCTCTTCTGAAGAGGCAGTTATTTATGCAAAGAAACTTCATAATTTAGTGCAGTGGATAGGTATATGCGATGGAAATATGCAAGAAGGAAGTTTTCGTTGCGATGTTAATGTGTCTGTTAAGAAGAAAGGTAGCTCTGTTCTTGGTACAAGAAGAGAAATTAAAAACTTAAATTCATTTCGATTTATTAAGCAAGCAGTAGATTACGAAGTGAATTGGCAAATAGAAAAACTTGAAGAAGGTGGGAAGATACACCAAGCTACTATATTATTTAATCCAGAGTCAGGAGAAACTAAATCTATGCGATCGAAAGAAGAAGCAAATGATTATAGATACTTCCCAGATCCAGATTTACTACCCCTAGTTATCAGTGAAGAAGACATAGAGAAAATTAAAAAGACAATGCCAGAGTTACCCGAAGAAATGAAAGTTCGCTTTGAAAAAAATTTAGGCCTATCTCCTTATGATTCAGAGAAAATAACTTCAAATCGCGATGTTACTAAATATTTTTTAGAGCTTGTAGATATGGGTGCAAATGCAAAATTATCAGCTAATTGGATTCTTGGTAATTTGTTTTCTCAATTAAAAGATAAAGATATTAGTATTTTAAATAGCCCTATTCTGCCAGAAAAATTAAGTGCTCTTATTATTAGAATTGAAGATGGCACTATTTCTAATAATGCCGCAAAAAAAGTATTTGAAATCCTTTGGGAAAATAGTGAAAAAGCAGTAGATTTGATAATCAGCGATCTTGGTTTAAAACAGATATCTGATAGTAGTGAAATTGATAGTATCGTTGATGAAGTTTTAAAAAATAATGTAGCTATGGTTGAGGAGTTTAAATCAGGTAAAGATAAAGCATTTAATGCTTTGGTTGGACAAGTAATGAAAGTATCTAAAGGAAAGGCAAATCCTGCTCAGGTTTCATCAATTTTAAAAGAAAAAATTTCTATATAATCCCATAAGATTTTTGATATGATTGAATTAATGCTAATTCACTTTTGAATCTATTGGATGATTCTAAATATGCAATAATATCTTCTAAGTTAATAATTGAAATTACTGGTACAGAATATTTCATGGCAACTTCTTGCGTTGCGGATAATTTATTTTGACCTTTTTCTTGTCTATCAATTGCTACGACAACACCACTCATATGCCCACCATTCAACCTAATAAGGTTATGCGATTCGTTAATTGAAGTTCCAGCAGAAATGACATCATCTATTACTAAAACTTTATCTTTTATTTCTGAACCAATAATATCACCTCGCTCACCATGGCTTTTAGTTTCCTTTCTATTAAAGGCAAAGGGAATGTTTATATTTTTATTAGACAATGCTATTGATATAGAGCTAACTAGGGGTATGCCTTTATATGCTGGACCAAAAATTAAATCGAAGTCTAATTTTGTATCTATAATTTTATTAGCGTAGAATTCTCCAAGGAGCTTAAGACTGTCACCGTCGTTAAACGCACCTAGATTAAAAAAGTACGGACTGTTACGCCCTGCTTTGGTAACGAAGTCACCAAATTGCAATACTTTTTTTTCTAGGGCAAATTCAATAAATGATGAAGTAGATAATGTCATATTAAAAATAAATAATTTATGAAGATTATAACCCTAAATTTAAATGGAATCCGTTCAGCATCAAGAAAAGGTTTTTTTGATTGGCTTCCACGTCAAAAATCCGACTTTATTTGCCTTCAAGAATTAAAGGCACACGAAGTTGATTTAGATGATCGAATGAAGTCACCAAAAGGATATTTTGGTAATTTTAGTTACGCAAATAAGAAAGGTTATAGTGGGGTCGGAATATATTCTAAAGAAAAACCTAATAAAGTTGTTAACAAAATTGGCATTCCAGAGATGGATGATGAAGGCCGCTATATTGAGATTGATTTAGATAAGATCGTTATTATTTCAGTATATTTACCATCTGGTTCTAGTGGCGAAGAGAGGCAATTATTCAAATATAAAGTCTTAGATAAGATATTAGTGATATTAAAAAAGAAAATAAAATTAGGGAAAAATATTGTTGTCTGTGGAGATTTTAATATTGCCCATCACGAAATAGACTTAAAGAATTTTAAAGGGAATAAAAAAAATTCTGGATTTTTACCAGAAGAAAGAGCTTGGCTTTCTCATTTGTTTTTAAAAGTAGGTTGGGTGGATGTATATCGCAGTCTTTATCCTGATAAAGGGGAAGAAGGATACACCTGGTGGAGTAATAGGGGTCAGTCTTGGGCAAAGAATGTTGGATGGCGTATTGATTATCAAATTAGCAATCTTGAATTAGCAAAGAAAGCAAAGAAAGCAACAATCTTGAAAACACAAAGATTTAGTGATCATGCACCACTAATAATTAATTATTCTGATTAAGATTTATTCCAGGGAGCAATCTTAATCAGAAGAATCATTCCTGGAATTGCAATAAAAGAACAAAATATAAAAAAGTTATGCCAGCCAAAAAAATCTACTAAATACCCTGTTGAAGCATTAGTAATAGTTCGGGGGACTGCTGAAAGACCTGTAAATAGTGCAAATTGAGTTGCAGTAAATTTAGGATTCGTAGTTTTTGCAATGTAAGCAATAAATGCTGTAGTCCCAAGTCCTGCAGCAAAGAATTCTAAGCCAACCGTAATTCCTAGTATTAAAGGGCTATAGCCGGATATTGCAAGCCAAGCAAAGCTTAATGTAGCAAACATCTGCATAAATCCAAAAATCCATAGTGCACGATTGATCCCAATTTTAATCATTAAAATACCACCCAGAATCCCACCAATAATACTTGCCCAAAATCCGACAGTTTTAGCAATCACTCCAATTTCGGTCATTGAAAACCCAAGATCCATATAGAATGGCGTAGCAAGTGCGGTTGCCATACTATCCCCAATCTTGTAAAGAAAAATAAATAGTAAAATTAAGATTGCTTCTTTTATTCCTTTGCGATTTATAAATTCCATAAATGGCTCAATCACTGCTTCCTTGACTGTTTTAGGCGGCATTACTTTTAATAAAGGCTCTTTTATTAAAATTGTTAATATAATTCCTGGAATCATAAATAAGCCAGTAATAAAAAATACAAGTTCCCAAGGGAAACTGTCAGCTAAGATGAGGGCTAGAGAGCCAGGAATTAAACCTGCAATTCTGTAGGTATTGACATGGATGGCAGTCCCTAAGCCAAGCTCTTTGTCTAAGAGTAATTCCCGACGGTACGCATCAATTACTGCATCTTGGCTAGCGCTAAAAAAGGCAATAGCTGTTGATATTATTGCGACTGTCATTATTTGTGATTTTGGATCTAGCAATCCCGCCACGCTAATTGAAATTAAAAGTAATACTTGAAAAATAATTAACCAACCTCTTCTACGCCCCATTGAGAATGAAAAACCATCAAATAACGGAGCCCAAAGAAATTTTAATACATAAGGTAGCTGAATAAATGAAAAAAGAGCTATAGCTTTTAGTTCTAGACCACTATCCATTAGCCATGCTGGCAGAAGACTAATTAAGATAAATAAGGGTAGGCCAGAGGTAAAACCTGTAAAAATGCAAATAAGCATTTTTTTTGTGAGTAAATCACGCCAAATTATTGATGACCCTGTCATTTCTGGGTTAACTATTTACCAAATTATATAGGGCAAGTGCACCAAGCAAGTTAGGAAAAAATCTTACCGATTTATTATCTGTAAGAACTAATCGGTTAATAATTTTATATTTATTTGATTGACATAATTCATCAAAATCTTGAATTGTACAAAGGTGAACATTTGGCGTATTAAACCATGAATAAGGTAATTCATTTGATTTGGGCATCACTCCTTGAATTGATTGTATTCTATCCTTCCAATATCCAAAATTTGGAAATGTGACAATCACTTGCTTCCCAACACGCAACATTTCATCAATAATCTCTTCAGTATTATGCATAGATTGAATTGTTTTGGATAGAATCACAACATCAAATGAATTATCTTCAAATTCTGGCAATCCAGCTTCTATGTCTACTTGAAGAACATTGATTCCTATCTTAAGTGACTTTAACCATTTATCAGGATCTTTCTCAATTCCATATCCTGTTATATTCCTTTCTTTTTTAAGGTAATTTAATAATTCGCCGTCTCCGCAACCAAGGTCAAGAACTTTTGCGTTTGAATTAATCCAATTAGCTATAATTGGAAAGTCATATCTATAGTTACTTTTTTTTAAATTCATTAATTAACCAGCATTTTATTAAAATAAGATTTTAATATGGAATGATATCTTGGTTCGGCCATTAAAAAAGCATCATGTCCACTAGCAGCAGTTATCTCAGCATATTTAACATCGATGTTATTGTCTAAGAGAGCTTTAACAATCTCTTTTGACCTATCAGGCGAAAAGCGCCAATCGCTTGTAAATGAAATCACAAGGAATTTTGATTTGATTTTCTTAAAAACTTTACTAAGATTTGACTTGCTTCCCTTTGAAGGGTCGTAATAATCTAAAGCTTTAGTCATTCTGATGTAAGTATTAGCATCAAATTCTTCTGCAAACTTATCCGCTTGGTAGTTAAGGTAAGATTCAATTTCAAATTCTGTACTAAAATCATATTTATATTTCTTATTTTTTAATTTCCTACCAAATTTTGATTCCAATACATCATCAGACAAATAAGTTATATGTCCAAGCATCCTTGCAATTCTTAAACCTCTTTTTGGGCGTCCGGTTTTTTCATAATAATTACCTTTATTGAAGTCTGGATCACTAATAATTGATTGTCTTGCAACCTCATTAAAAGCAATATTTTGTGCAGTAAGATTAGGTGCTGCTGCTATTACAATTGAATGGTTTAACCTTTCTGGGAATTGAATCGACCATTGGATCGCTTGCATTCCACCAAGACTTCCACCAACTACACCCGCTAACTTAGAAATATTCAATGATGTTATTAATGCTTCATGAGAGCTGACCCAATCCTCAACTGTTATAATCGGAAAGTCGGCCCCCCATAATTTTTTTGTTTGCTTGTTGATAGATTTTGGGCCTGAACTACCATCGCTACCGCCTAGATTATTAACACCAATTACAAAGAATTTATTTGTATCTAAAGGTTTATTTGGCCCAATAAGATTATCCCACCAACCAGGGTATTTATCTTTTGATGAATGCCTGCCAGCTAAATGATGATTACCAGTAAGTGCATGACAAACTAAAATAGCATTATCTTTTTTTTTGTTAAGAGCCCCATACGTTTCATATATTAAATTATATTCCGTTAATATTTCCCCACTTTCAAGCTTTAAGGGAATTAAGGACTTAAATATTTTTGGTTTAACAATACCAATATTTTTCTTTGAGGTCATTAATAAATTATACTATCTAGTGTTAATGAAAACATCAAATTTTAAATTTTCCGGATGTAGATCTAATAATTCCATTTAAATCTTGATTTTGTCTTATGTCTATAAAGTCATTATCTAAAAATAATTTATTGGTTTTTTCATATTGATTATAACCATGCTCTAAAAATAAAGCACCTTTATGTTTTAAAAATTTTGGGCTAAGCGTGATAATTTTTAAAATATCTGCATACCCTTCTTGCTCTGAAATTAAAGCTTTTTCGGGCTCATAAAGCAGTTCTTTGTTTTTCAAATGAGGATCTAATTTATCTATGTAAGGAGGGTTCGCTACAATTACATCAAATTTCTTATTCATAATATTTTCGAACCAATTACTTTGAATTGTTGATACATTTTTTAACTTGTGCCGTAAAACATTTTTGTTTGCAATAGCAAGAGCTTTGGACGAAATATCACTAAGCAATATATTAGCGTTCTTAAAATTTGTCCCGAGAGCAATTCCAATTGCTCCCGAACCAGTTCCTAAATCAAGAATATCAAGCTCTGCGTGCCTTTTATATTGGTTGATAATTAAATCAACTAATAATTCAGTATCTTGTCTAGGAATAAGAACATTCTCATCTATATAAAACTCCAGATCATAAAATTTCCACTCTTTAAGAACATGTGCAAGAGGTTTATTGGTAATTCTTTCCGAAACAAGCCCCATAATTTTTTTAAGATTATCCTCATCAATAAATTTATCATAGTATTGAATTAAGTATTGGTGCTTTACTTTTAGGGCATGCTCGAGAATAAATCTTGATTCAATTCCTGCTTCTCGATAAGTAAGGGTAAGATTTTCATTTAGTAATTTACGAATTTCTAGAGAAAGTTCATGAATAGTAATTGGCTTATTAGGGAACCAGAGTTGATTTCTTTTGACTTCTTTAATCTTCATCAAGTCGTGATAATAGGTCAGCTTGATGTTCTGAATTAAGGACTTTAATTAACTCATTTAACTCACCATCTAATATTAAATCAATCTTATATAAAGTTAAATTTATTCTGTGGTCAGTAATTCTTCCTTGTGGGAAGTTGTAGGTTCTTATTCTTTCACTTCTATCCCCACTTCCAATTAAACTTTTTCTTTCTGAAGCAATTTTTGATTCCCGCTCCTGTATTTGGCCATCTTTAATTTTAGCTGCCAAGACACTCATAGCTTGTGCTTTGTTTCTATGCTGCGATCTATCATCTTGGCATTCAACAACAATACCTGTGGGTAAGTGGGTAATTCTAACTGCTGAATCTGTTTTATTGATATGTTGTCCACCTGCGCCAGAGGCCCGATAGGTATCAACTCTTATATCGGCTGGATTTATATCTATATCAATAATTTCGTCTGCTTCTGGGAGAACTGCAACAGTACAAGCTGATGTATGAATACGCCCTTGAGTTTCAGTATCAGGAACCCTTTGAACTCGATGACCACCTGATTCAAATTTAAGTTTTGAATAAGCACCCACTCCATTAATTTTTGCTATAACTTCTTTATATCCCCCCACTTCTGCTTCATTACTAGAAATAATTTCTAATTGCCAGCGCATTCTTTCGACAAAACGAGAGTACATTCTAAAAATATCACCTACAAATAATGCAGACTCATCACCTCCTGCACCCGCTCTTATTTCAAGAAAAATATTTTTGTCATCATTAGGATCTTTTGGTAATAACAATGTTTGCAAATCTTTTTCAATCCGTTCCAATTTTATCTTACCGTTATCAATTTCTGCTTGAGCAAAATTTTTCATCTCTGGGTCACTAAGCATTTCTTTAGCATCTGAAATATCTTTATCAAATTTTAAATAGTCCTTATAAATATCTACAACAGGCGATATGTCTGAGTGTTCTTTAGATATTTTTTTGAATCTTTCCATGTCCTTAGTGGCATTTTCTTGACTAAGCTCCCCGTTAATTTCTTCAATTCTTTCAGATAGAGCGCTTAATTTATTTTGCATTGATATTTTCATAGATATTTATTTTTTTAGGTTATATATTTTTTTAAGCAGTTCCGAAATTTCCTTCGTTTCATTTGCTGCAGAATCATTTAATGCTTTTGTTGGGTGGTGTAAAAATTTATTTGATAAATTATTACTGAGAGTCTCTAGTATTTCATCAATCGATTTACCATTTGCAAGTTGCTTTTTTGCTTTATTAATTTCTTTTTGCCTATTATCTTCAAATTGATTCCTTAAAGAGACAATTGTAGGGCTGGCTTTTTTCTTATTAATTTTTTTATAAAAAATATTGACTTTTTTTTCAATAATTATATTTGCATCTTTCACTGCATAGGTTCTATTATCGATTCCCTCTTGAGCAATCTCTGCTAGTTCATCAAGCGTATACAGAAAGATATCATTTAACTTGGATGTTTCAAATTCAATATCCCTTGGAACTGCAAGGTCAACTAATAACATAGGCTTATGTTTTCTTTTTTTTATTGCTCTTTCAATCATTCCAAGTCCAATAACTGGTAATTGACTTCCAGTTGCACTTATTACAATATCATATTCATGCAACTGATCGTTTATTTCACCAATTAAGCATGTTTCCGCTCCAATTTTGTTTGCTAATTTTTTACCCCGGAACATAGATCGATTTGCAATCGTAATTTTTTCTGGCTGATGTTTATTAAAATATTTTGCAATTAACTCTGTCATTTCACCAGCTCCGACAAAAATAATCTTAGTTTGATAAAGATCGCCAAATATTTTTTTTGTAAGTGAGATAATCGTAGAGGCTATAGTTGTATTGCTTGCTCCAATATTAGTCTTAGACCTTATTTCCTTAGCAGCTTCGAATACAGTTTGAAAAAATTGTGACAAGAACTTCCCTTGCGTACCTGCATAATCAGAAATTTTTGCTGCTTGTTTCATTTGTCCCAAAATTTGAGTTTCTCCCAAGAACATACTATCTAATCCGGAAGCAACTTGATATGCATGAGTTAAAGCATCTTTATTACTGTAATGATATAAATGTTTTTTTAATTGTGATAATTTTATGTGATGATAATCTGCAAGCCATTGGTATACAATTTGTTTTTTTTGCCCATTGAAATAAATTTCAGTTCTATTACATGTTGAGAGAATGGCAACCTGACTAACCTTGTTACTTTTAAGATCAAGAAGAGCATGACTTATCTGGTCAGCATGAAAGACTAATTTTTCTCTTAAGCCTAATGGGGCAGTCTTGTGGTTTAGTCCTATAATATTTAAATTCATATTAATTTAATTCACTCACGTTATCTCTATTCAATCAAAAAAGGGTAAAATAAGCATCTTACAATAAATAATCATAATTTTTTAGGATCTTAATCGTATGGATAAAACATTTAGAATTGCCCCTAGCATTCTTTCAGCTGATTTTGCAAAATTAGGACAGGAAATAAATGATGTAATTGCATCTGGTGCTGACATAGTCCATTTTGATGTGATGGATAATCATTATGTACCAAACCTCACTATTGGACCACTAGTATGTGAGGCAATAAGACCAATTACTGATGCAATTATTGATGTTCATTTAATGGTAAAGCCTGTAGATAGAATTATTCCTGATTTTGCTAAAGCAGGAGCCAATATTATAACCTTTCATCCAGAAGGTTCAGATCATATTGATAGAAGTTTATCCTTGGTAAGAGAGAATGGTTGCAAATCTGGCTTAGTATTTAATCCAGCTACACCTTTAGAATACTTAGATCACGTGATGGATAAAATTGATATGGTGTTATTAATGTCAGTAAATCCAGGTTTTGGAGGGCAGAAATTCATTCCGGAGACTCTTAATAAGCTTAGAATGGCTAGAAAAAAAATTGACGAATATACTGAAAGAACTGGCCGCGAAATATGGTTGGAAGTAGATGGTGGTGTGAACGCAGATAATATTGCTGAAATTGCTAAAGCGGGAGCAGATACTTTTGTTGCAGGTTCAGCAATTTTTAAAGCTGCAAACGATAATGACCCAAACCGCTACGATACAGTTGTTAACTCATTAAGAGCTTCGTTGTCAAAAACTTAATTTGAAAAAATTTTAATAAATTAAAAAAATGTTCACTACACTTACAAAAAAACAATTTGAAGAATATAAAGAGCAAGGGTTTAATAGAATTCCCTTGGTTTTAGAAAGCTTCGCAGATTTAGATACTCCTCTATCTGTATATACAAAATTAGCAAATCAGCCATATAGTTATTTATTAGAATCAGTTGAGGGCGGGGATAAATTCGGAAGGTATTCAATCATTGGCCTTCCATCTAAATTAAGAATACAAATAAACGATAATAAAATTTTAGTTTTTGAGGGAGATACGGTAAAAAAAGAGATTAATGATGAAAATCCATTAGATTTTATCGATCAATTTATGGCTAATTTTAAGGTCCCTACTGATTTAGATTTACCAAGGTACTCCGGAGGACTTGCTGGTTATTTTGGGTATGAAACTATTAAATATATTGAGCCGAAGTTGTGTAAAAAATTTGTAGAAGATAAGCTAGCGTTACCAGACATTCTTTTAATGCTTTCTGATGAAATCGTAGTATTTGATAATATTTCTGGTACATTATTTATTATTAATTATGTTGACCCTTCGATTACTGACGCATACGAATTAGGACTAAAAAAGCTTCAAAAATTAGTGAATAATTTACAATCAGGCCCATCACCATTTGCTTCTTTTGAAAATTCTGAATCTGATCATAGCAATTTCACTGAAGTATTCTCAGAGTTTGGAGAAGAGCATTTTAAAACTGCTGTTGATAAAGCTAAACAATACATTTTTGATGGCGATATCATGCAGGTAGTCCTATCTCAGAGAATGACTAAACCGTTTGAATCCAATCCATTATCATTGTATCGGACTTTGCGGAGCTTAAATCCATCCCCGTATATGTTTTTTTACCATATGGGTGACCATTATGTTGTCGGAGCATCCCCTGAGATTCTAGTCACTTTAGTTGGCGAGAAAGTTACTGTAAGACCGATTGCAGGAACAAGGCCAAGAGGTCAAGATGACTCTGAGGATATTCAATTCGAAAAAGATTTATTAGCAGATCCAAAAGAAATTGCTGAGCATGTTCAATTGATGGATTTAGGTAGAAATGATGTGGGAAGGGTCGCTAAAACAGGCACTGTAAACGTTACAGACAGTATGATAATAGAGAAGTACTCGCATGTAATGCATATTGTTTCAAATGTTGAAGGCGTTATTAAAGATAAATTATCTGCAATAGATGTTTTAAAGGCTTCATTTCCAGCAGGGACAGTCAGTGGTGCACCAAAAGTTAGAGCTATGGAAATTATTAATGAATTAGAAGATACCAAGAGAGGGGTTTATTCAGGAGCTGTTGGCTACCTTGGTTTTGACGGGGATATGAATGTTGCAATTGCAATTAGAACAGCAGTTATTAAAGATAATATGTTATATGTTCAAGCAGGTGCAGGTATAGTAGCTGATTCAGTCCCTAAGAATGAATGGGTAGAAACACAAAATAAAGCAAAAGCAATCTTAAAGGCATCAGAGTTAGTTCAGTCTGGTCAGAGCGAGTGAAACAATGATAGTAATGATAGATAATTATGACTCTTTTACTTATAATCTTGTTCAGTATTTTTCTGAGCTTGGCCAAGAAGTTATTGTTCACAGAAATGATCAAATAACAATAAATAAAATACAAGAACTAAACCCTAACTTTATAGTTATTTCTCCTGGCCCCTGCACTCCAAAACAAGCCGGTATTTCTTTAGATGTAGTTGATTTTTTTAAGGGAAAGATTCCAATATTAGGGGTCTGTCTCGGCCACCAAACAATCGGTCAAGCATTTGGTGGCAAAATTACTCATGCAAAAACTATAATGCATGGTAAAACATCTAAAATTTATCATAATAATGAAGGGGTGTTTGAGGGGATTGAAAATCCTTTTATTGCTACTAGATACCATTCCTTAGTTATTGAAAAAGCATCTTGTCCAGAATGTTTTGATATAACTGCCTGGACTGAAGATGATGAAATTATGGGCATTAAACACAAGAAGTTACCCATAGAAGGCGTTCAATTCCATCCTGAATCAATTTTGAGTCAATATGGGCATGACTTATTAAGAAACTTTATAAAAAATAATGGCTAATCAATTTAAAAATTATTTACATTCTCTTATCAAAGGTGAAGACTTATCTTCTTCTGAGATGGGTGCTTTGATGAGTTTAATTATGACCGGAAAATTAAGCTCCGCTCAAATAGCTAGCTGTCTTGTTGCAATGCAAATTAAAGGAGCAATTCCGAATGAGATAGCAGCAGCAGCCTTAGTTATGCGAGAACATTCTAATAAAGTATCAGTAAAAGACTCTCAATATCTTATAGATACATGTGGAACTGGTGGGGATAGCTTGCAAACATTCAATGTGTCAACCATAAGTGCAATTGTAGCTGCTGCTGCTGGCGCAAAAGTTGCAAAACATGGAGGAAGATCAGTTTCATCTAAGTGCGGAAGTGCTGATGTATTAGAAGCACTAGGTGTTGATGTTAATTTAGACTATAAAAGACTAGGTCAATTAGTGGATACTATTGGCATAGGCTTTATGTTCGCACCTAACTATCATCCAGCCATGAAATATGTAGCTTCAGTTAGGAAAGAATTAGAAGTCAGAACGATGTTTAATTTGCTTGGACCTTTAACTAATCCAGCGTCTACCTCTAAGCAAGTCGTGGGTGTTTATAGTAAAGAACTAACTACGACTTTTGCAGAAGTATTACAAAAGCTTGGGAGTAAGCATGTTCTTGTAGTTCATGGTGAGGATGGTATGGATGAAATTTCTATTACAGGAAAGACTTTTGTTGCTGAATTAAAAGATAATGTTGTAAAAGAATATACTATCGAACCTTCTATGTTTAACTTGAAGGTAGCAAGTTTAGAGGATATTATTGTTGAGAGTCCTGCTCATTCAAAAAAAATGATTCTTGATATTTTAAGTGGTAGATTATCAGTTGCTAGAGACATTACACTTTTAAATGCTGGAGCAGCTGTCTATATAAGCGGCTTAGCTACTAGCATAAAATCTGGAATTCTAATGGCTACAGAAGTAATAGACCAGGGAAAAGCAATGGAAAAATTAAATCAATTAATAAATTTATCAAATGGCTAATATACTAGATAAAATTCTAAAAACTAAAGAGCTTGAAGTTAGTCATGCAAAGTCTATTAAATCTATTCATAAGATTAAAGACGAAATTAACCTAGCCACAAAACCACGAGATTTTGTTAGGGCAATTAGGGATAAACATAAAAATAGTTTACCCGCTGTTATCGCAGAAATTAAAAAAGCTAGCCCATCAAAAGGAGTGATTAGACCTAACTTTAATCCAGAATCTATTGCTAAATCATATGAGGCTGGCGGTGCAGCCTGCATTTCAGTTTTAACCGACCAAAAGTACTTTCAAGGCGACCCAAAATTTTTAGATGTTGTTAAAAAAAATTGTTCGTTACCCGTTTTAAGGAAAGATTTTATTATTGATTCTTACCAAGTTTATGAGTCAAGAGCATTAGGAGCTGACTGTATATTACTTATTGCTTCAGCCCTTAATTCAAAAAAATTAAAAGAATTTGAATCCATAGCGCATGATTTAGGCATGGCAGTCCTTGTTGAAGCACACAATGAAGAAGAGCTAAAGAAATCAATATTACTAAATACTCCGCTAGTAGGAATAAATAACCGAAATTTGAAAACATTCGAAGTATCTCTGGATACTTCCATCGATTTAGTAACTAAAATACCTAACAATCGAATTCCTATTACAGAATCAGGTATTTTAAAGCACTCTGATATTAAATTAATGAACGATAATAAAATTTTTACTTTTTTAGTTGGAGAAGTATTCATGCGAGATGATAATCCTGGCCAATCATTAAAAGAATTAATCAATCAATGACAATAGCTAATCGACCAAGAAGAATGAGGCAGAATGAATTTTCTAGAAGATTGATGCGTGAAAATGATCTCTCTGTTAGTCATTTAATTTATCCAATGTTTGTAATTTCTGGCGAAAATATTAGGGAGAGTATTCCCTCAATGCCAGGAATTCAACGTTTAAGTATCGATCAATTATTGAAGGATGCAAAAGAATGCTTCGATCTAGGCATACCTGCTATTGCTTTATTTCCAGTTGTCGAAGATACATTAAAATCTAATGATGCAAGAGAATGCTTCAATGAGGTTGGTTTGATTCCAAAAGCAATCGCAGCGCTAAAAAAAACTATTCCAACGCTCGGAGTTATAACGGATGTTGCTTTAGATCCCTACACAAGTAATGGGCAAGATGGACTTACTGATGAAGATGGGAATATTTTAAATGATGAAACAGTTGATTTATTAGTTAAACAAGCTTTATGTCATGCTAGTGCTGGCGCAGATATTGTTGCACCATCAGATATGATGGATGGTCGAGTCGGAAAAATTAGAATAGCTCTAGAGAAAAATAATTTTATTAATACTAAAATATTATCTTATTCTGCAAAATATGCATCTTCATTCTATGGACCATTTAGAGACGCTGTGGGCAGTTCTAAAAAATTAGGTTTATCTTCTAAAGAAACATACCAGATGGATCCAGCAAATAGCGATGAGGCTTTATACGAGGTTAAATTAGATTTAGATGAAGGAGCTGATATTGTAATGGTGAAACCTGGGATGGCCTATCTTGATATAGTCTACAGAGTTAAGGAGGCTTTTCAAAAGCCTACTTTTGTTTATCAGGTGA
>Ga0209710_1001764_pt1 | contig 15895 bp, 13 predicted proteins | sample ArcticOcean_MG_C_5_FD_187436 | JGI IMG/M metagenome (GOLD analysis project Ga0209710, IMG submission 187436) | Marine microbial communities from western Arctic Ocean - ArcticOcean_MG_CB4_138 (SPAdes) (version 2) | ecosystem: Environmental > Aquatic > Marine > Oceanic | place: Arctic Ocean...
CGAAGGCCGTTTGTTGAACCTTGGCAATGCGACAGGCCATCCATCATTCGTGATGTCAGCTTCGTTCACCAACCAAGTTTTGGCGCAGATCGAGCTGTGGACCAAAGGCGATGATTACAACAACGACGTGTATATCTTGCCCAAGCACCTCGACGAAAAAGTGGCGCGTTTGCACCTGGATCGCATTGGCGTGAAGCTGTCTAAGCTGAACAAAGAGCAGGCCGATTATATTGGCGTGGGCACTGATGGCCCGTTCAAGCCAGAGCACTACCGCTATTAAAACAAATAAGAGAAATTTGGCAAAACAAAATAAAGTGCGGCAACGGCTTCCTGAAGCTGCGCTAACCTCATCGGAGCAAAAACCATGACACGACCTAATTTTATATTTACCTCTGAATCAGTTTCAGAAGGTCACCCCGATAAGCTATGTGATCGTATTTCAGACGCAGTTCTCGATGCTTTTTTAACTGAGGAGCCTGAGGCACGCGTTGCGTGTGAAACTTTTGCGACAACAAACCGTGTCGTTATTGGTGGCGAGGTCGGCCTCTCTGATCAAACCAAATTAAAAGAATACATGGGACGGATCGAAGGTATCGCTCGCGCGTGCATAAAAGACATTGGCTATGAGCAGAAAAAGTTCCATCACGAAACTGTCGAAATAACCAATCTCCTGCACGAACAGTCAGCACATATCGCTCAGGGTGTGGATGCAGCAGCCGATAAAGATGAGGGAGCCGGTGATCAGGGTATTATGTTTGGCTACGCCACTGATGAAACTACGGAATTGATGCCTGCCCCCATTTTATATAGCCATGCAATTTTGCGCCGTTTGGCTGAAGTTCGTAAAAGCGGGGCTGAGCCCACTCTTGGCCCAGACGCAAAATCACAACTTTCTGTGATCTATCAAGATGGCGTTCCAATGGGCGTGTCGTCCATAGTTTTATCCACCCAACACTTAGATGCATCCATGACTTCTGCAGATGTGCGTGCAGTGGTGGAACCTTATATATGCGAAACTTTGCCTGAGGGGTGGATAACTGGCGCGACCTCGTGGCACGTAAATCCAACTGGAAAATTTGTTATCGGGGGGCCCGATGGGGACGCGGGTTTGACTGGACGGAAAATTATTGTGGATACTTACGGTGGTGCAGCGCCACATGGTGGTGGGGCATTTTCCGGCAAAGATCCGACAAAAGTTGACCGGTCAGCAGCTTATGCAGCACGCTATTTAGCCAAAAATGTAGTCGCCGCGGGATTGGCAAAGCGTTGCTGTATTCAGCTTTCCTACGCAATTGGAGTCGCGCGTCCACTCTCAATCTACTGCGACACATATGGAACGGGCACTGTTCCATCTGAAGCTATTGAGGCGGCTATCAATAACTGTATGGACCTAACACCGCGTGGCATCCGGACCCACCTTGGACTGAACAAACCAATTTATGAGCGCACGGCAGCTTATGGCCACTTTGGACGAGCCCCAGAAGACGATGGAGGCTTTAGCTGGGAGAAAACTGACCTCGGCTCAGATATTAGTGCTGAGCTATAATTTTGAGAAACTTCATCATAAATAGATATTTGCAATAATCGCTAATGAGGCGTTATCGGGAATAATATTCGGAGTTTTCGGAGGCCTTAAAAAGAGGGTGGGTTGACGGATCCTAAAGCAACCATTTATGGGAAGGTAAATTTAGGCATATGTGTTTTTCAAATACAAAAAGATTTTGCTAATGAAGAAAAAAATTACGGTGATTGGTGGCTCGGGATTCATTGGAACAAATCTTTGTCGGCAGCTTGCATTGAAGCAGACTGACTTCGAAATTATAGATTTGAAGAAGAGCCGCCAGTTCCCTGACAACTGTAAGATTGCTGATGTGAGAGATAAGCAAAGCCTGCGCGAAACTATTACTGGAGATATAGTAATTAACTTGGCAGCAGTGCATCTCGATGATGTTCGCGATCCCACTGAGTATCAGCGGACCAATATTTGTGGTTCTGTGAATGTTGCCAGCGTTTGTAGTGAGAAGGGGATTGATAAAATAATCTTCACCAGCACTGTGGCAGTTTACGGCTTTGCGGAACCAGGTACAGATGAAAGCGGCGCCATTAAGCCATTTAATGAGTATGGTCGCACGAAATTCAAAGCAGAAGAAGAGCTTCGGAAATGGCAATCCGCCGCGGGTAATTCGCTTATTGTTGTCCGCCCTACGGTAATCTTTGGTGAGGGCAACCGAGGGAATGTATTTAATCTCCTAAATCAGATTGCATCAGGTAAATTCGTTATGGTGGGTAAGGGGGAGAACAAAAAGTCGATGGCTTATGTTGGGAATTTAGTAGTTTTTCTAGAGGCATGTATTTCGAGCAATCAAGAATATGGTGTTTATAATTATGTTGATTCACCTGACCTCACAATGAATGAGTTGGTTTCCAAAGTGCGTGCCAAATTGAAGGATAAGGATAGCAATGTTCTGAGGTTACCTTATTGGATGGGAATAATGTTGGGCTATATCGCTGATATTTTTACCAAGGTCAGTGGTGTAAAGCTACCAGTCAGTTTAATTCGTGTGAAAAAATTTACTTCATCGACCGAGTTTCGGAGCTCTAAAAACAATTTAGATAGCTTCGAGCCTCCATTTCAGCTTTGGCAGGGTTTAGAAAGGACGTTGCAGAGCGAATTCATTTCACCAGATCCAAATCGACAAATTTTTTACACTGAGTAGATAAGTATGGAACTCTCACCCAAAAATTTAGGGTTTTGGAGGCAAACGGGTATAAGCGTATTGGACCACCTTACCTTATACTCTCTTTACTAAATTTTAGGCCATACTTTAATAAATTAGATACTCAGAACAGTCGTTGGAAAATTAATTCTACAAATGGAAGATAATATGGAGCAAAAAGAAATATTTAAAAAATCTGAAGGTGACGCTTTTTATAAGAGAAATAAAGGTTCATTGGAAAATATAGACTTTGAAAGTGATCCATTAATCTTGGAGTTTAAAAATTTGTTACAGTCAAAATTGTTTAACGATGGGACACATAAACATATCTTAGAAGTTGGATGTGGTGATGGAACAAGAAGCAAATTCATGGCTGACTTAATTCCTTCCAGTTTTTATGGTATCGACCCCTCTCCAATAGCGACACAAGCGGCAGCAGCACGGGGCCTTATTGCTAGTGAAGGCACCGCTGAAAAACTCCCTTTCCAAGATAAAAAGTTTGATTTACTTATTTACGGCTTTTGCTTATATTTGTGTGATCGACATGATTTGAATGCAATTGCACAAGAGGCTTCTCGAGTGACCAAAGATAATTCTTGGTTGCTGATTATGGATTTTTTCTCACCTAATGAAGTCGAAAACCCCTATAGCCATCTAAACAACATAAAATCATTCAAGATGGATTATAGAAAAATATTCGAAACGGATGAAAAATATTTCTGTTACTCGCACAAGGTAATAGATCATCAGACGTATAAATTTACAGATACTAAAGAAAATTGGACCTCAATATCCTTAATGAGAAAAGTAAAGAAGTGAAATGTGAAAGAATCGCCCTTGTATCTCCTCGATTTGAGCTGGAACGTGACATTTTTGAAGAGATGTGCTTTCTGTTTTAAATAGTCTAGTTTTCCATTCAGATTTCAAGCGCCTTAATTAGAGTGTGTAGTATTTCACGTTCGGCTTTTTACATCACCACCCTTATATAAAATATTGTATCGTCAGCATAAATAGCTATGAAAAAATTATTTCTATCGATGAATATTTTTGCCTAATGCAGGAAGGAACAGGGTATGAGCAGACTAGAACTACGGAAGTTTATGAGTTCACATGACTACTATGTCTGATAAATTTGTAATAAAGTTCGAATCTAATGAACTGATATCTTTGTTGGCAGCACGATATTTGATGGATGACAATAAGGTAGAAATACTTAATCGAAAGAAAAATTTCACTTTTAATGATAGTTTTTTGTTTGAGGGAAAAACCTTTGATTGTGGTTACCATGCTATCGATATTGGAAGGAGCGCCATTTATAATGAGATACTTTTTTCTACAGGCATAAAGTGGATGAAAACCGAAAGCACTCGGGCATTAGTTTTCAACGGTAAAAAATATAAAAGGGGTTATGCCCAACTTGAATTATCTGAAACGTTTTCTAATGTGGATAAAAATAAATTTCTAGATAATTTTTTATCTACATTAGAAAAAATATATGGCTCTGATTTTGTATCGTTTGCAATTGAAAATATTGCTGACAGCTATGCTCAAAATCGATTGTGGATTAATCAAAAACAGTCATACGAAAAAATACTAACAAATATATATCCTTGGTTTTTTCCATTTAAACAAGAAGATGCAAAGGGAAAACTAAACCACCTAAAACACCATTTCCACAATGATATAACGCAGAAAAATTTTGTGATGTATCCAAGAAATTCGTCGTTTGGCGCTATAAGTGATGCTTTGAGGACGGTAGTTGAGAACTGTATTATTCAGACAGACGATTCTGATTATAAATTTGCAGTTCTGGATAATAATGGAAAAATTAATGTTGATAATAACACGTACCATGTTGTTCCAATTGATTATTACAACATAGCTTCCCGGTTCAACTTCGAGTACCCAAGCCATACAAAAACTTATTTTTATCTAGTGAGTGTAGTTTTTGATCAGCCAATCGAGTTTAGTGAGCATGAAATTCTTGTCGGAGATCGGGACTATTTTATTGATAGAGTAAGCACACCGGACACGTTAGCTGGCCGACGGTTAATTACTTCTCTTCAATTTGAATGTGAAACTTTAGTAAAAATTGATGAACACAAATTGCTCCAAAACATTAGATCGTTTACAAAAAAATTTATTACAGACAAATCAATCAATAAGTATGACATAAAAAAAGTTATGCTTAAAAGGTATAAGCCACAAATGGTTGATGACATTGCAAATAAGATTGTTGATTTTGTGGAGACACAAAATCCTACTGTTGTTGTGTTAAACCGGCATATTGATATAAGAAATATATCAGAGAGTTTGGATATTTTACTGCAAAAAATCAAAAGGATGGGAGATTTATAATGAACCAAGACAATGTTTATTTGGATATTGAAGCAGACAATTTTTTTCATAGAAACAAATATAATTTCGACAATATTCCAGAGAAGAAGCAGGTTCTAATAGATCAATTTGCTAATTATGTAGATAACATCAAGATTAATAATATATTAGAAATAGGCTGTCATATAGGTGATCTACTAAATTATTCGGTTGATAAATTTAGTGCCAAGAAAGGCTATGGAATCGAGCCAAGTGTTAAAGCAGTACAAGAAGGCAACAAACGGTTTGGAAAGAACTGTCAGTTAGTTAAGGGCATTGCATCTAATAATCACATTTTTAAAAAAATCCCCGTTTGTGATCTAGTGATAATAAACGACGTCTTTTGCTGGATTTCCAGAGACTCAATTTTTAGAAGTATTGCGAATATTGACGAGCACATAGGTGATAATGGTTATCTAATAATAAGAGATTTTTTGCCGAAACGTTTTATTCGTAATCAGAATATGCATGTTGAAAATTTCGAAGTCTTTTGTCATAAGATTATCGGCTCTCACGCCGAAATATTTAAACAAATTGGAAATTACCAGCTTCTGGGATCCAGGGTGTTTACTGATGTCAGTTTAACCCTCAGTACAACCCAGCAATACGGTGATACTGAAAATAGATGGGTTGATATTATTCTTCAAAAAAGATGGGAATAAGAAATTTCAGTAACTGGTGGGGTAATCCCCCCCGAAACTAAAGGGATGCAAAAGTAGAATTTTCTCGGCAATAATGCATGAGGAGATTTTGATGAAGATGACGAGATATAGCGAACCCCAAATTCTTGCGATCCTACGCCAAGCCGAACGGTGTTTGTCAAAGGCGGTGTGCCTGTATCAGAGCTATGCTGCGAGCACGGGATGAGCAATGCGTCGTTCTACAAATGGCGATCAAAATAGTTCCAAACAGTGCTCGTCATAGCCCCCAATTAATCTGGATTATATGTTTCTATTTTAAAAAATGCTCTTTCGTTCTGAATTGGTAAATTTTTCAAATAATTGCCTGAAGCTAGTTCAGGCAATTGTTAGTAAGTCAAAGAAGGTATCTAAATGAAAAACTCTACAATTCTAGTCACCGGTGGCACTGGTTCTTTCGGCAATGCATTCGTAAAAATGACTTTAGAAAAATATCGTCCTCAGAAAATCATTATTTTTTCTAGAGATGAAATGAAGCAGTGGGAAATGGAAAAAAAGTTTGGTGATGAACGCCTTCGCTTTTTTATTGGGGATGTTCGAGATAAAGAACGCCTTCACAGAGCATTAGAAGGTGTGGATCATGTTGTTCACGCTGCCGCAACAAAAATAGTTCCTACCGCGGAATACAATCCGTTTGAATGCGTCAAAACAAATATAATAGGTGCTATGAATGTAATTGATGCCTGTATTGATAAAAAAATTAAAAGTGTAGTGGCTTTATCGACCGACAAAGCAAGTAGTCCTGTAAATCTTTATGGCGCTACAAAACTTGCATCGGATAAACTTTTTATTGCTGGCAACGCCTATTCTGGCGAGCATGGCACTAAATTCTGTGTTGTTCGCTATGGAAATGTTATGGGCTCTCGTGGATCTGTTATTCCATTTTTCCAAACTGAACGGAGAAAAGGAATTCTTCCAATAACTGACGAACGTATGACCCGCTTTTTAATTTCTCTGGAAGACGGGGTTGGACTGGTCTGGCATGCCTTCAAAGATATGGTTGGTGGCGAAATTTATGTGAAAAAAATCCCATCTATGAAAATTATTGATCTTGCTCGGGTTATAGCGCCTGAATGTAAGATTGAAATCGTTGGTATTAGGCCAGGTGAAAAACTGCATGAGCAGATGATTGGTTTAGAAGATGCATACTACACATTTGAATTTCAGGACTATTTTAAAATCCTTCCAACTATTAATAATTGGGTTCATTCACCTGAGCGCATTAAAGATGGCAAACGGGTCAGCACAGACTTTGTCTATTCAAGTGATCAAAATAGTGAGTGGATGAACAATAAGGATTTAGAAAATTGGCTTGAAAGCAATAAAGCTGTGGTCGAATAAATCAATCATGTTCTTTATCTGTATCAAAGAAGTATTAGTTTAATGAATAGAGAATTGTTTGGGGTTTTACCAAAGAAGCGTCTAGCTTTTATGGCTATATTAATAATAAGTTTAAGCTTAATAGATGCACTTGGGATTTTTGCTCTAGTCCCCATCATAAACGAAAACCATTCAAATGAAATTTTAAATGAAGCGGCTGATTTTCTATCAATTCGTTTGAACACTTCGCATTCAAACGAATTGATAGCAATACTTTTACTGGTATCGAGCGGCTTTTCTAGATTATATTTAAATTATATTGTGGTAAATGAAACAGAGAATTATCGCCGTATCATAGTTAATAATCTCGTTTTAAAATTGACAAATACGGAATTAGAAGCATTGCGAAACTACAAAAAAGATCAAATTTTAAAGATTACCATTACAGACATCGATAATGTACTAAATTATAGGCTAAGACCAATATTTACCACATTGGCATATGGGACTACTGTGTTATCAGTAACTATATTTTTGATTTATGAAAATATTTACGTTGCCACTATCTCGATAGGAACTTTAGCTCTATTATATATAGCTTTATTTGTTGCAACAAAGAACACATTTATAGCCTTAGGTAAAAAACAAAGTTTTCTGAACTCCAGAAGATACAGTTTAATCAGCACTTTATACGATAAATTTGAAAAATTGGCCTCTATAAATAAAACGCAAAAAGTGTTTTCGCAATATGAATTGGTCGGAAAACAGCTTGTTAGGGTAAACACTCTGAATACATTCTTTGCCACCTTGCCAAGGCACTTAATTGAAATGATACTGATAGGTGGAATATTAGTAGCATTAATATTATTTAAAAGTGAAAATTCAATACTTGAACCTGGGTTATTAACTGTATTTGCTTTAGGCGTATTAAAATTAATTCCATTAATACAAGGCATATTTCAAGCATTTAGTAACTGGAGATTTGGGAATGAATCACTAATAAATACGAATACCCTTAACTCAATCAGACAGCGTGACAAAGTTCAAACCGACGATATTTTTGCAAAAAGTGAATTTGTAAAATTTGATATTCCAGAATTAAATATTGGGGATCAAATTTTATTTTCTGATTGTAAAATTAAGCTTGTAATTGGAAAAACATATTTATTGACAGGAAGGTCGGGCGTAGGGAAATCAACTTTTTTCAAATTGGTGGCTCGGCTAAATTATGATGATAAAATTTTTCTTACAAATGAATTTTCAGAAAAGATGCGACCAACAATAGTGCTTCAAGGAAGCCAAAGCAGTCTCTTTCCTGGCTCACTTTTAGAAAACCTGAACTGGCTTTCTGACAAGAAAATAGACAATGAGCAGGCTCTAGAAATACTCTCCAAACTTAATTTCGAGAAAAAATGGACGGAGCAGCAGCTAAACAAAGATAATATTAATTCCAATCACCTTTCAGGTGGACAATTGCAACGTCTCGATGCTGCGCAAACCTTAGAAGTCAGCGCTGACATCTATTTGTTTGACGAACCCTTCGCAAACCTTGATGCGACTAACTCTTTAGCACTCCTAAAAGTGATAGAGCAACACACACAAGAAAATAGATCACTGACAATTTTAATTTCCCACAATGAAGAAATAATTAAATACTTTGAAAATAAAAAATCGTTAAATATAGAAAATGGTAGGATGAAAATTGTTGGTGCTAATTAAATCATTAATTATAAGGTACATAAGTAAATTAACGTCAAAAGACAGTCAAATGTTTTGGGCAAATAGAGACAAAACCTTTGCCGGTGGGGAATGGGAAGAGTCATACTTCAATGATCGAAGTGAAGCCCGGCGGGCTCTACATTCGATACTAAATAATTTAAAATTAAAAAATATTTTTGAATTTGGCTGCAATTCAGGGCCGAACGCATTTTATTTATCAAAGCAAAGCCTCGAAAGTTATGTTGGTATAGATGTAAATATTCGGGCTTTGGAGCTAGCAAAGTTAAAGCTTTTAGATAAAAGATTTGATTTTTTTGATGCAACCAAAATAGAAACAAATAAAGATTTTAAATATGAAAATTTTGAAACTTTTATTAGTTTATATTCTTTAAGCTACCTTAATGAAGAAGAGTGCACCTCGCTGCTAGGTAAATTTATAAAATGTAACGTTTTTCTAATAGCAGAACCCCAAAACTCTAGAGGATACTCGTTAATATTGAATCGCATTCCTGAGTTCAGTCATAATTATGTGAAAATTTTAGACACTGCTTTTACCGATTCATTTTTACATCTAAAAATGAATCTAGATAATCACCAACAAAATTTGAAAAGTATTTCATTATTTATAAGGAATTAACTAATTGAAACCAAGCCTTGTATTGAGCTTATTGGACACTAGGACCCCAACCTTAATAAAGCTGGGCACACTCTTAGAGAAAGAAGGTTTTGATATCTTTTATTTTTCTAATGAGCCATGCTCTAGTATACTTAACCAAAAAAAAATGATCGAACTAAATATAAATGATCAGTGTGACATTAATTCAGAATTAATATCAAAATTTTCAACTATTTATAAGAATGATCGCTCTTTATCCTACTATATTAATGAAAAAAAAGCGATGCAAATGATGCAAGCTTGGTACGAAAATTCTGTAAAGTTTATAATTTCGAATGGAATCAACTATTGTTTGATTGAAGGTACTCCGGCACATGAACTAGTCTTTGAGCTTGCGTGTATCGATAACAATGTTGCTATTTTAAATTTCTTTCATGCACCAGGCCCAAGAGGCTGGAGTTTGGTTTCTCGCTCATCTGTCGAATATCCGTTATATAAAAATTCTGTAAAAGACCTTAATTATCTGAATACTGTAACAAAAGTGAAAGGTATTAGAAAAGTTTATGTTGATGTATCAGAAAGAAAAATTACAAAATTATTCAGATTCCTTAAACGGAAAAGAAATTACAATTATTATCCAAAACATATAATACTAGTTAAGGCGGCGTTCTTCCCATTAAGTTATCTTCTAAGTAAACTACTGGAGAGAATGTCCGGTCCGCAAAGTAATCATGTTTTCTATTTGCATATGGAACCTGAACGCACCGTGTCTAATTGTGGTTCACTGTTTACCAATCAATTGGAAGCAATCAAATGTTTAACATATAACTGTGATCTGCACATAACTTTAAAAGAACATCCTGACTGGATAGGAAAACGGCCAATTAGTTTCCTATTTCAAGCTTTAATCAATCCCAAAATAAATTATAAAACAGTACTTACGAGCCAACCCAAACTAGCCTGGACATTTAGTGGTAGTATCGCTTGGGAAAGAACTCAGAATGAACTTCCTACAATGGCGCTAGGGAATACGTATCTACAAAAATCATTATACGTACGCAGCTTTCCAGAGATTGCAGATTCAATTAGTAAGCAAGACGATGATTTTTTTAATTTCATATCTGATTATGTGTTTGAGGGCGAATTATTTGGAGAAAATTTAAATCCGGAAGTGTCTGAGCCGGCTAATCTGAACAACTTATTAAGAGCGATTAAAATATGTACAACTACTTGATTGCTACAACTTTAGTTATCATCGACATATTGATCCGAAAATATTTTTCTAGAGGCTTGTTCCTTGCGGTAACACTACCGGCGCTGTTGGCCACCGCCTACACTTGCCGTTTATTTATAATTAGACACATGAGTGTACTAAAATTTTTATTGCTCCCAATAAAAATAGTGGCTTTTGCAAAAATTTTCTTATTGGAAATTTATAAAAATAAAGGATTAAAACGATACTTTACAGCCTTTACGATTACTTATGTCACTTTATCCATTCTCCTTATTTGGATAAATGGATGGGGTTTCGATAAGAACTTTCAGTCGTTTAACTGGAAGGTTATGTTAGGCATTGAGGGCGATCCAAATTATTCTTCGGCGGCTTTTTTTATAGCGACAGCAGTTTTGCTTGGCGAAAAGAAGATTAAATTTCGCATTGTAATCTTACTCAATCTCATAATTTTTTCTTTTCTATTTTCCCGTACTTCATCTTTGGCTTTAATCCTATTATTTTCATTGCACTATAGTGGCTCGTATATCTCTAATAAAAAATTATACATTTTGAATATTTTGTCACTTTTGATTATATGTTGTCTGCCTATTTTACTTCTTAGTATTCACAAGGATCTCTTAACACTTTTGAATTTCTTTTCTTCGGAAAGAGTTGGAATTTGGTATTATATGATGACTGGTACTGCCGAGTTCGCAAGTGAAAATTACTATATCAGGAAGCAACCCCACAATGCTCTATTTCAAATTATACAATATTATGGAGCCTTAGGCGGAACAATATTGTTTTTCGGGATACATTGGTTGCTTTTAAATTCTTTTGATCGCAAGTATACCAGCATAACTTTTATACCCCTATTGTGTATTGAAATGTTCTTGAATTCTTATTCCGCCGCTTACTTCATTATTTATATCATTGGAGGGATTACCAGAAAATGACTATAGGTTTTTTTGGAAGCGACCACCGAACTATTTCAGTAGTGAAATCGATTTTAGATGAGCAAAACATATGCTTTAGCATTGTAAATCAAACGGATTATTTCTACCCTAGCGAAAAATTTTGCAATTTTACCAATATTGATTATCGTTATTGTACTTTAGGTAAACATTACGACAAGTTTATCAAATCATTGTATAGGGACTTTAAGGTACCCTGGCGCAATTTGGATGCAGACGGACAGTTTTGGTATTTTTCTATGAAGTCTCACTTCAGTAAAGTTCTTGAAAATGTAGATTTTATGATTTTTTCGAATGTACCACACGAGGGTTTGGATATAATCATTGCTGAAATCATAGAAGAAAAAGGTGGCCAATGGTATGCACCGCTTCAACGTAATTTGGAGCCTATTTCATTTCAAATTTTTGAAAATGGGTTTAATCAGATTAGGGGAATAAAAGAAATTGAATTTAGTACGCCTACTAACAGCTTCGTTGGGCTGAGATACAAAAAGGAAAATAAGGCTGTAAATGTTGACTTTCAAAAAAAGGTTCACCGTTCATCACTTAGAGAAAAGTTAGTTGAAAAATTTTACCGTACAATCCAAAAAATAGACAATACAAATTTTGAAGATCTCATACATGATGCGGATGTTCGGGGAATTGTTGCTTTACACATGCAACCGGAACTTAATACTGAACCACTAGCAGAATTAATGGCAAATCCCATAACACTTATTGAGAAGCTCATTAAAATGTTTCCTGAAGTGCACTGGACTATTAAAGAGCACCCAGACCAATCGTCTCGTTTTCGAGGAAAATACTTTGCCTGTTACATAAGGGAAGGATTACTGAACAAACGCTTTTCGTATTTAGGGGCAAAAACAAAATTAGATTTGTCTGAATTTTCATTGGTAGCTACAATCAATGGAACTATTGGTACTGAAGCTTTAGCCCGCGGTATACCGGTGGTCTGTCATAAATCAGCACACTACGTTGAAGTGCCAGGCTCCTTTGATGTGAACGCCGATACTATCTACTTAAATTCAGATTTTCTTGAAGTGACTGTTGGACCTTTGCGAACAGCCGTACTTAATGAGGGGGTTACTGACCCATATTATTTGGGAGTTTTTAGTCAAGAAGCTCTAGAACTGGGCTGGCTTAACTTCTTGAGAGAAATAAATGTTTTATAGAATAGTCAGAGTTGTATATCCCTACTTATTCCGTGTATTTAACTTTTACCGATTCAAGGCCAAAATATGTCGGTTTGCTCCAGGTCAAATATTGCTCGGCAAAGGCTCCAGCATATCTGCGGGGTCCATAGTGAGCTTAGCCTTAGGCGCTAAGCTTTATGTAGGCGATGGCGTTTACATTGGAGAGTATTGTAATATTAGATGTGATAAAGAGATTAGAATAGGTGAAAATAGTAAAATTGCACAATTTGTAACAATCGTTGATGGCGACTATAAATTTGGAAGTGATCTTGGATATTCCGAAAGAAATGTTACACCAATTATTATAGGAAAGAACGTTTTCATCGGATCGCATTGCTGTATTCTAAGAGGTGCCAAAATACCAGATTATGAAGTTATCGGTGCTCTTAGTTCATGGCGGAAAAAATAAAATTTTAAAAATAATTTCTTTGGATGACTTGGAAGATGCCACCGTCCAATATCGCAAATCTAAGATCGTCAACACAGATCAGGATACCAAATATAAGAGATCGAATTTGATCAAAACGCTCACTAGACCGAGATTAAAATCTTAGTAGATGGCAGAATCTGCTACTTGATAACAACTTTTTAGAGCGATTCTTGCATTCTCTAACACGGGAAGCAAATTACTTACAGAAAATCACTGGCGCGCTTCCACCCCTTGTGTCAGGATAGTTGTCCACTGCTCTATTTTTCTTTGATTTTCAGGAGAGCGGTATAGGACAATGACGTGGGGTATTCACTGGAACGAAAAGTGGCATTAATATAAAATTGATGCATCGTGGCCGCTCCGCAAAACCTTTCCAAATCTAGGGATACTTCTGTGTAACAGCGAAAAATCCACACAAATTCGGCGTAAAAATTAAAGAGCACTCAATGAAAATAAATATAAATAATATAATTATTGCGCATGAGCTTGGTCATACAGCCGACTTTCGCCGTCGTGATAAATTTTACAATCAAATTACTAAAAGAATGCAATGGAGTAAGAAGTCTGAACTGTCGGAAATGCTAGTGGCTGAAGTGGATGGTTGCGCCTTTGAGCCAGCAACTGGTGAAAGCGTTTTGGAGCGTGGTATTCTAGAAAAAGATATCAAGACAATGCGTGAGAATAGCTACGCTCACCCATTTTTCTTGCGCTCAAATATTTTGAAAGATGTGCTTAATGTTATTAATAATTTAAATTTTTACAACAGATTTAACAATGAAAACTTACTTGGTTCTGTAATTAAGGATATGATAAGAAAAAAGGATGTTTCAGTGAGTGGAACATATTGGTTAACAGGCGGAATGAAAGATCATGACCAAGTATTAGCTGCAGGCATATTTCAAAAAATTGCATTTGACCCAAATATATTAACTATGGTGGGTAAATACTTAGGTGCTACTCCAATCCATGTTGCAACTAATTTATGTTTTAGCACCCCTACAAACAATGTTCTTGAGCGCTCAATGAATGTCCACCAATACCATCAGGACTGTGGGTTCGTAAATTCTGTAAAGGTTTTTATTTACCTAACTGATACTTATGATGAAAATGGACCTCACTACTACATAGCTGCATCAAATAGGAAGGATTCAAATGAAATTATAGATGGATATTTTGAGTCGAAACTAATGACTGATGACGAGTTGGCATTAATTTATGGAAAAGAGAATATCAGATCTATTGAAGGCAAGGCAGGTACTATAGCGTTTGGTGATATTAGCTGTTTCCATAAAGATGGTGAGGTTAAAAAGGGGGCTAGGTTGGTAATAGGTTTAGAATATACGAATTCTCTTTTTGGAGCGTCTGTAAATTATTTTAATACCGAAATAAATCAAAATTTGATTTCAGACTACTCGACGGCAATTAAGAATCGCATTCAAAGTAATTATGACCCGCATAAATCAAAATCCTACGATGCCTACCAGAAAAGTGTTTGGAGAAAAGTATCGTTAAATTATTTGAGACTTAAACAAAAAATACTAAAGCAAATATGATTCTGGGAGTATCCGAGACTCTGTGTATGGGTTTTGGCCCATGCGATTAAAACGGGTCATCTGTTGAACCGTTCGGGGTATAGGATAGCGAACTGGTTTCGTGCCGCAACCCATTCTCTGACGCAGCGTCCCGTTTTCTCGAAATTGCGTATGGCCAGATAGATTAGTTTGGTCGCGGCGTCATCGGTTGGGAAACTGCCACGGGTTTTGGTGGTTTTGCGGATTACTCGGTTCAGGCTTTCAATGGCGTTGGTGGTGTAGATGATCTTGCGCACGGCTGGCGGGAAGGCAAAGAACGGGATGACCTCCTGCCATGCTCTTCGCCAACTTGGGGCGATTGAGGGGTATTTGTGGCCCCATTCGACTTCGAAATCATCTAGGGCTTTGGCTGCTTCCCCGTCATCCACGGCCTGATATATCCGCTTCAGGCTCTTGGCCACTTCCTTGCGATCCTTCCAGCCGCAGAAGTTTAGCGAATGGCGCACCAGATGGACGATGCAGGTCTGCACCGTGGTGTCGGGATAGGCCGCGTTGATGGCATCAGGGAAGCCTTTGAGGCCGTCCACAACGGCAATCAGGATGTCTTCCAGACCTCGGTTTTTCAGGTTATTCATGATGGACAGCCAGAACTTGGCTCCCTCGTTGGCCGCGACCCACAGGCCCAGAACCTCGCGTTCACCTTCAGGAGTCACCCCCAATGCCACGTAAACCGCCTTGTTTTTAACCTGTCGGCTGTCAGCATCACGGATTTTGACCCGCAGGGCATCGAGGAATACAATGGGGTATACTGGCTCCAGAGCACGGTTCTGCCAATCCGAAACTTCTTCCAGAACAGCGTCTGTCACACGGCTAATCAGGTCAGCGGAAACCCGCAATCCGTAGACCTCTTCAAGGTGGCCGCGAATATCCCGGGTCGATAATCCGGCGGCGTAAAGCCCGATGATCTTGTCGTCAATCCCGTCGATCCGCGTTTGGCCCTTGCGGATCAACTCCGGTTCAAAACTGCCCTCGCGGTCACGCGGAATGTCAATCGGCACCGCCCCGTCATTGCCCTTTAGCACCTTGCGCGTGGCCCCGTTGCGTCGA